>Ga0181612_103414_pt1 | contig 23394 bp, 14 predicted proteins | sample HoacroProtozoa21_FD_119630 | JGI IMG/M metagenome (GOLD analysis project Ga0181612, IMG submission 119630) | Hoatzin crop microbial communities from Cojedes, Venezuel. Combined Assembly of Gp0051906, Gp0051904, Gp0051908
GGAGGGTGGCTCGGCCGTGAGGCGCTGCTGCTAGGCCCGCGCTGGGCCGCGCCGTGGCCGCCGGCGGGCCCTCGGCCTCCGTGGGTGCGGGGGGGGGAGTGCTGAGGGGCCGCTGGTTTTTAGGGTCTGCTGGAAAGCGCGGGTCTGAGTGTTCCTGCTCTGCACGTAAGGTCCCGCTGCAGGCCGGTCGGATGCGAGTGGTTCATTGAACGCGGCGTGGTGCATCGGCTGACAGCAGTTAATAGCATTTTTTTCCAGAGATTGGTAGATTTCCATTTGTGATGATGATTGGCACTTCCTGTGGTAACGGAGGAGTGGGCTCATACAGTTCTGTAGCGCAGGTGATAGGTAAACAGTGGTAACTTAACGCTTGGCTGATAATGGCCTGCAGAAGTAAATAACATAATCAAATGTATATTGCATGAAGTTTTTCCCTTCCATCCACCCCCTGTTGCTTTTTATTTGTCTCTTGATGTGGGATGGTGGAGCTTGCAGATGTTGGATGTAGGAGCATCGAGATAAATTGTCTTGTCAGAAGAGGCAAACCTTAGTATTATCCTTAATCTCGAGGAACGTAATGTTGCAAAGTTATTGGCTCATACTTTGCAAAATAAACTTAATTAAAACTTGTTTCTTATGTATGACTTGTTTTTTTTGTGCACTGGCTAATGCCAGGATGGCATTCTTTCATGCTTTTCACTTTCTGTTGCAAGTGATGAGCTAATACGTAAAAAACAAACCAAAACAAATCAAACCCCTCAAAACAAAATAAACCAACCCACCCAAAGCCACAAAAAAAGCACAAAACTTGTGGAGAAGTTGTAGAGCTTGATAGTTTCAAGTGTAGAATTTGATATCTCTTCGGAACAGAAACACATGCATCTGTATTATTTTTGTATTTGTTTAAAAGTAATCATTTCGCAGATTGTAAGCCTGTGACTATCAGCTCTGGTTTTAGAACACTGCAAACTGTAGCCTTATCTAGCATATCCAACTAAAAGTCAGCATAAAATTACATTACTGGCTTGCAGGATGATTTCAAAGCACCCATCAGATTCAGCTGCCTCCCCCGCCCCCTGCTAGTGTATTATGTAGTCTCAGCTGAATAATAGAAAAATTGTATTTAGTTGGACACTTCTGCTTTGGGAAAGAACCTGATTAATGTGGAATTAGTTTTTTACCTGCTTGCAAAAAAAAGTCTTGCTAGAGATTTGAAGAAAGAAAGTGAAAAAAATCCTATTTAAAATAAACCCTAGGTTCTTTTGGGTATGGAAATTCACTGTTTAACATCTTTCACTTAAAGGGGGGAAAAAGCCTCAAATGTGATGAAGGCGTGCTACTGAAAAGAGGGATGTGATAATCCCGATCTATTGCTTGTGCTTGCTTTACACGTCATCTGGCTCTCATGTATCTGACTCCAGTCAGAGTTAATTCCATTTGCTGATCTGGCCACCGACCAGAAACCCCAGTTTGTTTAGTAGTGGAATTATCCTTTTCTGTGGATAGGCTGGTGCCGGAGGTGGCGCGGAGGTGGGGAGGTAGAAGTGGTACTGCTCCTCCTGGGAGCTGTACAGAATTAAAATTGTTCAACTGCATCATCTGCCTGCGCCCTTGTAGGAATAGAAGCATGAAGTTTGTCAGTTAGGCACTTTCTAAGTTCGATTTGAATGTAAACTTTTAAACTTTTTTTGAGAATACGTTGTTTTTACAGGCTATATTGTGATAAAAGGACAGTGTCTTGGCATGTGCGTCTTGCCATCTTCTGAGCGTGAATGGGGTGGCAGTCTCTTCTGTCAACAGAAGGGGCTTATCCAGGATAGAAAAGATGTTATCCAGAAGGAAAACCTGTATCAGGCTTCCGGCACTCCTTAGATTAAAATGTGTGAAACATTAATTAGAAAACCAAATCAAGAATATTGTAAGGAGAGGGGAAGGGTGAGAGATCTCTTTGTATATATGTGTGTATAGATTTAGTGAAGTTTGGAAATTAACATTGTTTTTATTTGGATATGGAGTATGCTTTCTTCATGCTTCATATTAACCAGTTGAATATTGTGGTTTTGTGTTGTTTCATGGATTTCACATGTTGCTGCTTTGACATTAGAATAGTGTCCTTCCTGAAGGCTGTTCTTGGAGATTTTGACTACAGAAAATAAAATTCATGAACAAATTCAGGTATCTCATAGTTTTCTTTTTTCTTTTTCTGTAGAAACTCAGAAGCTTGAGAGTGTTGTGCTTAGTAAAATGAACTTTGAATCTTTTGTGAGAGATCTGCTTCTGGTTCGTCATTACAGAGTTGAAGTTTACAAGAACAAAGCAGGCAGTAAATCTCTCAAAGAAAATGACTGGTATTTAGCATACAAGGTACAATTTTCAACCTTTTTTTTTAATTATGAGATGAAAAAAACCAACATAACTCTTTCCTGAGCCTCTCAGCTTGGAGTTTTGGGGTTTTCAGGGACTGATGTTGGTGGTATGATGGTAAATCATGCGCTCTGTTGTATATCCCTGTATTTTCTACTGCTTTAAGGCTGGAAGAGCTTGTTCTGTATCTTTGCCGTAGGTTGGGAAATAAAGGAAACCCGAAGCAGTTCACGTTGTGTAGATGATAAGTAAAATTTTAATGTTTAAAAAAATAGAACAGCTGTATGTTTTATATTAATGGACTGCTCAGTACTTAGTTTTGTCATTTGTCGTCCTTTTTAAAGAAAAAAAAGTATGTGTGTATATACACAGTCTTTCACAGTGTATTTCTTTTCTAAATAGGGTTCTCCAGGAAATCTTGCCCAGTTTGAGGAAGTTCTCTTTGCCAACAATGATATGTCAACGGCCATTGGGGTTGTGGGGGTTAAGCTGTCTACTGCTGATGGACAAAGAGTAGTAGGAGTGGGGTATGTCGACACTACGCTGAGAAAATTGAGTGTCTGTGAGTTTCCAGATAACGATCAGTTCTCAAATCTTGAAGCTCTACTGGTTCAACTAGGACCGAAGGAGTGTGTGCTGCCAGGAGGAGAGACTGCAGGAGAGATGGGAAAACTACGACAAGTAAGGGAACCATTGTGGCTTACAGTTAGACAAAACTTTTATCTAAAAAGCTGTATTCTAGCTTACTAGCTAGGCTCCTTGATTTATGGAAAATGAAGGAGCAATGCGTTAACTCAAAGTAGTTTTGATTTATGTGTCCAAAATGTGTCATTTGTCTGCTGACTTATTTGGATTTTAATCAGCAAAAGTTGTTCTAAGGGTAAAATCTTGTCTACCATTCTTCTCCCTGCAACCTAGCAATAAATAAGTATCTCTTCAGGGTTTGCTTCGATGCAATGAACATTTGTTGCCTGAGTATTGAACGTAATTGATAACTCTGTGTTTGTATGGACAACAGGTCATTCAGAGGGGCGGAATCCTGATTACAGACAGGAAGAAGGCGGATTTCACGACAAAAGATATTGTTCAGGATCTCAATCGCTTGTTAAAATCCAAAAAAGAAGAACAAATGAATAGTGCAGCATTGCCAGAGATGGAAAAGCAGGTGAGCACAGAGCAATGTTTACTGTGTCCCCCTGTTTTTCAGAAGCAGAGTGCTGTGTGTGTGCCTCTGTTGTGAGTTGATCTCCTCTATCCTTACTGGTCCTATTTTATGCTGGATTCCCATACTTCTGGGGCAGTATGTTGTACAGCCCTTGCTATATTAAGCTACATTCTTGCTGAAGCATTTATCAGTTCTGCTCAGCTTGACTCTGTGTCAAAGCTGGATTCCAGGGGTCGTGGAAAAGAATTAGAGAACCCTTCACTTATCTCTTTAAAGTAGTAAACTCTGGTAAACAAATAGACTGTGCACAAGAGGTGCTTCCTTTCATAATCTAGCTAGCCTAAGGACCGAAATACGATACTTTGATTATTTTGCATGACAGGAAAATTGGTATGTGAAAAAGAAATAATGTTTCTGATAATATTTTTGTGTTTTGTGTCATCTTGTGGCTCAAGCATAGGATTTAGTGCCTGCATCTGAACTGAAAGTGTTTGTTCTTAACTGCAAACAAGTGGTAGTTTGCTTGAGTTAAACATGTTTTAAAATGCCCTTCACTGCTGATGCTCCCTGCAGGTGTAAGGTACAGACTTCTTCTCTCCTTGATGTGTGATTTCATAACAGGTTAAAATTGTTTGAAGTGTGTTGCAGCTGAACAAGTCAGTCATGCTGCTGCCTCTCTTTTGTGCTGGCACTAGTGTTTGTAACACCATGCAGTGAGTCAGGTCAGATCCTTGTTCTGGCTGAAAACTAACCCTGAAACCATGTCCTGAGATGATCCATGATACCTCATTTATCTGCAATACCTTGTTTTTGTTCCTGAGCCAGAAACATCCTGATAACAGCTTTGGAAAAGTGGCAAGGCGTGCACTTCACATTGCATTTATAAGATTATTCAAATATCTAGTTTGTTATTCTTGCACCTACCTAGAAAGATGCTGTAGTGCCACAGAATGTCCCTATGAAAATGATGTCTTGTCAAACAGGATGAGTCTCTCATGTCTCTGCTGGAATTGACATGGCTCAAAGTCTTCCCCAGTTGTAATTTTCTAGGGGCATTTATCAAATACTCCCTGATTCAGGAGTGTTTCTAACTAGAATGTGGTGTGTTTTGTCTTGTTTTTAAACTTCAGGTTGCTGTTTCGTCTTTGTCGGCCATTATCAAGTTTTTAGAGTTGCTCTCAGATGACTCTAATTTTGGACAATTTGAGCTGACTACTTTTGATCTTAGTCAATATATGGTTCTAGATAATGCAGCTGTTCAAGCCCTCAACCTTTTTCAGGTAAGAAATGCACGCTTGAATTGGTAAGTGTTTTGCAGTATACTTATTTAGCTGCTTGATAAGTGGCCTGGCTGCCCAGTCGCAATTCCCCAGATCCTGATTAATGGCGACTTCTATGTTTTAGCTTTGTTTTCAGCCACTCCTGTACAGTGTGTTTTAAACACTGTCAGACGCCTTGCAGGCGTTACGCGTGTTGTGATAGGGAATACGCTGCCAAGTCTGTCTTTAAGGGCTGTTGTGAGCTTTGGAACAAGGGTTTTGCCGTGTAGCAGGAAGCTGCGTTGTTGCTTGTGTGGCAGGCTGTCTGTGGGGAGGTTTTTGGGCAGGCACTAAAGCAAAGGCAAAATATTCTATAATTTGAGTTGCTCTGTGAGGGATGTAGGTGAAGTTCTTATGGTGCAGCAGGTGCAGTTGATTGTATGAAACTGTAGCCTTCCAAGTTGGATGTGCTGAAGTAGGTTATTTGTGTATAATCTATGTACTCTGCGACGCTTTCTTGGATTCAGAAGTTTTTCATGTGTAATACTGTCCAGAACACTGAAAATAGGCACATCCACTTTAGATATTAGATTTTCTAGAGGTTATATGTGCCAGTATACCTTCTCACTGCATTCATTTCCTGTTGTGCTGATGCTAGTTCTACAGCCCAGTTGTTTACAGGCATCCAGACCTGCTCCTGGTTGAATGCTTGCCTGCTGTTTTAATGGCAGGTGTTCTTGGGTAGAGAGGGTTGAGATTTTAATTTCCAAGTTAAGAGTTGAAAAAGCTCTTTTGCTGTTTTTGAACCTTAAACAAATTTTTTGCTTCTTAGCTGTATGTGCAAAAACCAAACCAACCCCCGAGAAAAATGCCAAGAAGGCTGTCCTGAGTCCAGTTAATATTAAACCTAAAGCATAGGTTATAAACTATAATCTGAACAGAGTAAGTTTAGAGCTGTTTATGTACTTCAAAGATGATCTGGGGAAGCTTGAGAGAATTTGGGTAACTGTGTTCTCTCCCATTACCTCGTTCTGTTGCGTGTCGTGTTGTGTCCTGCCCCTGCCTGGCACCCTCCAAAGATCCCCAACCCAAACCCTTGAACTCAAGTCCTGTTTCTTGCTGCTTTTTTTGATGGACAGGACCGCTAGTTTTTTGACCTTATAAAGGTCAAACTAGCAAATATCTAGGTATATTTCCACTTTTCCTATTCAAATGGTGAGCTACCCAGTGACTGGGTGCATTTCTGACTTTCCTGTTTACTTGGCTAGTTTCAAAACGGACAAACCCATTCATTGTTTGCCATGTTCCGGGGACCAGAGTACAAATGCTTTAATGCCATGCTGTTTTGTTGGCCTTTTTTGATGGGTGCCAAGTTGAATACAGAAAAAACACTAACCTGTTCTAGGTAGCAAAGTTGAGTGCCATTCAGTGGGTGTCAGCAGTGAGCTTCATTAACTATTTTTCTTCTTTTTTTTTTTTCCCCTCCCTTTCCAGAGTTCTGTGGAAAATGCTAACACTGCACAGTCTCTAGCTGGTTTACTAAATAAATGCAGAACCCCACAAGGACAAAGACTAGTTAATCAGTGGATCAAACAACCACTTATGGACAAGAATAGAATTGAAGAAAGGTAACAGTGTTACGTGTTTGATAGACTTACGCAAGTTAGTAACTAATTTATAGAAGGCTCTTTCTTTTAGCACAAAATAATGGTGCTGGAGGTTTTTTTGTGCTGTCCTGTAACACCTTGTAGTTAGAGCAGAAGGTGTTATTTCTTGAGGTGAAGTTGACAGGTTACTGTTAAATTAAATGCTTTTTCCAATTATGACTTTTTAAAGAGGAGGTATGTTTAGATGGTCAAATGATTCATGCTACAGGCTAAGGCAGCATAGGATCAACTTCTTAACTATTATGCTGCAAATACTCAAGCTGTATAATATTTTGATGTCACTTCCAGTTTACCAACTAAAAAAAAACAAACCGAAAAAAACCCAAATAATTAAGGAGTAGTGACCTCTTTGTACTTCCAGGAAGAAACTGTCTGTGGTTGCAGTGGGGCACTCTTACCATATCTTGCCTAGATATTGTGGCCCAAATATGGGTGGTCTTTTTCTCCCTTGCTTTTCCATACTGCTGCCTGTCACCATGTGTCTGCCCTACCATCAGGCAGCAGTATCAGACCATACAGAGCCGTAGAGAAACTGGCAAATCTCTGCTGAGAATGTGCAGGTGGTTCTCAATCCTTCAGAAAGGAGAATTGCAAAGACCATGTTCCTTCAGTGTGTATGTGTGTTAATCTCTTGATTATGTACACCATGCAATCAGAAGTTACACTTTTTTTTTTTAAACTTGTGCCAAATGTAGCAGTGTTCTTATCGTCTAAAAGCAAGCCATGCAACTCAAGCGAATGGGAAGTTAATGCATTGCAAAATGTGTTAGCGTGTACCTTGACAAAGCAGAAGAAGCCAGAAAACTGAATTTAACTTCGATACCTTCTCTAAGGCTTGTATTTCGGTTAGGACATTGCAGGTATGTCTGTATATGCTGTTGGGCTTTAGCACAGATCACTACTACCAAAAAAGAAATTTTGACTTAGTCACATTGATGTTTAAAGAAGTTACACAATGACTAGCTTTCTCTCTAGATTTCTAGAGACTGAGTTATTCTGCTTCTCTTCAACAAATTTTTCTACTTTTTCTAATAATTTGCAGAATTGTGCCTAGTAATTTGATCAGAGCACACCTAGAAATGTTTTTAATGTGACGCTGAAATATTTGTCCCCAGGGTTATTGACCGCTGTATCTTACTTTGACATGTATTACGAGAGCTTTCATCGTAAGTTCTTGATTATGTGCCCAAGATCATCTACTTCTGTCAGTTTTGGATTCTAAAAATCTAAGCCAACTTTAATTGTATGGTTATGCTTGTTTTAAGATTTTGAAAGTTATTGCTCCGATTTGTAGTTTTCTTATGTGAAAGTAACCATAGGAAGTTTTAATTTTTTTGTCAGACTTGTTTGTTCGTTACTGCGCATCAGAAGTTCTGCAAGTTTGGAAGAGGGAGGATGTTTTCTTCATGAAGCTGGGATTAAATCATAGGCAGAAAATGTAACTTGACCTGTTTTGTAGAGTTATGATAATCTCTGCATTTTATGTTGTGATTCTGTATGGCTGAGGTTGACTGAGTTTAGGACAAGCTGTATTTAAAAGAAGAGGGGAGTAATTAAATGGAGTTAAGCTCTTAGTGAAGCTTGTAAAGATTCCTGTATCCAAGTGTTACGGGGTTGAAAGAGGTCCATTGATAACCTCCTGTGTCTTGCACAGCCACAGAATCACCTGAGTTGCAATTCTTTCTGAGCAGTTTGTTTTAATCTGTGCTAACGGACACTGAAATACTACAGTCATACTTTTTCAGTGTATTCTGCAGCATAGCTAAGCCTGTCTGAATGCATCTTGCTTTCAAGTACTACTTTGGCTGTTTGACTTTGGGATAAAAGCAACGTATTTTACTCGTAAGCTGTTGGTGTGCTGATCTCCCAATCTTCATGCATTTCAAAGTGTGTAGGACTGTTCTTCTTTTAATCTGAAGGAACAAGCATAATAAGAGAAGCTGTTAGTGGGACTGATGAGATGTATTGACAGATTCAAGTATCTTTTGAAAGATAAGCAGTTGCCAAGTTGTTTCCTATATGCTTGACAGTATATTGTGGCTGTTTTAAGAATTACAAACTGTAGTTTAGAACATATAGTTGGTTTGAGAAGGAAAAATCTGGACTGCTGTTCCTTTACGTTTCCTTTGTAGTCAAAGAGAGTTACTGATTATTGCTTAGGTTGAAGTGTGCCATGTTAAAGGACCCCATTTAACACCAACCGGTGCGAAACACTGACCAAACTGGGCTGAATTACCCGAGTTGAACTGATGTTGGATGGCAATATTTTGAAATAAGCCTGTTGTTTTACTTATACAGGAGGTATTTTGACTTACTTTTATTCCAGTAGTGTAGAATTGGACATCTGACTGTTTATTTAAAAAACTTTTTAAAAAACTAGGGAAGTTTGACTATTGTAGCCCTCTGCTAAGACCTGTAGGTGGTGCACGTCATCTTTTGGAGGTAAATGGATCAGCTGGTTTCAGTAGTTTGTAACCTGCTATGTGTCATTAATGTTTATGGATGAATAGAGCACAATGTTACATCACTAGTCCATATTAACCATTGATACAGTAACAACACAAATTAATACACATAGTGCACATGCTTCAGTTAAAATAATGTTTATCTATTGGAACAGCTCCTAATGAGAACTAAGAGAACAGGGGTTCCTGATACTTGCCTGTCTTGAAAGACTTGGGGTACTGCCCATGTCTGGCTCATTTTCCATTATTAAAAAGGTAATTATCAGTCATAAGTAAACAAGATACAGCCCTGCTTTTCCCATGTGGTGTGTTCAGAAGGCAAGTACATGAGGTTCTTGCTCCTTGCCTTACAGTCAGCATATTTCTGAAATCAAATGTGGTTGCAGAGACAGGAAGTGCAAATACGTGTAGTAATTGTGTAACATGATTGGCTGTAATACAGCAAGTAGCTTCAGTGTGTAATGTTTATTTTTCAGATATTGGGAAGTCTGAGAAATGTGACAGAATGTAAAATAGTGCTTGTTCTGTTATGCCTTGAGAAAGGAACTCGTGCTGAATATATTTAATTGTTTTAGATATTGGGGCGTGGAAGTCCATCTGACATATGTGTGCAGAACAAATATAAGATTCCAGCTGACCTTTTTAGTCCTCTATGCATACTGTGGCCGAACCTCTTGTATGTCTCTGCCCTGTAGTAGAAAAGGTGCGGGGGGTCTCGGTTTCAGAGGAGTTACAGGCTGTACTCTAACATTGCTTGTTCTGGTTCAAGCCTGTTTTGAGCTTTTCTCTTGTGTTCCTAAATAGTATGCTGCATTGGGGGCCAAATTGCCGAAACCAGTCCCATCTCTAGCAGAGTCAGAAAGTAATAGATTTAGGAAGCTTGAGGTGAATCAATGGCTAGCAGGGTAAAGTTTCCAAGTCTATAGAACATTCTCATGAATCAGTCTTGACTGACAATTAAAGTAGCAGCTTGTTTAAAAATGAAAAATAAAAAAGCAACTTGTTGTTAGCTAGTGTAGGCAGGCTTGAGTGCCTTTACAGTGCTTTATTTAGTAATAAGTTAATGTAACATATGCTTTCTCTAGCAGATAAGTGGAGGGACAGAGCAGGGTAATGTGTGTGGGGTAGCTCAGAAGCTGTGGGACTGGGGGCTCATTGCGGGTGCACAGCATGAATGAGAAATGCCCAGGTGAAACGAGAGGTCTGTGTGTGCTGCAGGCCGGTGATCTCCCTTGGATCACAGAAATGTGGTCAGCTGGAGTGCTGTAGTGCATGCTCTTCACAAAGGCTGGGCAGGGAAGATGTAGGGGGTTGTGTTTCTGCAGAGGTATGACCTGGTGCAGAGCTTTCAGGTCAGGATTGGAGAGGGGACAGCAAGGCGATGGGCGTCTGCAGGACACCTGCCCCATCAAGATGAGGAGGGCGGACAAAGCTGCTGTGAGACCAGAAGAAGCAACGTGATCGTAGGCCCTGGCTCTCTTGGAGGAGTTGAGCTGCCTCAGCACCTGCTGGGGTGAAGCACGATCCTTGCATCTTTGCACGTGCTGGCAGATGAGTCGGCTGCATGGGAGTCTGCAGTGTGCCCTTGCAGCGGCGAAGGGTGACTGTGCACTGGGCTCTAGTGCATGTGGTAAGAGCAGGTTGAGGAACGTAGTTGGTCACATCTGCTTGGTAGCGGTCCGACTGCATCTAGAGATCTGTATGCAGTGTGGGACTGGCCAAACAGGAGCCGGTCCAGCGGAAAGCCGCCGAGCAGGATTGTGAGCTGCAGCACGTGGTGTGTGGGGAGAGGCTGAGGGAGCTGGGTCTGTAGCCTGGAGAAGAATAAAGGGCAGCCCTGACTGCTGGTTTCAGCTGTGTGGTGGGTGGAAGTCATGGAAAAGGTGAAGCCAGGCACTGCTTCCAAGGGCACAGCAAAAGCGCTTCTTCCAAGGGCATAAGACAAAACAAACACCAGCTTCACTAAAGGACTCTCCAGCTGGAGAGATAAAAACCTTCACCGTGAGTGTGGTCAGACACTGGAATGTGTGCTCAGAGATCTCTGTTCTTGTTCAGTGTTCAGCTGAAATTACCCTTGTTTTGAGCAAGGTTTGGAACTAGAGGCTTTGAGTTCCCTTCCAATGTAAATTGTTCTGTGATAGGCTTTCACTACTTTTGTGTTCTTTTCTAACCTGGAGCTGTCGCTGCAAAGCATTGCAGGCAGGCTTTGTTACTTCTGTCATTGTGGTTAGCAGCTCTGGAAAGACTTTCAGTACTTTTTCGAGTACAGGGCAGTGCTTCTCCACGACAACAGACTGCTTTCAGACAGTTGAATTAGTATGTGGTGGCCTGTGTCCTCAGTAAGGGAGGGGAGAATGTGAACAACTTTGAGGTGTGTCTAAATGGCTTAATTAAAATGCACTTTAAACCCTGGGAGTGCCCCTAATGCCTGTAAAGAAGCTTCTGAAATACATTTTGAATCTGAACTGGTTGGAAGACAGAAATGAGATTTGTTATTGTTGTGCAGAGCATGATGCAATAAATATTTCACACAAAAGAGGTTGTTGTTCCAGTGACATGAAGGTGGTGTTGACTTCCCAGTAAGCCTCTAGAAATGTTAGAAAAATGTCACCTTTTTCATTCCAAAAGTTATAATCTCTAAGTCTCCTAGAGAAATGTTTGGAGCTTGAAGCTCTCAATGGTTCCTTTTTAATCCCTTCACCTGTGTTTACTATTTTCAAAACTACTAGATCACCTGTATCTTCATTTGGGTTTGCTTGTAAAACTGAGTTTGACAGTGAGTGCTGTCTAGAAACATGAAACAAAATCTCTAGTAGTCAAGCACCTGACAGACAGGGCAAGTCTTTAGGAAGAGTTTTCCATCAAAATCCCAGGCACTTTAAACCTGTTAAAAAGCTTAGGTTCTTGTGTTGGAAGAGACTTATTTTTAGTGTTCTTGTTTGAGGAGGGAAGAGGGGAATGAAAACAAGAGCTGAAAAAAGACTCCTTTCATAACACCTTCAGATGCGGGAAAGGCAGTGTTGCTGTTTGAGCTGGAGAAGTGCCTAAAAGTTGTTTGTGTTCTCCATGTTACCCAAAGAATTTGTCTTCTAGTTCAAGGATCAGCAATCAGAGTTGCAAATCTGTAAATTATAGGTGGCATTCAGTGGTGCAGCACTGGAGCAGGTAGTCATAGTATCTCCTGGTTGATACTTCCAGCTCGCCCACTTCATCCTGACAAGTCCTCACTTGGTGCAAAATAAATAGAAGGATTAAGTTTTTAGTCAGTTTCTTTTGCATCTGAATTTTGAGGCTCAAGGGACATGAACATTAAACTAAAATTTGGTTGAAACATCAAATTAGTTTTCAGATTTTTAAGAAATAATCAAATTGCCATTTTTTTAGGGAAGTGTGAATTTGTAGCTGCCATACTGTTCTTTTGCTCTCAGCCTGCCAAAAGGAGGTGGATGGTAATTACTGCAGTAGTTAAATTTTGCTTAGAATCTGTGTTTAATTTTTCAGGATTTTTTATTTTTCTAAATCATAGCCGTAAGTTAGTGACGTTTCCAGTTAAAGAGTGTGAGCATATGAAAACTTTTGCTATGAGTGTGTGCAAAGCTCTCTGGTTTGTCGCAGTATCCTTGGCAGTCACCATTTTGAACATTGTATACAGGAATATGGTATATTCTCCATGAAAGAACAGTGAACATACTATTATTTCTGCTCTGTTTCATTTGTATCCACAGACCTTAGAAAGGTGGCACGTTAGGAAACTGCAACAGAAGGTTTTGGCAAGATAATTTTGTGTTGACTTGTAATTTGCTTTCATTTATCATGTAAAAGGGTTGTAAAAGTCTTTAATGTTTTGTTTACATACAATTTGAGTTTCTCTGTACAGAATGAATGCAAATGAAGAAATATTTGTTTTTGATGGCAAAGAAACAGAACTTGTTCAGTATGCTCTTAGTCTGCACGAGTTTAAGAAACTGCACAGGTGAGCAATTTAAAAGAGTATTAGTGTTGATGGAGTATTGTAATAAACTTAACCTGTTAATTTTAATAACGTATGGAAACTTGTAAGGAATAAAACACTTAGAAAAAATAATAATGGAAATACCTTTCCTCAGCTGTCTCTACTCTTTGAAGACCATGCAGTAATATTGTTTTATCACTGGATCCCAAAATGCCGTATTTGATTAAAAAGGAAGACTGGCACAAAACCTCCGCAGTGTAAGGCATTATGCTGAGAAGCAGCCTTAGCTGCTTTCCATCTTCAGTTTCTCTGGAAAGTTTTGGGTGTGGCAGTTTCACTATATGGAGTTTACGAACTTGCCCATGACTGTAGAGTGTTTGATGAGTTCTTGCTCTGTTGTCTTCATTGTTCTTTGTTACCGTATAAGAAATGGAGGTTTATTAGTATTAAAAGATGGGCATTTGTTTTCCAGAAGCCTAAATACTATGTTGATGGAATGGCAATGTTCAAAAAAAGTGTTGTGAAACTGGTTGTTCTTGTCTTTATTAAATTAGGATATTTTTGCTTTCATGTCCTTGACACTTGTTCACACTTGCTGTTCTGTATATAGGATTTCCATGGTCTTCAGGGGTCAGAATTCAGTGTGAAGGTTTTTTTGTTTGTTTTTTTGAGTCTTACATCATGCAGCAACCTGTGACACTGAGTTGTTTCATAGTTGGCTGACACTGTCAGTAACCACTTTAAATCAAAAGGTGTATTCATGCTTCCCTGACCATGGATGGTCACCAGTTCTCTTGTTATTGGCACTGGCACTAGTGTTCATTTAGCTGCTTGGTTCATCTTTTGATGGGGAATGTAGCATGCTGAAGTAATCAAGGTTGTAGTGTTGTACAGCATCTAATCCAGTAAAACTAGGCAGTTGCCAAAAGGGGCAATCCCAGTTCCCCTGTCTGGGCTTCAGCTGCTTCTGCTCCCTTTTTTTTGGTCTTATGGCTACAAAAGAATTTGATTTGGCTTGTTCACCTGATGAAAACTAATCCGTGAAAAAGTAAGGAAAGTTGTTATCTAAAATTAATCCTTTTGCTCCTCTGCAGCTGGTCCATGACCTTCTATCATCATAAACATGAGTAAGATTAATATCTTCTTAAATGCAGATCAAGCAATACCAAAAACCTATTCTTCAGATTTAACAATCTAAGTGTTTGCTTTCTCTTGGTATCTTGACTTTTTTAGAGCTTACACTAATTAATTTGTATTGCGAATGGGATTACCAGACTTGCTACAGGAAGATAAATTGGATATCTGCCTATCCTTGAATTGGAAGAGTGTCTGAATCTGTGGAATGGAGCTGTTCACTACTATGGCTCAATAAATCTGCTGCCTTTCTGACAAATTCATTATGAAGATGCTACTTGAATATTTTTAGCTCCTACAGAACACAGACTTATGCAATTTTAATGAAAAATAATGTGTGCATGAAAATTAATAAATCAAGTCTTTTGTAACATTGGGAAGACAGAAAATATATCTCTGACGAAGAGTTTGGGAGATACTTAAGAGAATCTTGTTTTATGAAATATCCTGTTATCACTTTTGTCTGTACAGTTCCTTGTGGGTAAGAGACTGTTTAGTCCAGCAAGATTGTGCTGGGTTTTTGAGGTGGGAGAGGATTTCCTGTGTAAAACATCTTATGTTCAAAATTCAGCTTTGCTGATGGATCTTCTGTGTGGTTTTTCTTCTTTCTTCTGTAAGCATGCGTGTTTAAAAATCGGCAACAGTGTTTATCACTCTGTGAAGCAGCAGGTTGCTACAGGGTGAGAATTTTCCCTTTTGATCCCAGCTCCCCTTCTGTGGAACTGTTTAATTCGTTAAGGGTAATAATTTCGTTATTTCGTAACTGAGAATGAGGAGGAGTGCTGAATCAAATCTAAATAGTGCTGTTACATGAAACTCTGGGCTGAATGGCTGTTATCAGTAATAATTAAAAAATAAACTTTACTCTTATTTGGGAAACATAACTTTTGAGAAACATAAGCAAAGGTTTATTTTCCTTTTCTATAACTTGGGTAGCTGACTTAATGTAAGTAATATACCTGGGCTGTGGCATGGGAAATAAGACACTTGGTTTTGGTTTTAACTGTGACTAGGTTGATCATGTGTATGGAGGTTGGATGCACAGATCTGTGAAAGTTTCTTTGGAATATAGGTAAGAACAATACTTTTTGCTTAAAGTGTTTTAATACTTTCAGGACCCAAATCCTGTAGAGCAGGGCTGGTCTGCCATGGGAGTGTGGAGTAGTCCCAGCTGCAAAGTGAACCTTCAGTGGGAGCTGGTGAGAGGGAGATGCTGGTATGTCTCTGGGTCCCTGCTGCAGGGCATAGGTGGCCTTCTGTCCTATCTGGAGAGAAACAGTGGGACCCTTGGCAAGCTCTGGTCATTGCCTGCCTGTAGAAACGCTCCTGAACATCCCCCTCTCTGTTGCTCTGAAACACAGCTTGCAGCCTGCAGCTCTTGGCCATGTGAAGAGATAGGTGTGTGATGGTACCATCAGAAGTGCTGCCAGCCTTGCCTTGTAAATGAAGAAAAAATGTTTCCTTTCTGCTTCTTTCACTTTTCATTGTAGGGGATGTGTGTGCATGCCTCAGAGCCCTACAGTTCTTTGCTTTGACATGCTTTTTGGCTAGAGGAGGCAAAGCAGAGCTCTGCTAGTATGCTGCTGCTGCTTTATTTGCGTACGCTTCAGAATGATGCCAGGCACTCCCTTCCCTCAGGGTCTAAAAATATTGTTGTTGCAGCAGTCTGGTTCAGGAACAAGATCTTAATTGCATCAAGTGGTACCTTGCTGGCAAGAATCAGACCCCAGATTTTACTTTTCTGCTGAAGAATTGTTTTCTTCTTTACCTTGTCTAATCTGCTGGGATTGGAAAATATTAAACACTTATGCAAAAATAATGAATTATTGGTAACCTATTTCAGAATACATAAGACTGCAGTAAGTGTCTTTGGGGGGGAAAAAAAACTATTTCATTGGGAGTTAATGGTGCTATTTCTGATAATCCTGTTTTCTTTTTTATTCTGAGCTCATTAGCTTGCAGCCTCACAGTAAATACGTACAGTTTACAAAGCTTTGCCTGACTGTTACAGAAAATTGTTATTTTGTGCCTGGTACCCCTGATATAATCTCAGGGCTTTAATTTACTATCTCTAGACTTTGACCTAATACTCAAATGATACATGCAGGATTTCATGTAGGGTGGGAAAGAGTCTGTTGCTTCCCTGATACATTTATATAACATAAAATTAATATGTAACTGATGTAGAGGAGTGAACTCTGATTATTTGTAAGAATGCATATATTGAATTTAAGAATTTATGTGTAAGTGGACCATTCTGAGGTTACAAGTATCCAATATTATTTTCATGGTAGAATGCTTTGGGGACTGATTTAGAAAAGGCAGGAGACTGATGTTTGGATGTGGCTTTGCCTTATGTTGCTTAAACTTTCTGATTAAACAGAAGGGACCCTGATTGTGGATAGCTTTTGTCTGGCTGCTTAGTAGCACACTTTGTGTACCCAGTGCTCTGGAATTGTGTGCAGTGTGATTTCTGTAGCTCTTTTAGGGTCTAAAGTTGCCCTTCAAACCTTGGACTCTCTATTACAAGGGACGGCTTCCATAGAGCTGTGAAAAGTAGCCGGCATATTCATGGTTGCTTCAGGTTAAAGGTTAAAAGACAGTAGTAGCGAGTTCAGTCCGAAGACCTGGCCTGTAATAGTGGATGAAAGCCAATTTTTAGTACTAAATACATCCTGAGGATACTTGCCTGGAGGTTCCTTGATTTAGTTCACTTCTGACTTGAGGGAGAAAGTACAGCAGGGTGGAGAAGAGCAGCAGGTAGCAATACTACCTCACACTTGTTGCGGTGGCAGTGCTGGTTTCTGCCAGCTTAGAAGCCTTTGCGGGGCTGTGGCTTGAGGGCATAACTTCCTAGCCAGCTTAGGTCAACCTCAGGATACCGCTGGCAGGGCCACCCCAGAGCCAGGTGGTTCAGGAGAGCCTTGCTGGTGGAGAGCTCATGCAGCTGCAGCAAACGAAGCTGTGTTTAGGGAGGGGGCTGCTACTAGGAGCATTCCCTTCGGTGTCAGCCTGGGGTGTCTGCAGCTGGCTTTACCAGACTTCCAGTCTGTCTTCCTCTGTGCTGTGTGACTTGCCAGTGCAAAGAGCAGGGCAGCTTTCAAGCCGTACCGCTGAACCAGGTCATGCTTGGTCTCTCTGACTTTTTTGTTTCTGCAGAGGAAAAATTTTGAAACTTTCTGTTTGGATCTAGAACTGGGAATCATTGCGACATCTTTTAAGAAGCTAGGAAGGTCATCAGAGTACAAGGACAGCTATAATTTTATTGGGGTGACGGCATTGTCTTTAAGAACGCATATGTTGCAGGTAAATTGTAAGATGCATCACTGTGGGGTGGTTCTGTTCCTGGTTTGCTGTTTCTGTTAATCTACCCTGTTATACAACATCTCTTGCCAGCAGCCTGTATTTTCACATCCTGCACATAAAGCAGTAGCATACTGATTTGAGTACTGAATTCTGAACTGAGGATGTATATACACAGTTGTACTCATTCACTGTCGTCTTGAAAGTTTTGCTAGCTGTACCTCTTAGTTTAGCTCTTTCTTTTTTTAGGTTGTAACAGTGGTTTTCAGGGAAGGAAGCTGTGAAACCATTTGATATCACAGCAGCATTTATAGCACGTTCTTATCCGAGGAAACAAAACCAACTTTGTGCTAGCATGCTAAGACGAAATGATGACAGGTTGCACAGTTTGGGCAACAGCAGGTGGGAAGTGTGTGAAGACCTTGAGCTGTTTAGCATGGAAGGGAGTACACAGGAAGGTGCAGGCTGCTTTTCGGCAGATGGGGTAGGTAGAAGCCTTGCATACCTGGGCACCAGCCTCTCGCATAGGCCTGTTGGAACTGGCTGGGTTGTCTGCTTCTGAACTACGGGCCCTTGTGCATGCATGCATGTTTGGTAGAGTGGAAAGAGAGCTTACTCAGATGAACACCTGGTAACACTCACTCAAACGTAAAATTTTGGACCCTAACAATATCGTAGGGCCAAATTGTACCAGTTTCATTAAAATAGCAGAAAGATTTTGACCCCTTGCTTGGGATATTCTCTCTCATGTGTAAGATGTGCTGGAGACACATGTATACATCTCATCCAAAGAGCAGTGTTCCGAGTTGTTTGTGAAACAAAAACATGGAATCAGCCTTGTGTCTTCAAAGTACTGGAAGAACTGGTGCTTATGGTGAGTCCCTGCAACGCTGTTCCTGCTGCTTGGATAAATATTGCCGCCAGCCAGCGGCTGGCTGCCAGAAAGCAGAGCAAGTTCTGTCTGTGCAGCGTCCAGTGTCAGCAGGGTATGTGAACTGACTGGGGATTGAGAAGACCGTGATATTAAGCCTATGGTGTATGAGTGAAATAGAATGGCTTTTGATGGTATTAGTCTCTGTAAAGTTGCTGGTTGCAACTTTTAAAGGGAGCTTAGGACAGTGCCTTCCTTGTTTCTGGCTGGAAAACGCAAATGCTGGTTTTAATCAACTACAGCAACTTGCTCTATGGTGAACTTCCTCCAGGGTGTAAAATTGCCAAATGCTTTGTGTGGAAAAGAAAACCCAATTAAAACAGGTAAGATGGTGTCTTGGCTTTGCCCTGCGCTCCTATTGAAGAGGCAGTACCTGAGGCTGTAGTTTATTCCATTATTCTGGTAATTTCTAGAGGATTAGAAAAGAAGAATTTATCAGTTTTGTATGTCTGGAATAAGCGTGTCAAGGCAGGTTTTACCTCAGCTATATTACATTAAGAAGAGATCTGGGTTTGAAAGAAATCCAAGGGAAACCAAAGTAATGGTGCATGAAGTGGTTTTCTGCTTTTCTTTGTATAAAGGAAATATGAAATTAAACTGGCATAACTGTGCATATTCTGAAACTTTTGTGGTGAGATGGAAGTCTTAGCATATCTTAAAGCAGTCCTTAATATGCTGCTTTTGTAAGTGGCATTTCTCTGATGAAATTCGCTATAATGAAGTTGAACAGTTGGTCAGAAAAGTTGGTCTTATTCTGCAGTCACAGAAAGCCTTCAGCAGGCAGAGAATACAAATGTATTCAACCAGAGAGTCCTTTTTCTGAGCAGAGTTGTTTGGAGGAAGCATTCTCCTTCCTGCGTGCACGGAGAGATGTGAAACTGCTCAAGGTTTTGCAGGATGTTGGTGAAGGAGAGATAAAACTTGGGTGCTTTGTAACTCAGCTTGTGCAGCTCACTGATTTGTAGGGTTTTTTTGTGGTGGCTGATCTTGCTCAGGCATTAAAAATACTCTATTCATTCTAACTCTCGTCTTTTAATCTCTTAGTTTAGTTACTATTTCTACAGACAGAATTCTTTTCATGTTGCTATGAAATCCATATACAAATCAGGGTTGATTAATGTTTTCCCATTAAGTTAAACTTATGTATTTTGCACTGTAAAAGCCTAGAAATACAATTAAGCCCTCTTGACCACCTCTGTGTTGTGGCAGTATTGAGTGCGGCAACCTTAAAATCGTAATGAAAACACTGCATAGATGTAGTAAAGGAAGAAGCAATCTTTTCTGATGTCAAATGAGATGTAAACCTCGGTGAAAGGGGAAGCATTGTGATGAGACTTGGGAAAGTGTGTGCCACTTATTAGATTGAAAACAGATTTTTGCTGGGTTTTTTTGGTGTGGAGTGTCGGTGTTTGTCTGTTAATAGTAGGTCTGAGAGGTGCCTCTTATGAACAGTGAAATATGGGAAATGTTTAATGATTTCAGGTGCATTCCAGAATATCCCACAGAAACTTGGAGATAGGTGTTTGTTCTTTCCTCTCTCTCAAAGAGCACACTAAGCCTAAAGTAACTTGTTACTGCACAGAATTCAAAAATGATAAATAGCCATGGGTTTGAATAGCAGGGAAAAAAAGGGGGTTGTTATTTCTAAGTTCAAAAGTACTTGTGTTGGTTTTCAGTTATATTAACTGAAATTTATTTGCTGTTTTTGTGGTTTATTTTGCAAATTTAAATAACTGTCTTGAAACAAAGATTTCATTTATGTTGTAATGTGGTTTGACTCGTGGTAATTGTTTCTGGTGTTTTGACTCTGCTGCCTTAGATCTGCGGTGGGAAGTTCTGCCTTATTTTCCTTTCCCTTTCGGCTGTGTGGGAGAAACAAGTTATCCAATGTTTTCAGCGGTTGTTTGATTACATTTTCTTGATTTTTTTTTTTTATTTGTTTCGTTTTGTATTCTCAGCCAAGGTTCATGTTAAAAACAACCTGTCATTTGATTTCATTATTACTTGTGAGCATTAGGCAGGGCTTATAGTTGTGTTATCTTAATGCAGCCCTTTCTGTTAAGCAACCTTGTATGTATTTTTACCATACAGGAAATTATTATGCGAAATGTGGCATGAACGCAAACCTGTCAGCCTTATATTTGTGGTTGACAAATCCAGGAGGGAGAAGATAGAACAGTACTAGGAAGGTCATGAGATGTTAGTCTAATTAGCATGGTTTTGGCAGAGGAAAATTCTGTCATGCTGATCTGAGAACTCTTTGAACTTGTCTTTGTTGTGGACAAAGGAAGAAAAAAACCCCAAAAACTAGACCTGTCGAAATGCCTTTGACAAATTCTTATCCAAGAGGCTGTTGAACAAGCTGAGGGAGTCATGGGATGAAAATGAAGGGTTTGTTTGTGTAAAAGGCACAAGCAAAAAAAAAAAAAAGTTTTAATTTTAGCAAAGGTAAGCTGAAGAGTCTAGAAGCTGCACTTGAGATATTCTCTAATGATCAGGATAGCAACTGGCTAGTAAGGTACTGACAGTTTAATAGGTGACACAGGTAAGGACCAAACTTTTAATGAAAATGATAACAACCTGACTGATGGACATAACAGGGATTGTTTGGATTTTAATGAGAAGAAGTATAAAGCAATGTCTATAGAAAGAAAGAATGTAATCTGCCTGTGTCTTAGAGCTTCACATGGATTCAGAAAGGGTGCTGGGCATCTGTCTGTCAGGTTGAAGGCAAGTCTCTATGCAGTTGGGTTTTAAAGATAAGGCATGGTGGCGTTATATAAACTGTTGCTACTGGTCTTTTCCAAGTGCAAAATTTAGTAATTTTCAAGAAGTGTATGACTGCCAGGATTGTTGATTTTGCAAGGACCTCTTGGAAGAGAAACTAAATGCTCTGACCTGAAACATAAACTATCAGAGGGCAAGATTGGATCTAATATAGAGGACAGACTTAGATTTTGCCACATTCTTGCATGTTTGAGATTGATCATTAAAATCACAGCAAATAGCTTTTATATTGGAAATTTTAATGTGGAGATCATGGAGTAGTCTGTAGCTTAAGCAGGTTGGATAAAACCACCAAATCCTCATTTCCTATCCCAGGCAAGAATAGTATTGTTCTAGATTAAAATTCACTTTTGTAATTGGATAAACCCTCCAAATGTGTGTGTTGCTTTCTTTCTAGTACTTTCAGTAAGTGAAGAAGGGGTATTTTAAACTAGAACTTCATGCAGCTGTGTAGGTAAGAAAATACAAAGCTATTCATGACTACTGCCTCTTTATGGATTGACGTGTGGTGGTATTTTGGTAATTGAGAAGTAGTAATTAGGTTTACAAATTCTGCATATCACCTGGGAAGCAAGAGAACAGAATGTCAGAATAGTTCAGACTCTTGTGTGTGTGATGACCATAACTGCCAAAGGCCAAGCAGGGTAACAGTAAGAACATATGGGTATGTTTTATTGTAAGTTTTCAGTGAATCCTGTCTTGGTTTAGCCAAAGGCATTGTTTCCAGATTACAAGACTAAAAATGACCAGGTTACTTGGTTCCTATGAAGAGGAACAAGTTGACAGATACTGCCCCCAGTTTCAGTAAGCTCTGACAGGGCTAAAGATACTTTGAGGAGATCTGCAGATGGCATTTATTCCTTCTGTAATCCCCTTGATAAAGCAGACAGACCTTTGGTTAGTACTCTTATATTTAGGCTGTTAGGCAGTTGCATTGGGTGTCTTTGGGTAGTTTTGCTTTTTTGGTTGGGTTTTTTTTTTAAATATTAAAGTCTGGTCTTCACAAAATGGCTGTGGTCACCAGTTGTTGCTGGTACTTCTGAGAAAAGTTTGTGATGTGAGTCTTAAGTCAGGTCTGCTAGGTAAATTGTGGGGATTTTTAATAAAGGTTCTGCTGTGACAGAATCATGTGTAATTTTTGTTATTCCTCCAAAGCATGTGATAGAATTCTGAGAGCTAGAAATTGTGCTGAGAAACACAACAAGAATCAGAATTGGAAATTATTTGGCTATTATGACATTGCTTATACAAGTCTTGTTCTGTGTTCTTGCAGTAGGTATCAAGTATATTTCTGTATACCTGCTGAAACTTTAATGTGAGATTCCTCATATTTCTGTCCTTTTTGGAAATAAAGCACCAGTATGGGTCAGCCATGTCAATCTTTAAACTTATTTATTAAAGCAGTAGTGGAATTGATAAATGTAGAGGGCAGGACTCTTGTCTTTTTCATTGACTTTGTTCGATATAATACAGAAGGTTCACTGGAGTGGTGTGGGTTGAACACTTTCTGCAACAGAAGGACATTTCTTTTGAGTTTTTATATACAGAAATGTACTTCTACCTGTCCAGGGGTCTCTATCTCTTGCGTTACCTTAGACAAAGCCTTTGTTTCTTGAGTGACTGTCTTTACTAATTAGCTGAGGCAGTGTACCATGTTAACCTCTGTGTACTGTTTCAAGTGTCTAGCTCTCTCTGCAGAACACTGCATGGTGTAATGTAGAGATTACTGCTTTCAAAATGACAAAAAAAAAAAATCGTCATTCCCCATGCAGTTTGCAAATGCAAATATTCCTGTTATTGAAACTGATACATTTTTCTGCCAGTAAGCAAAACAGTAGAAAGAATGTGGTGAAAGCTGTCCTTTCTCTGCTTGCATGTCTCTAAATGAAATTAACGTCCTTGCTGAAGCCAAGATGTTGACAGATAGCATGTTAATGGGATTAAAAAGAAATCAACACTGTGTATCGAGTGTGGAGATCTCCGAAGTGGGTAGTGTTTTTCCTTCGTATTCCTAAAGTGTGGCCAAAGACACTGAACTCTGGCATTCTCAAATGAATAGTATCTGAATTTCTTTGTTTAACTGTGAATTCAAAGTGATGCAAAATGTGTAAAGATTACAATGTTAACTGGTGCAAAAAAGAAAGCAAAAGATGTATGAAAGTTCACTTATAGTGGGGAAAATAGGATTTAATGCTCTGTCACTGCTCATAGAGATTTATGCTTGCTTTCAACACTTAATATTTATTTTACTATTAACCCCCCCCCCCCAAAAAACCCGGGGGCCAAAGAAAAGGGAGGGCCAAGGGAAGAGAAACGGGGGGGAACAGGGTGATGGAGAGCGGGCAGGACGACACACCCCACCAACAA
>Ga0181612_141284_pt1 | contig 23379 bp, 12 predicted proteins | sample HoacroProtozoa21_FD_119630 | JGI IMG/M metagenome (GOLD analysis project Ga0181612, IMG submission 119630) | Hoatzin crop microbial communities from Cojedes, Venezuel. Combined Assembly of Gp0051906, Gp0051904, Gp0051908
AAGGACAGGTTGGATGGGGCTCTGAGCAACCTGATCTGGTGGAAGATGTCCCTGCTCATGGCAGGGTGGTTGGACTAGTTGACCTCAGAGGTCCTTTCTGACCCATACCATTCTGTGATTCTGTGATCTCTTCAGGGGGGAATCCTAACAGCGAGTTCTGTGATGGCTGATCACGACAGTGTATCCTCACCTCACCTGGAAGTAATGGATTGTACGGTGCCACCTTTTTTGGAAAGGACATGGAAAGACTGGAGAGAACATGTACTAAAAATGTTTTATTTGCCTTCGTATTTGAAGGGAAATGGGCATAACTGAGCCTTTCTGTGGAGCAGCAAATCTGGTAGTGGAAAGTGACAGCATGAAACCACAGTTACACAAAAGTTGTCTGACAGGTTAGTATTAGTAAGCCAGCTAGAAAAAGATGGCTTTAGCCTGCGATACGTACCCTCCACGGCTGTTAACTTCTTCCATCAGAGAACCTTTGAGCAATTTGAGTCAGTGGGAATACGCTGGCGGGGCAGGCAAACGTGGTCACTGTTTCCATTTCACCGTGTGGAAACGTGCAGCCGGGTAGCGCCCCTGGGGTTACGCTGGTGACCACAAACCTCCTCCCGTTTCCGCCACCCCAGGCGCGCTCCTCCGGCTCCCCGGGTGTGCTTCTCCGGCACGGCTGCCCTGTGCTCCGCTCCGAGGGGCCCCACCGCAGGAGCCCTCCCTTCAGCGGGGTTAGCACCGCCTGTTCCTCAACTCCTGCACGCTTTCTGCGATGCCAGCTCGACTTCTCCTGTGCGTTTCTGTGTCCTCAAAAAGGCAAGAAGCCCTGGAGGTGTAGTCTGCTGTTTGGTCTTTTAGTATATCCAGAATAACCACTGCAGCTTCAGAAAGTAACTTTCTGCATTTAAAGGGCTTTAATTAACTATGTCTAATTGGGTAATGAGAAATTCTCGTGCAGAACTGTGAGGACTAATACACAAAAGAAGTATTAGCTGTGCGCATGAAAATACCTACCGTACTTCAATCCTAGAAACCCACCAATTTATTTTTTGCAAGTCATAAACATCAAATTATTGAAATCTTGATCAGTGTGGAGCATGTTCTCTGAGTTGTAGATGTTGAAGAAGTAGATGCTTGTATTCGTAAGTAGTGCAAAGGAAACAATTGGGGAGGGGGAGCCATATATATTATGCAAGAAAATTTGGGCTGCAGGTAGTTGAAGTATGATCTGCAGGTTTCTTGCTTTTACGGTGATTAACGCCCTGAGTCTGAAACACTTACTAGTAGGTGTAAAAGAGAAAAACTCTTGCGCCTCTCCATCTCTTCTAAGTGTCTCTACACCAACTTGTAGAAACTTACCCCAAAACAAAGCACTCATGTAAACCGCCTAGTTGTCTCAATGGGTGGGGATGGGAGAAGGGGTTTACATTGGTAATCAACTGGTCTGGAGAGCCATCAAAACAGGCCAGGGGCTTCTGGTCTGTGAGCTCTGGGACAATTTCTATGGAAAACAATTTATTTTTTTTTTTTTTGAGAGAAGAATTTGTTCGAACTTCCTTTATCCTCATTGGTTCAGATCTCTTACATTAGGGATGTCGTGTGTAGGAAGCTCTTGAGGAAGAACAGATTTTCCAACAGAATATTAGAAAGAAGTGAAATTGTCTCAGGAGCCTTTTCAGTTGCAATATTCCTGTTGCAAGTTAAGACACATGCGCGGCAATTGGATACCAGCATCTCCTGCCCTAACCCACTCCTTACAAGTATATCACTAATATTTATATAGTGTAACTGTGTAAATGAACAACTGATGACCAGTAATTTCATAAATCTCTTATTTCTACTTTTCTCAAATCTCTATCATCTATCTAAAAATAAAAATTACTTCTGCGTTGTTCTGGGAAGATTGTCGAAAGCAGGGAGTAGAAAAGCTATTGCAGAAGGACACTGGGACTGTGGCATCTTTGTTTAAAAAGTAATCCTTTCTGCTTTAAACAGCACTATTGCATTTTGTATGACAATCGTGATACGAATGAAGACAATTCCAGTCAAAGAAAGTTGTTATAAATACAAACATTTGAAATCACAGAGATTTTCCTTAGGGTATCTGAGTAGTCACATTTATACCTGTGATGATTTGTGGATGTCAGTGAAATAAGGCTTACAAAAGAGGTAATAGTTAACGTCTTTCCTGACTGTATTGTCCAGACTAATTATAAAAGCCTTTTGGGTAACCAGCTCATTTTTTCAGGTTTGAAGGTAAAACTTTTGCTACCAGAAGCTTGTCTCACCAGCCCTATTAGTCTGCTTAATAGACATCTCCTTCCCCTAGAAAATTAAACATAAATGGTTGTTCTAAGCTTATTTAACTCATTTCTGAACTAAGATGTTCAGTGTTTGTTGTATTCCAAATCAGGTTTCTGAAACTGCATTTATTTTTTAATCTAATCAGGATTTTGCTGTTGATTTTTACTATCACCAGTCATTAGGAGCAAAGTACTTGTGAAGATTGCCTGGGCCATTGGGTTGAGCCTCCAGCTGTCACATGTATCGTCCTGTGAACTACTTTTCATAACCTTATCAAACTTTAAATTGAAGAGCACTTGCCTTTTGCTCCCAATACTCCTTTTTGAAATCCTGACCCAAATCAGAATACTCTAAATTTTGGAACAGGCATCTGGCTTGCCATCCTAAATTTATTAGTCACTGTTTTTATACCCAATTTGCTCTTGTGCCAATTTTACCCATCTTAATTCTTTTTATTTCCTGTATTAGGATCTGCTGATGTTTTCATGAATAGCAATCTATCTAAAGTTTGAATTGCCTTTAGCCTTCTCCTGCAAGATAATCTGTACCTGTGTCTGAGGCCTAATTGTTGTTGATGTAGATGATCAGAATTGTGTACAATATTGTACTATGGCACAAATACTTCCCTGGGTTTACTGGGAGCCATCTTGAGAGGTAGTTTAACATTTTAATTTTCTTTTCCTCATTGTACATCGCACCAGTGGTTCATAGACATCCTATGGTTAAGTACAAACTACTTTAGTCTTCAGCTACAGAGTCATACCTAGTTTTATGTAAATATAAATGAATACCAAGAATCAAGGGTAATAATATAGCACAAAAATTACGAGTACTGAAGTATTTCAAGTTTGGAAATGTGTGCGAAATGCTGAATTTGTGAGGACTTCACACTGATGGGCTTAATTTTTTTATAGCGTTTTGAAGTTGGGAGGTGTCCGAAAATTTCCAAGCATCTCATTTAAAACGAGGATTCTGAGTAAGCGCAAGCTGCTCTACTGCTGCTCAAGTGGCAGCTGCGTAATGCTTAAAGGACACCTTCCTTTGCAATAACATTTAAAAATACTAATTCCTCTTACTCATCTGCAATCCTCTTCCCACAGTTTGAGCTCAGGGCTATAATGGAGCCTATTATAGGCAAGAGGTCTATGACTCAGCTGTTGAGCCATGCAAACTCTTGGCTTCTTTAATTGGCACTATTAAATCTTTAGTAGTTTTTCTCTCATAAAATAGGTATAGTTGGTGTAAAATGCATCACTGCTGAAGATACATTGTACCTTTTGCCCTCTGATTTCCATGAGTTGATCAATTATGGGTGTTTAAAGACTGGTTAATCGGAGAGGCTTTTCTAGAATCGCTGCCTTTCTGTGACCGTTTAGGAGTGTATCGAAAACAAAATGTAAGAAAGCCATCTCACAAGTCAGTATGTTTTTTGAGGTTATTTTCCGTGCTGTTTAGATTCAGGAGAGGGAAAAGAAAAACCTATCTTTCCATCATGTTTTGTTTTATCTTCATAGAGCTTATTTAACCTGAGGACTGTGTATCTTATACGTGACAGGATGGAAAAGGTCAATTCTTGAGTATGTAACCAGGGAAGAACCTGCATGATTTAGCGGTTGGTTTTTTTTTCTGTTGCAAGTTGGTTTTGGGGAGGTTTTTTTATGTATTGGAAAGTGAAGATGGAAACAGCTATAGTTTGGAAATGGGGTCGGACGTCAGTAGAGAAAGTTTAAAGAACATTGGAATTTAAATGTTTGAATATATTTGTAAATATGTATGTATGTAAGAAAAAAAAGTGGCTTTCTGTTATTGTCTCCCCACGTACTTAATATGTGACACCTTAGAGCTTTTGAGTATTTATGTTGCTGTAAGCATCAATGCCTCTGAAAGAGGGGTGAGATGAGGACATCCAGAAAACTGTAATTGTTTGTTACCATCTGCAGGATCTGCCTTGTTTGTATGTGCAGTTGACAAGAAGTCTTAGGTTGTTATGTTTGTAGATACTTTGTCTGTTGAAAATAAGCATCAAGAAACAAAAAAGTTAGATAAAGTGTTAAACTATGTAATTTAATACACATAGTTTAAGGGATTTTGTTTACAGAATGATAGTAAGCTGCAAAACTGGAAGTTAAGAAAGAGCTGAAGTATCTGTGTATGCAACCATATTTAATCTGTTCCCTTTCCTCTACCCACAGAAGATCATCTGCGATATAAGTAGCTGTTTAGTTCGTTTGTTTCTATTATTTGAGGTATGGCATGATAATAATAATAACTAGTCTTGAGTATCACTGAATCTCATGAAACAGATTGACTCTTCCTACAAATGCTCTCTCTCTTCGTATCTTGGTAAAGAACTAATAGCTAAATGAGCCTTTTTTAATGGTATTTTTAATAATAACACAGAAAAACTTCAACAACCACTAGTTCATTCATCTTCTAAACTCTCCTGCAATGTGTCTCCTCCATTTTATATGTGAGGAAACCAGGACAGAGGGACAGGGAGCTGCCTGAGGCCAGAATGACAGACATGGCATTTGGGGTTTCTTAGTGTGTGTTGTGCTGGGCTGTATTGCCCTAATGCTGAAGCTGGTAGTTACCAAGTAGGTACTCTCTTGGCAGTCGTGGTTGAGCACTTCTAAAGAAGAGGGTCCGTGGCAAGTTAGAAAGAAATGAGTACGTAATTTAAAAGGAAAAAAAACCACCCCAAACAAAACCCCTTCTGGGGAAAAAAAAAAAGTATCGCAGCGAGTTGAGGCTGATGGAAAAAAGAACAGTAAGTTATCTTGCCCGATGTTCACTGCTTCCATCACAGACCATCGCCTTGTAGTCTTCCCCTTTTCTGTGCTTAAAGTTTCAAGGTAACATGAGTCTTCTCTTCAGGATAATATCTTAGTCATTCAGATCTGATTTGATCTAGGAGTCTCATCTCTCCTGTAGGCTGAATGAGGCAGCAATTCTGGAGGTAACTAGGGAGGAGTCAGCCTGCATGTTAAAAAGTTAACTACTAGGAAGTAAAATTTGTTTCACAAGTGACGCTAACCACATCTATTCTTTGTTTTCGAGTATTTGAAATACTTAATAATTTAGACTGACGTTCAAAAAAATAAAAATATGTTTATAATTTATAAGAGTATTCCTTAGGGGTTACAGTGAACTTTGAATATTCTTTTTGCAAGACAACATTGCGTGTTTACTATTTCACTTGGAGGGTGACTCATTTGGTCAGTGTCTGAAGAAAGCTTTTGAATTTGTGATGGACAAGAACAGTTTAATGTTGGATAAAAATGAGTTAGAAAAGTCACTCCAGCTCATTAGGGACAGCTAATAGAAATAAAACTGGTAGTGGGATTTTGGAGTTTCTTTTTCTCTTGTGATGTGGAACTTCTTTGTGATTAAGGAAATGGCATTTAGAATGTCAAAACAAAACGATAACTTTTAAATAATTTTAAATTGTGAATCTCCTAGTATGAAGTGTGCTCACCTGAACTGTGAGATTGAAACAGCAACAAGTAAAACACTTGAGATTTGGAGTAGACGTAAACAGTAGAGACAGGATGATTAAGCTACTGTGGATATCAGCTTACGACATCAGAAAACATTTACCAAATATGGCCTTTTTGGGGAGATTCTGAGGTGAGGCCCCTTTAATCAGAGTAAGTCAGCAAACTTACTCATAATCATAAAAATTTTAAAAAAAGGTTTTTTAGACTGGTTTAACTTTTGTTGCCTTGCTGGTGCCTTATGTGAAGTCCGTGGGATCGGAGAATTCTTTGTGAATTTGTAGCAGAAAAGCCTTGAGTACAAGTTGTAGTTTGTTTTTGTTTTTGTTTTTTTTATTTAAAAAGGCACCAGCTCAGGTAACAAATCAACAAGATCATCTTTTGATTGTGGATACAGTGGAACTTCACCTTGCAGAGGGGGGAAGATGGCAAGAGAAGAAAAAGAGTATTATATTATTTGTCTAGTGGGGTCTGTTGCAAGTCATCCAGATAAAATATTCATGAACTAAAATTAGTTTGTCAGCTCCAGACTGAAACCAAAGGGTAGTGTCTGTGCTGGTAGTGTTTCTTCTAATGCTTTAAGCTCGTTTTTTCTTAAGCTGGTATGATCTATCTACAAGATATCCTGGTGAAATTGAAAAAAAAAATCTTGCTGCAGACTGAAAGAATTCAGAATGTTTTATTCTATGATAAAAATACTTATGGGTGGTATTGTGGAAGTATAGTGGGACTTCAGTAGGACTTTCTTTCTAGGGACAGGAGTAAAAACTCAGGGGTTTGAGTCCTTTGTCGCATCTCTTGAAATCTTAAATATCTATGGCCATTGCCCTTTTCCTGAGCTATTAGAACATCATATATATTTATACCTTTGGGGAAAACTTGCTCTTTTTTCATGGGGGCTTGCAGGTAGGGGAAGTGAGAAAGTTCTTAGTAAAGTCTCTCTATGAATTGCATCCTCTCTTCACCAGCCTTGTAATCTGATGCGTGTTTGTCATTAAACTGTCGATAGATAATTTTTGCTATGTGCAGGCTGCTTAAAAATGCATATTTAGCAAGTCTACACTGTGATGGGGGGACGGGACACTTAAAACAAAAATCCTGGGCTTTTGTTTTCCTAGGTATATATAAGGAAGGGGTAGAGAAGTTACATTTTACCTGAAGTCTTCTTAATGTATTGGAACAAAGACTGTGTGCTAATAAATGCAATTGCCTAACAATATGTTGAAAGCGTTGCGCGGGTGGTTGCTGTATCTGGCGGGTTTATGAATGTGAGAAGTAAAGCCCTTCGGTTGCTGTCCTCATGCATTCCTTTGAGCGAGGGCTGGCTGGGCAGCTGGGATCCCCAGCCCACCGCCCGTGCACCGGCCCTCCCTCCCCTCCCCAGAGGTGGGCTAGGCCCCTTGAGGACCCTCGCTGTAGAGTGCCCTCCGAAGAGGGGCGAGGGGCGGCTGCGGGGCAGGTGTGCGTGGCAAAACAACGAACTGGCTGACTGGTGTCTTCCTGAGGCTTCCCAAGGCTGCTAGGGAGAGACTGACAGATAACCAAGCCCAGAAGAAAGGTGAAGTGTGGCACATAGTCATGGGTGTGAAGTGTATAAAGCTGAATTTGAGGACTTCCTGATGTAAAAAAATACATACGCACACAGTGGTGTCAAGTAAACAAGACTGGGGCAATATGCAGTTACATCTGTGCTGCTCCGCTCTGTGCTCATCTCCTGGCCCATTGCCTTACAGTCCTTATTGCAGTTTGGTCCTTTACAGAATCACGGAATGGCAGGGGTTGGAAGGGACCTCTGGGGATCACCTAGTCCATCCGCCCTGCTGAAGCAGGGTCTCCTAGAGCGGGCTGCACGGGACCTCATCCAGGTGGGTTTTGAGTATCTCTGGAGAAGGAGACTCCACAGCCCCTCTGGGCAGCCTCTTCCAGTGCTCCAGTGTTCCTTTGATTCGTTGCTGAAAAGCATTTCATATTGTCCTTACAGGCAACCAACGAGGGCTCGCAGGGTGGTGGTCAAACAGGTGGTGTTTGTGAGGCTTGTATTTACTTGATCCTTAGGGACTGCAGAGCAGGCAGGAGAAATAAAAATTCCCTGGCCTGCTGGTCTTCGGCTTCATCTAGTAAAAAACAAAAAAAGGAAACATGCTGCTTTTCTCTCAGTTGTTTTTCTCTCTTCCTTAGATTAAAGTGCACTTCATTTGATGTGAAGTATGAGAAGATAAAATGTACTTTATCTAAATTCAGATATAGAATACTTTGTTAGAAGTTTTGAAAATAAAAAAAGAGGTATCACTTCTGAATTTACATATACACCTTATATTTTTATGTTTTTTAAGAGTATGTATCTCTTATGTAAACATGTAAGATACTATTTGTCTTATTACCTTTCACCTTAGATTTTTACATATATATAGCCTGTTAAATAAGTTTTCCTGTTAACTCTTTTAGGGGTTAGGAGGGGTGGGGGGAAAAAAGTACCAGAATAGAAACGCTTTTGGTGTTGTGGCTTGTAATGCTTTTGCTGTTACTGCTGCTTGCAGCAGTGAAAGCACAGACGGAACTTTTTCAGTTGTCTGCGGTCAGAAGCAGCAGCATTTGCGCCACGTATGCTGGTCTTTGATTTTCTCCTTAGTCATAAACCTGATGCTATTTGCTCTGCGTCACTGTGATTTAGATTTGATAATGGTAGATAAACATATTGATGGAAGTAGATGTGAGCTAATTAAGGTACCTCTTAAAATTATTCTCTGAGTAACTTGAAGTCTTCTGTAGAAAAATAAAATTTTCGGGGACACTTACTGCTTTAATTACTGTGGGCAGGCTGTAAGCACTTAATACACCAAGTCGGTCAGGACTGTTTTGTTGGGTTTCTTTTTCTGGGTGGGGGACAAGTGTTGAGTGGAAATCATAGTTGGTACCAGAGTGTCGTAGCCTGTGGTGCTGGCAGTGCAGTGTGATGTAGGACCAGGTTACCCATCGGAGAGGACAGAGCTCGACGTGTTCGACGTTCAGTAACTGAGTAGAGGAAATTCTGCAGGCGGAGGAAGGCGGCTGGGTGTGCAGGGCAGCACGCTTCCCCTCTTCCCTCAGGACCTTGGATTTCAAAGCATGGCTGTGAAACGTACTCGAGAGAGGGAGAATATTCGCATTTTACTGTTTTGGAGGAACTGCTTCGCTTTCACAGTGGAGCTGAATGGCTGTGGGGAATCTGGAGGCAAGCCCAAGAGCAACAACTCAGCCCGTATATATGCTAAAACGTTAGATTACTCTTACGTATTTAATAATAGCAGTTTCAGTATTACTGTTTTGGCTGAATATGTCGAAGTGTTTCCTCTCCTATTCCCCCTTTCCGGGAGAAGCTGAAGTATTGTACTAGGTCCTCTGGAAACCGTTTCATCCTGACATGTTCTTGCTTTACGCGACTTCGCTGTCTTGCCTGGAGATGTGCAGCTACCACCTTGTTTCAGAGGGCTGGAAAAGGCTGGTGGTAAACCTCCTGGATATTCTCTAATCCAAGGAGTTCTCTAGTAAGCACTAGGTGTCTTGATACCTGTGCTTGGGTGTAACTTCACAAAGAAGATATCCCCATTTTTAAACACAGTTTCTACTTGGCAGAAGTCAGGTGTTAAGAAAAAGATGCTTACAAGCCATTTTATGGTAGGACTCCAGCTAGTCTGCCTGTCATTTGCCCACCTGTGGTATAGGCTGCATAGTATAAGCTCTGCAAAACTTCTGTGGTAAAACTCAGGTTGACGTGTTTCTGGCGTGTCCACTGCTTGATAATGGAGCGTACACAGAGGTGAGATTTCCTTTGACTGTGGCTGTGCAGGGGGGGCAGGCTTGATGTATAGCATGAGCTGTCAACGTGAGCAATGCGGCTTTTGCCAGTAGAATCCAATACCCAATTGTCCTACCCTTTCTATGTATCTCTAAAGCTAGAGTTAGTAAGAACTTGCCAAAATTGTGAGTCTTTGACCATTCTACATGGTGAATGTGGAGAGTCTGGCTACTGGTGTGTAATATTTAGGACCAGCCCTGCTTAGATTAGGAGCACTCTTACACTGCTGTCTAAGCCAGTGTATGAAGTAATCTGCAGCAAAAAAGTATTAATAAAATGTTTGTCTTGTGGACCATTGGATTAGCTGTTATATACCATCAGTGTGGTAGATACTGCACTTCCTCACATGGAAAGCTAATCTAGAGCGTACACACTTCATTATCATAGGGGTGGCAGTTGTCTGAGATTGTCTGATCAACACTGATGTGTCGATTCTGATCAATGGTCAGCAACCAGAAGAGCTCTCTTAGGGCTGAGTTAGTTGGTTTTGAGCTGTGAACAAACTGTCCGCGCTCCCTGCACTGGCTGATACTCCACAGATCTAGTAATATCTCTCATTTTATGCGAGCATGAAACAGCGTTGCTACATGTGATTACTATAAAATATAAGGGGGTGTTGGCTTTTTGGATGGCCACATTAGTGTCGTTCATCTTTCATAATCTGTGTTACCCTGTAGAGTAGATGACCAGAAAATAAATAATTCTAATACTGTAGCTGTGCTGAGACTCAATTAAGTAACTCTGTATTTTATATAGCATGTTTTTATTCTTCCACATACAGTAATTGGGTGATATTTTCAGCGCCACCAAATCAGCAATGAGCGTACTTTTGCAGTGGTGGCTTAGGGCACTAAGATTGGTTTTGATCACTTCCATTCCACTGTTAGGATGCTGCTTGTGTCAGAGTTCTAGTTGTTTTGATTCAGCGTTTTTTCTGAAAACTTTGGATCAGAAAGTTTCAACTTTTTAATAGTTGTATCTGGTTATCAAAAGTGGTCTCCATTGGTAGTAACAGAGCAGGAAGACTTGCTTAAAAAATAAAATGGTATTGCAGATGCGCTTCATTAAAACATGAACTTTTTTCATGCAAAGTGATTTTTAATTGTCAAGTTATGCCTTGCTACAAAGGTATTAATAGAACTGTTGTTTTCCATACATTTTTCATCTGTGTTTTGTAGAAGTATGGCAAGCGACGTAGTAAACTACAAGACTCCTGTGGAGTCTCTTTGCAAAATAGACTTATTCTCATCTGGTGTGATGCCTTTCCCTTTATTGCAGAGAAGATCACTGACACCACTTCTTGGTTTATAAATGAAAGTTGTCACGTTGGAAGTACAATTTTTTTAGAGGGGTTTCTGAGTACTGAGATATCAGTTGTTTCTAAACAGCATCGTACTGCCCAAAATATGTTAAGGTAATGCTGAGTATTTTCCTGCAGTAATGTGACAAATACATATATTTCTTTTTGAGTAATTCAAGGCAGTAGTTTCACAGAAGAGGGAAGGGATCATCATTCAGAACAACGGAGGAGAAACTAATTGGTAAAATGGATTCTGAAGTGTGAGCATAGGCTTGAAGATGTTTCAGGACTTAAACTACTATAGGAAAAAAACTGTACTGTTGTTGAATGCAGGTACTGGTGTCTGATTTCGTTTTCAGAGGTGGTGTTGATTCCTATTTGCAGTGGAGTTTATACTGATATGGGAGCTTTGCAGACAGACAATGTCTGAAGAGTATTTACGTTGGTCTAGAAAAGCTGAAGTGTGCTTCAGATGGAGAGAGCACCAGGCCAGGCCTAATGCTGCTGAAAGTGTTGATGAGACAAGCTGAGAATTGAAGGGACAAAGTAGGGTACAGAGACATGACGCCAAATGATTTATTTGGAGGATAGTCAAGATGTTCTAAAGTTTGTTCTGAATAATCCAGAAGAATGATGAATCCTTTCATTAAATTTGAAAGGAAGAACCGTGGAGCAATTTGTACGTGTGATGGCTTTTAACAGCTTGGGGACTGTGCTATCAGGAAGGATACATATTTAAAAGGAGTGATCTCTGTGGCGCTAGGTAGCAGAAGCAGTGCTGTAATCCGTCTTCTGCTCTAGAAGAACTTTCTTTGGTTGCAGGTTGCTGTTTTAGCTTTTCCAAAGTGTGGGTGATAATTTAACAGGACTGCAATTGCTGCAAATGAGAATATTCAGTAATGATTTCGCCTAACGTGAAATTATCCATTGTATAGATATCGTATTGGAGAGGTTTGTGTTTTGGAGCCAGTGGGAAGTGACTGAGCCCTTGCTCTACTGTTACACAACTTCGTTAATAAACCAAAGTTCAAGGAAATTTAAATACAATGTGGTTGCAGTAGATCTTTCTCAAAATATGGAAAAGACCAGGGAGTCTGGAAACACCCATGAGGGAAATGAAAGTAGTCCTGGTAAAAAGGAGCTTTTTTTTTTTGGTTGCTGCTGATGTTTCAACTTCACAAAGTCAGCTGAGTCACGGCACGTACTTTGCTGATCTTGCTTCATGCTGCTTAAAGCTCAATATTGGCTCCAGTTGCTGCTCGGCTGGGGAAGCAACACTCAGCTACTTTCCATGCTTAAGTACAGTTGATCGTGGTTCAGTCCTTGTTCACGCAACAGAAAGATTCTCCTACTTAACCTCCCTGCCTGTCACTAACCCTCGCTGGATTAATCCTGTCCATCTTGCTACTTTATGTAACAGACCTGGTTTGAGGCATCTATCTGTGTTTGGTGCTGCGGAGAATGAGCTGAGCTCTAAACACGTAAGCAGCCATCAAACGCAGGCGGCTTCATTTTTAATTTTTCGTATCTTGGTGATAAGTGTTTGGAAGTTTAAAAAAAAGTTTGAATTCCAGAAAAGTGAGATTTTTGCATTCCAGAAACAATTTCTCAGATAGTGTTTTCATTTATCAATTGCTGGGATATTGCTGGCAAGAGCATATTACCATCCTGGGTAACCTGTTGAGCTCCAAATTATCTTAACTCCTCAGAGTTCCTGAAGAATCTCTGTTTAGCTCTAATAAGCTGCAATCTTTAGGAGTGTCCTGCATTGTGATATTGCATGTTAATAGGATTGATTAACTGTCAGGCAGGGGGAACTGATCAGAAAATGTCCTTTGTAAAAATCAAATGGTATTGCTGAAGACAGTACCACGCTGTTGGTTAGGGAGGTGACGAGCCCCAGTAGTCGGTGGTAGGAACATTAATGTGAGCTCCAGGTTTTTTCACATGATTAAAACAGGCCATCTGTTCTTTGTTAAATGTTTACAAAAACAGCTTTTCTCTAAAAGATTTAAAGAGATGTGGGTCTAGTAAACACACCAATATTTTTGGGCACCTTTTTCACCTTATATCGAATAATACCAGAATTAATTCTGCTGCAGTATCAAATAGGTTGAATACCTATTTGTGTTTAATCTTCCCTGGTTACTTTCCTGTGGAAGATTAAATTCTGTACCAACATACTAAATTATGGCTTTGTTATTACTAAAAGCAGCAGGAGAAACGATTTCTGTGAAGTATGCAGATGAATTTTTCAAACTTTGGGTAAAAACTTGTAATACACATATTTTTTAAATTTTTTAATGGAAAATGGGGTTCTTTCATTAGAAACTGTGACCCTGAAACTAGAGTTAATCCTTTGTTGTTTAAATAAGTAGAACTATTTGAAATAATTCCCTGTGGTAGGCTTAATCTAATATTTACTAGTGAAAGCCTGTTCTTTTTCCTTTTCTCCCTTCTTAAGAAAGAGCAGGCAACTGGTTTGGGGTAGGAAAATGCATCTTCCAAGCTGCTTCCAGTCTCCTCTTCTCACTACGTTTGTGCTGCTCCTACACAGCTTCACACTAGGGAGCAATGTGGGGTTGTCAGTTAGGGATAAACCGTTCTAGCATATTGCAAAAGTGTAAGCACAGACTTCCTAGAAAAATAAAGTTAATCACACTCATTTCTTTGAAAGAGTGCTACAATTTGAAAGATCACATATAAGTGATTTACCAAACGTGCCAAACTGCAAAGGGAGTGGCATGTGGCAAAAGTAATGTATTTTCAAGTAACAGCAAGTATAACCAAAGCCTAATTAGGGCAGAGTTGGCTTTTTGTAGCTTAATGTTGTGGGGATTGTGAATGATACGAAACAAAATCATAGTATTTTAATTTGTATGCTTGGTAATGCATATAACTTGACACTGTAAATAAAAGGCAGTGAGGTTTGGGTTTGCTTTTGGTTTTGTTGTTTTGGTTTTTTTTTTAAATACTTGTTTTGTGCATAAGGTTTAACTCTAGTGTATAGTCCAAGTTGGTTTAGAGCCTGAGAATGACTGTTGTGGATAGGCTTTTTGAGACACTAAGAATCTGAATTTTTGTAGGATGACATCTTCCCGAGTGAGTTACCGAGTACTGCAGTGTGGCAGCAGTCGCTGCCATTCTCAGTGCTTTACCTTCTGGCCAGATCTTACATTAAAGCTGTTGTGGAGACTTGGAAAGATGTCTGCTTTACGTTCAGATTTGCTTATGACTGTGCTGAAAGTTGTTATTTAGACTTCTAAAACACCAAACGAAGAAACCAAAAAAAACGACCTACAAGTCTTAGAAAGGAGACAAGGATTAATTTTTTGGATTAAAAAGGTAATGATAATACTCAAGCATGTATAAAACTTCATATTGATTTCAGTGACACGGTCATGTCACTAGTGAAGGTGCAACCTTGAAAATTTTATAGAATTAAATCTACATGGCATTACTGGATTTCTTGTGGGTTTTAATATTTGTTGGCTTGGCTGTTTCACATGCTTAAGAGGAAGAAAAATAAATTAAACTACCAATTCTGATTTGTTTTAGAAGGTTATGCCTTATGCATAAGCTTTTAGATAGTTGCAAAAGTCTCTTAATATGGCAAACAAATACTGTAATGCCAAACGCAAGGTACTTGCTCAATACAAATATTAAAATATTAAAAATAATGGAAAGAAAAACTTAGATTTCTTACATATTAGGCACAGCACAGCAAATAAACAGTTTTTAAAAAGAGGGCTCAGTATTGTGGTGGACAGCTTGGTGAAGACATTGATGAAACTTGCACTCGAGGTCTTTGAAAAGCATAGGATGCACGAGATACAGAATGGCAGACAATATAGAAATATATTGACTACCTTTGGAAAATGTAGGTTATAACTACTGCTCTGAAAACCTATGGATAAGAAGTACTTACAGGTGGTCTTTGTAATATTGCTGTCTTTTCCTATGTAAAAATAGGTGTTAGACAGTACAAGTACATAACGGTCTGAGGTACAGAGAAGGCAGTTTTGTTCTGTGTCACAGAACAAATCTGAGGAGACATTCAATTTGGTGAGCCCCAATTCAAAACCAATTAGAAGATTTTAAAATATCTCCATTATTATGTAATGCATAATTGGACTGCAGAACTCACAGGCGCCACTGAGTTCCTTGGGTCAGCGTTTTCTGTACAGATACCCAGTCTTTGTGAACTTTCCAGCATGAAGATATGTAAGTGTTATGGTGACCACAGATTCCTAGAAGAGGTGTTGTTTCATACTTCCGAATGCCTAACATGAGATTGCCTTGAGGTAGGGCTGACTGATGTGGTCCTAATGCAGTGGGTGCATCAGGTTTGCGTTACAGCTGGGTTTCCACTGCAACTAAGACCTCGCTGGACTAAAAAAGTATCTCAATAAACAGGTGGAGGAGAGAAACATGCAGAAGACACCCTGGAAGTTCTTGGTTAAGCCAGGTAGACCCAGATCTTCAGTCTGTCACTCAGGCCTTCCTTCTTGTCCTGGAGTCTCTTCCATAAAGTACTGTACTGTTTAGCTTATACTGTTCAAACCTCTCCCAAGCAGCAATAAAAACTTGTCTTCACTTCTGGACAGCATTCCTCCTTCTGCTGCTTGGGTAGCTTCTGAGTATGTGAGTGTATTGAAAATAGTTAATACTGCACTGGTTCAATTTGTTTACATTCAGAAAATTATATTAATATATTTGGAAAAATACACACGCATTCACTTTGTCATGTAATGATATTAAGAATTTTATTTCCTAAATCTTCAGAGCATTTAACCAGGTGGCTAAAGTGTGTGTCTGTGTATGCCCATCAGTCCTCCTTGTGCTCATGGGCTGGGTTTGCAGTCATTTGCTTGCACACTTGCTACTCCGAAGTAAGTGCAGTTTGAATGAAACGCAAATAATACTGCAAATGGTTACACAGGCACTGCTGTTCCTGGAAGTAAAATTCTGATTGCCTGTACACCTTTTTTTCTCCCCAGTTGAACAGATCAAACATCTCAAATGCTAGACTTCATGACCACGGCTAATGGGGAACTCTTCCACCTAGAATCATGCCAACTTAATTTTTAGGGAAAAGGAGGTGAAACAGAGAGAGAAAGAGGGTGGGAAAATGGTCTGGCCATATATGCAGTTGCAAGAGAAGCATCAGTACGTTGTCATGCTGCTACTACTCTTCTTGAAAAGCTCTGTCATCCTGAACTTACAGCCACGGGCAGGCAGTGAGGAGAAGCAGGTTAGAGCTTTGGTGTGCTGCAAAATCATGGTAGAGGTTAGACATTTTTTTCATTGCAGATCCATGGATCTTTGTGTAGAACAGAACCACTAGGAGGAAAAGAGTTGCAAATATATCTGATACGTTTAGTCCAGGCACTTGGCATTTGTGTAATCATACGTACGCTTTCCTGTAGTCTGGTGTAAACCTGAAACGCTATACAGACTTTGAAATAAGATGCTTTTGCAAGTTCACAAACACTTAAGGTAGTTCTGTGTCTAGTGTGTAGCAGGAACAAATCTGTTCCAATTACAAGTAGGGAGCTGTGGATCTTTGACATAAAATGTAACAGTATATTACATTTTAAAGTGGCTTAATCCTTCACGTGCTGATGAAAATGCCTGCTGTCACAGCTGAACCAATGTAAATTGCCCTGATTAATTTTATAAAAATACAGTCTGTGAATATACTTTATTTTCCTTTCCCGTGTCTAGAAACAAACTTCAATTGTTTTTTTTTCCCGGAGGACAAAACTCCAATGCAGCTGAATCATTAGTAACGATTTATTCATTCTACTAACAACTATATTGAAATATCTGAAAAAAAAAAATTTGCTTTCCTTTTGCATCTAAATGATGAAGACCCTAAACATTTTCTATACTTGTATTTTGCATACAGGCTTTACACTAATTTTACCCTTGCTGTATGGAGAATTTCTGGTCATTTTGCTACTGTTTTGTCTGCAGAAAGCTTTGGGTTTTACTGGTTTACAGTACGATATTCCAGATATGCTACTACGTTAATCTTCTGCTTAGTATTTTATCCGTCTGTAGCCTCTTGCTCCAAAAGAGCAAAGTTTTAGAAATCAAAGTTGCAAATCTACAATGTTATTTCTGTTTGTCTCTCTCAGCATTCTCCGTCAGAACCCTTTTTAGAGAAACCAGTGCCGGATATGACTCAGGTTAGTGGACCGAATACCCAGCTAGTGAAAAGTGATGATTATCTGCCATCAATTGAGCCGCAGCCACAGCAAAAGAAAAAGAAAAAGAAAAACAATCACATTGCTGCAGAAGGTCCCAGTAAAGGTTTTGGTAACGAAGACTTTCCTGGGGGACTTGACAGCCAGAATCTAAGCAGGAACTCAGTGGATTGCTCCCAAGAAGAGAAGAAGAAAAAGAAAAAGCCCAAGGCAAAAAAAGAACCGAAGGATCCTAAAGAACCCAAGGAAAAGAAGGAACCCAAGACGCCCAAAGTCCCCAAGACCCCTAAAGAGCCAAAGGAAAAGAAAGCAAAAAACACCACGCCAAAACCCAAGACCAGCAAAAAGGCTAGGTAAGTCAGGAAACTTCTGTATGTGATCAGACAAAAACAGTGTGTTTGTGGGATTTCTAGAGCATCTGTGCTAAATGGCGTGGGTGGAGAGGAAATCTTGTTTTGTCATGTGCCTTCTACCATCTACAGCATCATGTTTTTGAGGAACTCAGGCACATTTCTCTTGTTTGGCTTTCCTGTTTATGGCTTCACAGTTATTTTAAACAAGCTAGAAGGGCAGAAAGTTAATTTTTGTTTTCAAGGCATAAAAATTTCTGGATGTGCTAAGATTCCAAAACTAACTCTTTTTCTTCTAATGCTGATCTGTCCTCGTGTGTGGTTTGTGTATTAAGAAATTAAATTGCTTCAACATAAATGTAGGTTTGACCAAATCCAGAGATGAAGGCTTAGAGTAAAAAACATTTGATGATGTTTTTCTCTAAATAAAGAAGTAAGGTGGGATTTAGCATTGTTACAAATTGTACAACACTTACAGAGCCTATTTGTTGCTGACACAAACCATGGGCTACAAGCACTGCTGTTAAAAAGGCATTTTTATATGGATATTGATGTGTCCTCGCTGTAGGGATTATATTTGTTTTGCTGTTTCGTGTAAAGACAATTTTTGTAGCAGAAAGTCTTTGTGGATAGACCAGATGCTTCAACCCTGTTTCTTGTTTTCACTCAGCATCGTGTCCCTTTATCAGGATAGGCTTAAAATGCAACAGAATAGTGTGAGAAAGAGCTAACTGCCGTTACAAATGAGTAAAGACGTCACAGATTATAACACAGATTCTTTCGTTACCCCTCAACTCCCTAAACACCATGACTATAAATGCCTACTTGAAAGAAAACTGAGAGGAAAAAGACATTAAAGCTCAATTTTTTTTTCATTTGTACCTAGAATTTCTTACAACTGTTCTGAATTTGTTCCAAACATCTGAATCTGTTTTTCAAGATGTGGCTAGCGTTATAAAATATAACTTCCAGATGGAAGCACAGCCAGACTTGGTTAATCCAAATCAGTTTGCAAAATCCATTTGTATTAGGGTTTAAAAATTGCAGTTAATGAATCAGCTTTGCATGTATTCTACAAGACTGACTATTGGTTAGGTCTGATACAGCTATATGGCTAAATGAGTCACGGACAGTAAGATGTTGCTGTTCCTTTTGGCAAGAAAGAGAAGTTCCTATGTTAGCAGAGATGATATTTCCTGAGGAATTTATAAACACTTGGCTTGTCCTGAACAGGTTGCATTAACTGTTCAGTAAATTACAGTTGATTAGCCTTTCCTGTTGCGGAAGTTACCCTATGTTCCAAAGTGTCCTAAAGAGGGGATTTACACACATAGCAATTCACAGATTAGAAAAACTCTTGAAGTTACATATCTCCCAGTATGTGTTTTTGAAACCAAAATACTGTATCAGATAAAATAACCTTTTTGTTCCATTTCCCTATACTCATAGGTTTAAATGCTGACCAGGCCATATTGCATGGTATCGAGCATCTCCCAGCAATTTTTGCACCAAGAAGTAAAAAAGCTGCTACTGCAGGACTTCTCAGCGCGGTTTTATAAGCTCTTGCCTACAGTGAAGCTTTGTCTAATAAGCAGTGGTTAGAAGGAGTCTGCCTCAAAAACATGCATGGGTTCCTGTGGCTGTGCTGGCCATCGGAGCTGGTCTGTCCCCTCCGCTCAGTGCTAATATCTCTGCGCGCCTTCTCTGAATCTTGGGACGTGCCACGCGGATTAATGGAGAAGTGTTTTCTTTGAAGGAACAAATCCCTGCTTTCTTAGTTGTATTTGTAGGAGAGTCTTTCCCATGCAATGACTCTGGTCCCTGGGTAGCTAGATGACTTACAGTATTCTTCCTAGTAAGTACTAAGCCCTGTTGTTTTACCTGCGAGAGAAGCGTGTTTGGAGCAGCGTTAAGAGCATTTGCTGTTCCTTAGGCTTACTCAGGGGTGTGGAGAAGGTCCCACTTTTCCCATAGTGGGCTTGTGTCTGTTACAGAATGCTCTCTTGGAAACAAGGTTGTTCTCATTTTGTAGTGTTGTCAGCGTCAGTATCAGACTTCTTTAAGAACTCTGAGACTGTGTTGGGATGCTGTGCTGCCAAAGAATTTTAAATAGGTAAAAGAAATTTGCTTACTTTGACAATATCACAGACTGGGGAACGTGTCCAAAGACAGATCACTGAATCAAGTTTTTAAATAAATCAACAGTCCAAACAGTTAATCGTCAGAGCCACAGTATTTCGGCAGCACTAACTCTATAAAGGAAGTATTACAGTAGCTAAGATGAGTGAAATTAATGCAAGTTAATATAGATTGTGGATGATTATGTAGAAGTGAAATATTTTGATAGTGTCTGGCATGTGTTTATTACTGATACTTATATTGCTCATTGTTTTGCTTCTAAGCATTGAAAGGAGTAGTGTGGCTTTCAGATTTCTAAATGCTGCGCAAAACTGGTGGTTTTCATTCCTAAATAAGCTGGTCGGTTTTAATAGAAGAGTTTTGTACTCACGTAGAATTCAGATAAATAAAGTCAGACATCGGAAATGTATTTATTGAAGAATAACAGTTTTTTTGATGGAGCGTAACAAGTCCTTGATAGTTACTTTTGACACAGGCTGTATTAAAGTATACACACAGATAAAAAAATCTGGTATTTAAGTATCTTAACGATTTTGTAATGCTCATAATTCAACCCTGTTATTTCAGTTCCAATTTTGACTAGCAGTGTAATCCTTTTAGTAAACAAACAACAACAAAACCCCAGAAATTTTATTCTTCACAGCTCTTCTATCTTTGGTGTAAGTTGTGACAAAATGAGCAGCCTGCCTCACTGAAATGCACCTGCATATGAGGGACAAGAGTCTGGTTGGAGAATGGAAGAAGCTGATTAATTTCATGCTTGTTTGAATTGTGTGTCCCGTGGCATCCTAAAAAGAAAGAAAACACCCAAATGGGCTGCTAGGATGTTACACTGCATCCTTGGTGATTTTGAAAGAAAGATCACACATTAATATTGTACTGTTACACTTGTCATGGATATTAGCCCAATCCTGCCAATACAGAAAGACAAATACAGTGGTGGCTGGAAAAAAAGCATTTGCAAGACAAATCTATTGTGGACCAAACTAGTTGAGTTTGAAAGCAAAATACAGGTATACCTAGGAACACAAGTGAAGGTTTTCCGTTAAATTCTGTGGGCTCTTAATGTTACGGAGCCAGCTTCAGGCACATGCAAAGCGGGCGTTTTTTTTCCGAAAGTAGATGGACAGGGAAAGGCAAGTAGTCCTACTGAATTGCAAAGTCATGGCTCAGATGTCTGTTCCTCCTGTGCCCGTCCCTGGAGGAGATGAGGAACACCTGTTTGAGAAGATCATGCTGCAGCGCAGCTGATCTCTCTCCCGCTGCTTCCTATGAAACCCTAGAGAGCGGCCACCAATCATGGTGGGAGAAGAGGTAACTACTTGCGAGGGCCAAATGGCAGCTCTTTGCAGGAGCTCGTCCCCCCTCCTGTCTCTTCGAAGCAGTGGACGGGGCTCTGCGGGGCTGCTCTCATCTGCTGCCTCCCCTCCCCTCCCCGTGCAGGGGAAGCTCTTCGTCCTTCCAGCGCCACGTGTACGGCAGCGGCCTGGGATGCAGGGTAGGGCGAGTGCCGAGCCCAAGCCTTGTCAGCCCTTCCACAGGGAGGTGGAGACAGGCTTTTTTGGCGCACGGACTCGCTGTGCGCTGTGTTAGAACGGGGACGGCTCCTGGCCCCGCAGAAGCGGGAAAAGAGGGGCGAGTGGTGCGGGAGCAGGACGCAGCACCCTGGGGAGCTGGGGGTCAGGAAGAGGGGTCCTGCGGCGGCTGTTTCCACTCCCAAGCTCGCGTGGTCCTGAGCCAGGCAGGAAGGGGAGAGAGCAGGAAATGGTGCGGGATTTCCGTGCGCACGTCCGCCGAGGCGGCTGTTCCTGTTCACACCTGTCCTCGCCTCCCTTCCGAACCGGCCCAGCCGCCCTGCGCTTACCTTTGCCTTTGCTGCAGGCGGGGGCCTCGCGGGCTCCGCTGTTGCCGAAGCGTATTCTTCAGTGATTTGGCTGAGTTTTCAGCCTGGAATAAACCTTGTGTCCAGTTTTTTTTCCTGCTTTTGTGACATACGAAAACGGATTAAAAACAAAAAAAGGTTTTGATTACACTAGGAGCTTTAAAAAAAAAATAAAATTGTTTTCCTCAGGTAAGGCAGTACGGAAAGTCTGACAATTCCAACATTTTGAGAGGGAAGGATTATATTTTTTATGGTTTTGATGCTCCACAGTGGATGTGCAATGTATTTTTTTTTTTCTTTTTAAACCAGGTTCCAGTCATGGCTTTGTCACAGGACAGTGTTCCCAAACAGTAAAATAGGGATCAATATTCTGTCTGACTTATTTTAACTGCTTAAATTACAGAAAAAAAGCATTATCCAAATCCTGATAGCCATCATAAATTACACTAATAAACAGATCTGTCAGTTACCCAGATCACATGAACCAGCTGCACAAGGTAAACACACGGGCTAATTACTTCCACTCTTAATCCCGCGAAGCATGCCATGCTTTTTGGGGTATTTTTGAGTCGGATGGTTTGGCCCTGGTAAGTCCTGGAGTTTGACCTAGCTCTGTAGGTGGCTGCTTGACTGACTGCCACAAAATGCTTCATCAGAGTTTGGATACTTGTTCTCAAATTGTAATTCAAGATTCCTTTTCAGTTTTCCTACTTAACTGCTTTCAGCCCGTGTTTTCCTTCATGTTGCTGGCTCATCTGAGATTCTGCAGGTTGTTTTCTGACTGATCCCCTTTGCTCAGTATGCTATGCAGTCCTCTGGGTAAGAGGATGAAACCAGAAAGTGGCATTGGACAGTGAGACTGTAAGACATCTGATCTGAAATGTCTGTGCTTGTATCACTTGAGTAGAAGGACTAGTTTTTAAGTGACAGTTTTAAAATATGTTACTGTTTTGTGTGTGGCAAATTGTGCTTTAGTTCCTCCCGGATTTCTGGTTCTTGTTTTGGAACTGGACACTATCTTGTCTCTCGTGGAATTGGCTAAATTTTGTATTTGTGTATGTGTAAAAGCAAATACGAGACAGTTGTCTAAATGTGTGCGTTACAGTTTGCCTTCCTTGTTGCCAGATTTGTAAAGTGCTGTCAGATGTGCACCCAGAGCTAAGCACTGACACACGGGCCCGACCGGTCGCGCCAGGGTGTCCAAGCACAGGTTTGAGGCGCGGAGAGGCGCTTCACCCCCGGCCGGGCGCAGCTGCTGCGTGCGCGGCGCTGGGAGGGGAAGCCTCGCCGGGACGGCGCTGCTCTGCCGCGGCGTGCGCTGCGCCTTCCCGCCTTGTCTGGGAGAAGCCGCGGCCGGGCAAGGCAGAGCAATTCTCGCGCTGAATTCAGAAATTAAAACTCCCGCTGGAGCTGCGCCCGGGCTTTGTTCTCCCCGAGCCGGTGGCTCCTTCCCATGTGCCTGGTTTGAACCGGCCCGGCAAGGGCGAGACCCTCAGCCGCGTATCCCTTACCGAGAGCGGCTCGGGCAGGGCTCACGGAATGCGCCGAGCTCCTGCCCCTGCCAGCGGGGAAGGGTCCGACAGGAGCCGGGAAGTAACCTTTGTCGGGGTAGACCTGCTGCCCCGCCACCCGTCGGGGGCTTTGTCTGGACCGCGGCCGCAGGTCGGTCCGCCCGGGGCAGGCCGGCCCCCGTTAGCACCGCCCGGCCTTTCGGCAAACTGGCGTTTCCTCAGACCTCGGCCGCGCCGTTCTTCCCGGCTTTAAGCCGGTTATTCACAGGCGGCGGCGGCGCATCCGGCGCACGGCAGCGACTACCGAGCTTAACTGGGCGCCGTGCTCCGGTTGACGGGGATGCGGGCGTGGGGG
>Ga0181612_106805_pt1 | contig 23377 bp, 18 predicted proteins | sample HoacroProtozoa21_FD_119630 | JGI IMG/M metagenome (GOLD analysis project Ga0181612, IMG submission 119630) | Hoatzin crop microbial communities from Cojedes, Venezuel. Combined Assembly of Gp0051906, Gp0051904, Gp0051908
AGGGCGGTCCCGGAATGGGCGGCCAGGGCGGTTCCGGAATGGGCGGCCAGGGCGGTCCCGGAATGGGCGGCCAGGGTGGTCCTCAGGGCATGCCCGGCATGAACCAGGAGTCCGATACCGAGAGCACCGACGGCACTGTCTGAGTGATAGAATAAGTAAAGGGGTCCCTCATCTGAGGGATCCCCTTTTTTTGCATTATAACGTTTGCCAAAGCATCATGCCATCCTCAAACAGAGCCTGCATTAAATCTTCGTCCTTCATCCAAGCAAGATAGGATCGTACGGTGCTGCCCACCAGAACGTACTGTTCGAACGTCATGGTCAGCTCATAGCTTTGGAACAACTGCTGCAGGATCTTCTCGAAGTTGAGAGGTTCTCTGCAGATCTCCCGGATCTTTTCGGCGATCTCATGAACTTTATCCATATTGTACCGCGCCAGCGTTGCGATCTCTTCCGTCGCCGCGGCATGAGCCGGCACGAACATCGCCGCCTCCATCTCCGTGACCTTTTCCAGCGTCTCCAGATAAGCCTTTACGTCATAGATAAATCCAATCTGATATTTATCCAGCGTCTCCCGGCTGGACAGACAGTCCGCCAGATAGACGACATCATCCGGTGTCCGAAATCCCACCATATCGAAGAAATGTCCCGGCAGCGGGATCATCGCAAAACCCTCGGGAAGCACCTCTTCCGTCAGTTCCTGCGCTTCGCTGGGCTGAGCCATCAGAAACTTATGCCGCAGATCCTTGGGCGGATACGCTCCGTAGAGGAATGACGGCTCCAGAAGCGGATGACGCGTAAAATCGCAGTCGATGCCCCGGGCGTAGATGCTGCACTGGGTCTGCCCCTGCAGGTACTTGTTTCCTCCGATGTGATCGGCGTTGGAATGGGTGTTGTAGATGGCCGTCAGATGCCAGCTGTTGGCATCCAGGATCTGCCGCACCTTCCTTCCCGCTTCCTTGTCGTTTCCGCTGTCGATGAGACAGACATCCGTGTCATTGAGCCGGACCAGTCCGATCTTGGCAGGACTTTCTATGTAATAGCATCGATCTGTGACCTGATTGAGTTCATACATTGCCGCACTCCCCCTTTGATGTCTTATTCTATCATAGAATCCCGATTTTCGCATTTTCATGCCAACCTTTGTTTGACGCGGCGAGTACGAGTTGCTAATATATCCTCATACCCATTTGTAGTAAGGAGCCGTTATGATCAAACGAAGCAGTGGTGTGTTGATGCCGGTCAGCTCGCTTCCCTCCCCCTACGGGATCGGAACGCTGGGTCAGGCCGCTTATGATTTTATAGACTTTCTCTCCGAATCCGGTCAGAGCTGGTGGCAGATCCTGCCCCTGGGACCCACCGGATACGGGGACTCGCCTTATCAGAGTCTTTCCTCGTTTGCGGGCAATCCCTATCTCATCGATCTGGATTTGCTGGTGAACCAGGGTCTTCTCGATCCAGCCGCCGTCTCTTCCGTAGACTGGGGAAGCGATCCTTCCCGCGTGGATTATGCAAAGCTTCATGAAAACCGTCTGTCTGTACTGAAGCAGGCCTATGAGGACGGCTTTCAGCGGAATCAGTCGGCTTTCTCCTCCTTCCGCAGCGCAAACGCCGAATGGCTGGAAGACTACGCCCTGTTCGCCGCACTGAAAAGGCATTTCGGCGGAGCCTCCTGGCTCGACTGGCCGGAGGAAGGGCTTCGGATGCATGAGGAAGAAGCCTGCAGGCAATGGAGAGAGAGCCATCCTGAGGAGATCAGACTGGAGGAATATCTCCAGTTTCTGTTCTTTTCTCAGCTTAACGATCTTAGAAACTACGCGCATGAGCACGGGATCGGGATCATCGGGGATCTTCCCTTTTATTCGGCGCTGGATTCCTGCGACGTCTGGGCAGGTCCCGAATACTTTCAGCTGGATGAAGACCACATCCCGACGGCCGGCAGCGGTGTGCCTCCCGATGCTTTCAGCGATATTGGTCAGTACTGGGGCAATCCCCTGTACGACTGGCAAAAGATGAAGGAGGACGGATACGGGTGGTGGATCCGCCGCATCTCCGGTACTTCCCGGTGGTGCGATATGATTCGTCTCGATCATTTCCGCGGATTTGAAAGCTTCTGGTCCATTCCCGCCGGCGCAGACGGTGCCGGAGACGGACAATGGGTCAAAGGTCCCGGAATGGATCTGGTACATGTGCTCAAGGACTGGTTCTATCCGCTGCAGTTCATTGCAGAGGATCTGGGATATCTCACGGAAGACGTGCAGCAGTTGCTCTCGGATTCCGGACTTCCCGGCATGAAGGTTCTGGAATTCGCCTTCGACTCGAGGGAAGCGGGAAACTATCTTCCCCACACCTATCCCTCCGACTGTGTCTGCTATACCGGAACCCATGACAACATTCCTCTGTGCGGCTGGAAAAATGATGCCGCTTCCGAAGATGTCGCCGCCGCGGAAAAATATCTGGGGCTCAGTGAAGAAGAGGGATTTTCCTGGGGCATGATCCGGGGCGGTTCCGGATCTGTCGCCTCTCTGTTTGTCGTTCAGATACAGGATCTGCTTGAGCTTGACGGTGCGTCCCGCATGAACACACCGGGAATCTCCGAGGGCAACTGGTGCTGGCGCATGACGCCGGGCCAGGCCGACGGGAAGCTGGCGGAACGCTTTGCCCTGCTGACGGAGCTCTACGCCCGAAGCAGCCCGCTGTGGAAAGAGCGGCAGGTCTCCGTGCCCTCTTCGGAAAAGAAAGAGGCATAAACCCCATCGCTTTATCTTGCTAAATCGCTATAATATGATATAATCGTTACGTTGGCCGCATGCTCTATACCGGCGGTCAGAGGAAGGACAGCACTATGTTTGTAAAAGAGATGTATGAACTCGGTTCCACTAAAAATTCGATCATGGAACTTTTTGAATACGGACTGGAGAAAGCGGCCGTTGTCGGCAGAGAGAATATCTATGATTTCTGCATCGGCAACCCATCCATCCCGGCTCCCGCCGGCCTGAACGAGGCCATGATCAGCGTTCTCAAGGAGATGGACAGTCTGTCCGTTCACGGCTATACCCCCGCCGCCGGTCTCGTGGAGACCCGGAAGGCCATCGCCGACGACCTCAACGAGCGCTACGGCACTTCTCTGCGATACGACAACTTCTATATCACCTGCGGAGCCGCTCCCGCCTTCTGTGCCGCCGTCAGCGCGCTGGCCGTGGAGAATGCGGAGATCATCGTCATCGCTCCGTTCTTTAACGAATACCGGCCGTATATCGAGAAAAACGGATGCAAGCTTCAGATGGTCCCGGCCGATACGGAGAATTTCCAGATCCGGTTCGACGATCTGGAATCCCTGCTGAACAAGAACACCCAGGCCGTGGTAGTCAACTCCCCCAACAATCCCTCCGGTGTCGTCTACACTCGGGAGACCCTGGAAAAACTGGCGGAGCTTCTGACCCGCAAGAGCGAGGAAGTGGGTCATCCCATCTATATTATTGCGGATGAGCCCTACCGCGAACTGGTCTACGACGGAGTCGAAGTGCCCTTCATTCCCACGATCTATCCCAACACCATCGTGTGCTACTCCTACTCCAAATGCCTGTCCATGCCCGGTGAGCGTCTGGGATACGCCTGTGTGCCGGATCAGGCCGCCGACAGCGCAGATCTGTACAAGGCCATCGCCGGCGCCGCCCGCGTGACCGGTCATATCTGTGCTCCGTCCCTGCAGCAGCTGGCCATCGCAAGATGCGCCCATCTGCGTCCGGACCTGGAAATGTATGACCGCAACCGCAAGGTCATGTACGAGGCCCTGACCTCCTACGGCTACGAGAGCACCCGTCCCACCGGAGCCTTCTACCTGTTCGTCAAGGCGCCCAACGGCAATGCCAAGGAATTTTCCGAGATGGCCAAGAAGGAAAACCTTCTGGTCGTGCCGGGTGACGACTTCGGATGCCCGTCCTTCTTCCGGGCCAGCACCTGCGTCAACCCCGACATGGTGGATCGGAGCCTTCCGATCTTCAAGAAACTCATCGATCAGATCAACGGCTGATCTTCAGAAACAACAAATCCCGAGACTTTTCAGTCTCGGGATTTTTGCTGTCTTTGTTATCATTCCAGTTCGAAGGCCCCGGTATAGAGCTGATAATAGGTGCCCTTCTGTGCGATCAGGTCGTCGTGGTCACCGCGCTCGATGATCCTGCCGTGATCGAGGACCATGATGGCGTTGCTGTTGCGGACCGTGGACAGACGGTGAGCGATCACGAAGACCGTACGGCCCTTCATCAGATTGTCCATGCCCTCCTGTACCAGTGCTTCGGTTCGCGTATCGATGGAGGAGGTCGCCTCATCCAGGATCATTACCGGAGGATCGGCCACCGCCGCTCTCGCGATGGAGATCAGCTGACGCTGTCCCTGAGAGAGGTTTGCACCGTTTCCTTTCAGCATCGTCTGATAGCCGTCGGGAAGTCTCGTGATGAAGCTGTCGGCGTTGGCAAGCTTTGCCGCCGCGATACACTCCTCATCGGTGGCATCCAGCCGACCGTAGCGGATGTTCTCCATGACCGTTCCGGTAAAGAGGTTTACATCCTGCAAAACAATGCCGAGGCTTCGGCGAAGATCCGGTTTCTTTATCTTGTTGATGTTGATGCCGTCGTAGCGGATCTTGCCGTCTTCGATATCGTAGAAGCGGTTGATCAGGTTCGTGATGGTGGTCTTGCCGGCACCGGTGGCGCCCACAAAAGCGATCTTCTGTCCGGGTTTGGCGTACAGCGAGATGTCGTGAAGGACCGTTTTCTCCGGGGTATAGCCGAAGTCCACATCCACCAGCTGGATATCTCCCTTCAGTTCGGTGTAGGTCACGGTGCCCTCCGCCTTATGCGGATGCTTCCAGGCCCACAGACCTGTCTTCTCCTCCGTCTCTTCCAGTTCGCCGTTCTCGTTTCTTTTGGCGTTGACCAGCGTCACATAGCCGTCGTCTTGTTCCGGTTCCTGATCCATCAGGTCGAAGACACGCTGCGCACCGGCCATGCCCATGGCGATCATGCTCACCTGCATGCTGGCCTGGCCCAGGGTCTGGGACAGCTGACGGGTCATGCTCAGGAAGGAAACGATGATACCGATGGTCACGGTGCTCATGCCGGCGATGCTCAGGTTCGTGGCCTGGTAATAGACCAGCAGTCCGCCGACTACCGCCACGACCACATACAGCAGGTTTCCGAGGTTGTTGAGGATCGGGCCCAGGATGTTGCCGTACTTGTTGGCCTGCTCGCTGTCGGAAAACAGCTTGTCGTTGTACCGGTCAAAGTCGCCCCGGCTCTCCTGCTCGTGGCAGAAGACCTGGATCACTTTCTGTCCGTTCATCATCTCCTCGATGAATCCTTCTTCGGCAGCCAGCGATTTCTGCTGGGCCACCATGTAGCTGGCACTGGCACCGCCCACTTTTTTCGTCATCATAAGCATCAGCACGATGAACACACAGACCACCAGCGTAAGCCAGACACTGAAATACAGCATCATGAAAAACAGCGCCGCAATGCTCAGCACCGACTGGAACAGAGTCGGAAGGCTCTGTCCGATGAGCTGACGGGTGGCGTCCGTATCGTTGGTGTAGGTGCTCATGATATCGCCGTGGGCGTTGGTATCGAAGAAGCGGATGGGCAGGGTCTGCATCTTATTGAACATATCGTTTCGCATATGCTTGAGGGTACCCTGGGTGACCACAGCCATGATCCTCGTATAGAGGAAGGCCGCGATCAGACCGGCCAGATAGACCAGTGCCATGGTGCCGAGGATCGAAACGATGGTTCCCCACACGCTGTCAAGGCCCGAGGTGATGCCCGGAACGATGCCGTCATCGATCAGTTTCTCCATGAAGATGGAGGCCGCTACCGAGGCAACGGAGCTGATGATGATGCAGATCGACACGATGATCAGCCGGCCTTTATAATATTTGCCCAGGTAGCTCATCAGGCGGCCGAAGGTGTGTTTCTTTGCGACAGGAGCCGTATTCTTTTTATCCATGATCACACCGCCTCCCTGCTTCTGGTCTGGGAGTCATAGACTTCCCAGTAGATCCCGTGCTTGCTGAGCAGTTCCTCATGCGTTCCCTGCTCCACGATCTTTCCGTCGTCCATAACCAGGATCCGGTCAGCATCCTGAACCGAGGAGACGCGCTGTGCGATGATGATCTTGGTAGTATCCGGGATCTCGTTCTGAAGCGCCATACGGATCAGCGCATCCGTCTTGGTATCCACCGCGCTGGTGGAGTCGTCCAGGATCAGGATCTTCGGTTTCTTCAGCAGGGCTCTGGCAATGCACAGTCTCTGCTTCTGCCCGCCGGACACGTTGGTGCCGCCCTGTTCGATATAGGTATCGTAGCCGTCCGGGAACTGCTGGATGAATTCATCCGCCTGGGCAAGCTTGCAGACATGCACCAGTTCTTCGTCGGTGGCTTCCTTGTCGCCCCAGCGAAGATTTTCCTTGATGGTACCGGAAAACAGCACGTTCTTCTGCAGTACCACGGCCACGGCGTTGCGCAGAGATTCCAGATCGTATTCCCGGACATCTCTGCCGCCCACCTGGACGCTTCCCGACGTCACATCATAGAGTCGGGAGATCAGCTGGATGAGGGTCGTCTTGGAAGAACCCGTCGAGCCGATGATGCCGATGGTCTCTCCGGAGGCAATGTCCAGATTGATGTCCGACAGGGCATCCTTCGTGCTTCTCTTTGAATAGTGGAAGGAGACGTTGTCGAAGCGGACGCTGCCGTCCTTGACTTCCGTCAGTCCGTTCTCCGGGCTCTTGAGGCTGGTCTCATGATTGAGCACTTCCACGATACGCTCGGCGGATTCCGCGGACATGGTGCACATGACGAACACCATGGACAGCATCATAATGGCCGAGAGGATCTGGACGCCGTAGTTAATGAGCGAGGACAGTTCGCCTGTGGTCAGCTGCGTGGCACCGCTGGATACGATCAGCTTGGCGCCGAAGAAGCTTACCAGCAGCATGGCGCTGTAGATGCAGAACATCATGATCGGCGTCAGCAGGGCCAGGATCTTCTCCACGTGGGTGAAATCCTGACGGACATTCTCGGAGGCCGTATCGAACTTCCGGATCTCGTAGTCCTCTCTGACGAAGGATTTAACGACTCGGATGGCGGAGACGTTCTCCTGAACGGAATTGTTCATGGCGTCGTATCTCTTGAAGATCCGGCGGAAGATTGGCATGGTGTGCATGGCGATGCCGAACATGGCGGCCGCCAGGATGGGGATCATCGCCAGGAAGATCAGCGACATCTTCGGACTGATGATCATGCACATGACAAAGGAGATAATGATCATCAGCGGAGTCCGGATCGCGATGCGGATGATGACCTGGTAGGCATTCTGCACGTTTGTAACGTCCGTGGTCATTCTGGTGATCAGCGAAGAGGCTGAAAAATGATCGATATCCGCAAAGGCAAAATCCTGGATCTTGTAGAACAGATCCTGTCTCAGGTTCTGGCCGTAGCCGCTGGATGCGGTGGCCGCGTACCGTCCGGACAGAACGCCGCACAGCAGCGACAGCATGGCAAACGCCACCAGGATCAGTCCGTATCTGACGATCGGAGCCATGCTCTGCCCCGTCATCTCATCGATCAGGCGTGCCATCACCAGCGGGATCAGGCACTCCAGCACCACTTCCATGGAAACGAAAAGCGGTGTCAGGATCGATGCTTTCTTATATTGGCGAATACTTTTCGCCAGCGTTTTTATCATAGGAAAGCTCCCTTCCTTTCTTTTACTGTTTTTTAGATAATCCGCGGGTCTTCCTTGATGTTTTCATAGACCCGCTCCATCAGGCTGAGCAAGGTATTCAGCTCTTCTTCCGAAAAGCCTTTTCGCAGCTGCTTTTCCGTGGCCTCGGAATCTTCTTTCATGGTCTCGGCGACTTCCCAGCCTTCCTCGGTGAGCATCAGTTTTTTTCTGCGCGCGTCTTCATCGGAAGGAACCCGGGTGATCATCCCTTTCTGCTCCAGCAGCGTAAGGCACCGGGAGACCGCCGAACGGGTCACACCCAGTTCCGGTTCCAGATCGTTCTGGAATACTTCGATTCCCTCATCGGTCTTCCCCGCGATAAAGCAGATGATCCAGACGTTCAGTCCGGACAGGCTCTTTTTGTACTTTACGTCGAGCACGCCGTTGACTCTTCTCTGCAGCGCATTGTCCAATATATGGATCTGCATTCCGATTTCCGGTTTCTTGCACATAATAATCCTCCTTGTGCCCAATTGTTGAGCCCTCAACTGTTGAGCACTCAACAATTATAATCTTCTGCCGGTGAATGTCATGAACATTCTGTGAATAATGCAAAAAAATGCGGAGCCGAAGCTCCGCATGGATCTTTTCTTACTTCTGGGCCTGCTCCTTGGCAAGCTGGGCGACCTGTTTGAGTTTCTGTTCGCCCTTTTCCTTTTTATAGGTGAACACGATCTCGATCTTTTCTCTGCGCTTTTTCACATCCTCGTAGAACTGCTTGCCGTCCGCGGTCTTGCCCGGGGCGTCGTAATGGCTCTGAAGCGCTTTCTGGTTGCTGATAATCTCGATCTTCTGCAGTTTCATCTTGATGGCCTTGTCGATGGCCAGGATCGCCGACCGGTACTGAGGGAAAGTATCCTTGTTGTCCTCGCTGAGTTTTCCCTTGTCAAGATAAGTGCTCTCCCGGTTTTCCGCGCACAGCAGGGCCGCGCATCCGTAGCGGCGCTCCTTGCTGGTATAGCCTTTAACGTAGGCGATGCCGGTGCGTCTTCCCTTCTCCGGATCGCGGGCTTCCTCGGCGCCGAGTCTTGCCAGCATATCCGCCGTGGCGTTTCCCTCGTCGCCGGAATGGCCTTTGACGTGCACGAATTTCAGGTCCATCTTTTTTCGCGCCGTCTTGACCATTTTCTGATATTCCTGCAGGAAGGGCTTGTTGGTCTTGTACTTTTCGCTGGCCATACTGGGGATACTGCTGAAATCGTAGCGGATCTCCAGATCCCGCACGTCCAGGCTGATGGCATACTGCAGGGCTCTTTCCACCGCCCGGATCTCTCCGGCGTAGTTGATGCCCTCGATGGCCTGGTCGCCGCCGTGCATCTGCTTTTCCTTGCCGTTATAGCAGAAACGCACGCCGTAGCCGTAGACCCCGTCCTCCGGAAAATACGATCCGTCGGTATAGGCCACGGCCCGAAGCGGCTTTTCTTCTCCGGTCCCGGCCGGCTCCTCCTTCTTTTTCGGAGCCGCCTGTTTTTTCTTCTTTTCTCCGCCTGGAGCTTTTTTCGTTTCCGGCACCGCCTCCGGCAGATCCGGTGCCATGCCTTCCAGGAAGTCCTCGCAGGCCTCCTTTACCAGCAGTTCCGACAGTTCTTCTCTGGCCCGTGCCGCCGTCCGACGGTAGAGATCCGCGGACTCGCGGTCTGCGTGAGAGACTTCCTGCTGACACAGATGCAGGATCCACAGCAGCCGTTCCTTTCGGTCCATGGCCCGGAGCTTTTCTCCGATCTTTTTATCTGACATATATATGATCCTTTCGAATAACTTTACTTTACGCACCTTAGGCGCAGCATCTATCGATAATAATCGTTTTTCCCTCTTTTGTAAAGTTTCGAAACGAAAAGACGGCCCGAAGGCCGTCTTTTTTTGCGTTTTTATCCGAGATTCCAGATCAGCTGGAGGATCAAGATCCCGATGCCCAGTCCCGCCAGAAACACCAGGGCGATCATCAGGGCGGATTTCAGAGCACCCAGCACATACCAGCGGCGCTCTTCCGGAGTAAAGAACTCCTCTCCGGTGGAGGGATCGATGTTCCACTCCCCGTTTTTCCGCTTTTTTCTCCTGCTTCCCAGTCCGCCCAGCAGCGGAGGTCTGGAAATCTCGCTCATATCCGCGACGGTGTGTCCGTCGTCTTCAAATTTGTTTTTCTCGTTGTCTTTCATTGCGCTCACTCATCATACAGGTGGCATACCACGTAATGCCCCGGTTCGATCTCACGCTGCTCCGGCGCTTCCTTCTTGCACTTTTCCATGCACTGGGCACAGCGGGTATGGAACTTGCATCCCTCCGGCGGATTGGCCGGTGACGGAATGGAGCCTTCCAGCACGATACGGTTCATCTTCGCCTTGGGATCCGGTACCGGGATCGCGGAGAACAGAGCCTTGGTATAAGGATGCAGCGGATTGCGGAAGATGTCTTCTTTCGCTCCGTATTCCACCAGGTTGCCAAGATACATGACGCCCACGGTATCCGAAATGTGCTCCACCACGGAAAGGTCGTGGGAGATGAACAGATAGGTCAGGTCACGTTCCTGCTGAAGTTTTTTCAGAAGGTTGATGATCTGGGCCTGAATGGAAACGTCCAGTGCCGAGACCGGCTCGTCGCAGACCACGAACTCCGGATTGAGGGCCAGAGCACGGGCAATGCAGATCCTCTGCCGCTGGCCGCCGGAAAACTCGTGGGGATAGCGGTCCTTGTGAAACGGCTGCAGTCCGCACTCGTCCATGACCTTGTCGATATAATCTTCATACTCCGCTTTGGAGACCAGCTGATGCTCCCGGACGGCTTCGCCGATGATCTCGCCTACCGGCATTCTCGGAGAGAGGCTGGAAAACGGATCCTGGAAGATGATCTGCATCTTCGTGCGCATCTCGCGCATCTCCTTGTCCGTCATGTCGTAGACTTCCCTGCCGTTAAAGAGCACCTGTCCTCCGGTCTTCTCTCCGGACAGACGGAGGATCGTTCTTCCGGTAGTGGTCTTTCCGCAGCCGGACTCGCCGACCAGACCCATGGTAGTGCCTCGCTTCAGATTGAAGGTCACGCCGTCCACGGCCTTGACCCAGCCGGTCACATGGGACACCATACCGCCTTTGATGGGGAAATACTTTTTCAGCTGGTTGACCATCAGGATGTACTGGGGGTCGTATTCCACCGGAGTGAAATTCTGCTGATTGCTCTCGATGTTCTTAGCCATTGTCGTCTTCCCCCTTCCCCTGAGATTCTTCTTCCCGGATGAACCGGTAGCAGCTCACCATATGGGTCGGAGACACGCTCACCATACAGGGGTAATCCCCGTCGCAGCGGCCTTCCCTTTTATCGCAGCGGTCTCTGAAATAGCAGTAGTTTGGCATGTTGATGGGGTTCGGCACCTTGCCGGGGATGGAATAGAGCTCATCCACCTGCTTACCGACTACCGGTTTGGAAGCCATCAGGCCGATGGTATAGGGATGGCAGGGATTTTCGAAGATCTCCTCGGCCGTACCCTTTTCCACGACTCTTCCGGCATACATGACCACCACGTAGTCCGCCATCTCCGCAATGACGCCCAGATCATGGGTGATGAGCATGATGGCGGAATTGATCTGGTCCTTCAGGTTCCGGAGCAGATCCAGGATCTGCGCCTGTATCGTCACGTCCAGGGCCGTCGTAGGCTCGTCGGCAATAATGACTCTCGGATTGCAGGCCAGAGCCATGGCGATCATGACACGCTGGCGCATGCCGCCGGACAGCTCATGGGGGAACATCTTGTAGACACCCTCGCTGTTGGCGATACCCACCATCTCCAGCATTTCGATGGAGCGTTTTTTGATATCTGCTTCGGTCTTTCCCTCGCCGTCGTGCAGTGCGATGACCTCGTCCACCTGCTCTCCGATGCGGAACACCGGATTGAGGCTGGTCATGGGCTCCTGGAAGATCATCGAGACCACGTTGCCCCGGATCTTCTGCATCTGTTCCTGCGGGACCTTGGAGATCTCATAGGCCTTATCGCCCAGATTCAGGCGGATCTCGCCCGAGACGATCTGTCCCTGGGGGCGCTGCACCAGCTGCATCAGGGAAAGGCTGGTCACGGACTTGCCGCAGCCGGATTCTCCCACGACGCCCACGGTCTTGCCCTTGGGCACATCGAAGGTGACGCCGTCGACGCTTTTGACGGTGCCGGCGTCGGTAAAGAAGTAGGTGTGCAGATCATCGAATTCCACGGCGTTGTTCTCGTCGCGCATCGTCGTCAAAAATTCGGACTCCGGCACATTCTTGCGTTTTCTCTTTTTTTCGAATTCCGAGGTGATCCTGCGGTTTTCCTTGCTGATCTTCCGCGCTTCCTTGGCGGACAGATAGCCTTCTGCTTTTTTCTTTGCCATACGGATCCCCCTTACCGTTTCATCTTCGGGTCAAAGGCATCCCGAAGTCCGTCGCCCACCAGGTTGAAGGCCAGTACCGTAAGCAGCAGGCACACGCCGGCGGGAATCCAGATGAACCAGTAGTTCGTCAGAACGTAGGTGTTGTTGACGTCGTTGATGATGTTGCCCCAGGAGGCAAACGGGAACTTGACGCCGAGTCCCAGGAAGGAAAGCGTGGCTTCCGTCAGGATCGTATCGCCGAGGCTCATGGTCATGATGACGATCAGCTGCGGAATGACGTTCGGGATCAGATGCCGGAAGATCCTTCGCGAGGCCCGGATGCCGCAGGCTTCCGTTGCCGTCATGAATTCCTGTTCTCTGAGAGACAGGATCTGGCCGCGAACCATTCGGGCAATGCCCGGCCAGCCCAGAAAGCCCAGGATCAGCATCAGGTAGACCATTCGGATCTGCGGATCCACCCTCATGGCATCCATGGTGGCGCCCAGAATGATGATGATGGGCAGCGACGGGATGCAGTAGAAGATATCCACGATCCTCATGATGAGGTTGTCCACCCAGCCTCCGAAATAGCCGGAGACACCGCCCAGGATGATGCCGATGATGGATTCGATGAACACGACGATAAATCCGATGTAAAGCGAAACGCGTCCGCCGTACATCAGTCTTGTCAGCATGTCCATGCCGTTGCGGTCGGTGCCAAGCCAGTGGGCCTTGCTGGGTGCGGAGTAGGTGTCGAACACCAGAGTCTCCACGGTCTCCATGACCGACCAGCTCTTGGTGCCGGCCTCGTAGGAGATGGTATAGACCGCCTCTTCCCCGTCTTCGTTTTCAAAGGTGAACTCCTCCTGCTCATCTTCGATGCACTCGAGAAGCTCATCCTTGAACTGTCGGGTCAGAAATCCGTCCTTGGCCAGCAGGTTTACGATATAGCGGCTGACGTAGCCGACTTCCTTCCCCTTGAGGGTAACGGTGCCGTCCTTGGCCAGCTTGTATTCTTTGTTTTTATATTCGAAGGTATCCTCGTCGTTGGTATAGGCCTTGAGGATCTCATACTGAAGATCAAAGTCGATCTTCGTGTCGGCATCCATGGCGCTGACCACATCGTAGGCCGCCAGAGCAACCATCTTGCTGCCCTCATGGATGCTGTAGAAATTGTCTCCCTCTTCCTCGACGGTGTAGGTCACGCCCTTGGCTTCGAAGGAGTCCTCGCCCTTGGTCGCCGCCAGCAGGAACTTTGCCTGGGCGATGGACGGGAAGCTTGCTTTATCCGCCACGGTATAACGGAATTCGCTGTTTTCCGTTACGGCGGCATACTGCTCTTTCGCCTCGTCATAGCGGTAGAACAGCTGGTCCTGCTTGTAGGGAGTGATGGCTCCTCCGATAAAGGAGAAGACAAACATGAAAAGAAGGATGATCAGGCCCGTGTCCGCGACACGGTTCCGGAAAAAGCGCTGGGCCACCAGCCGTCCCGGTGAAAGGGTCCGGACGCGGCGGTCGTCGTTGAGGGAGAGCTGTTCTTCCTCTTCCAGGACCTGCTCTTCCTGCTGCACCATTTCCTCGATCTGCTCTTCGGACTGCTCGATCTGCTCGCGCATGATCTCGTCGTTGGTTTCTTTCATCGATGCTCCGCCCCCTTCCTATGCGATGCGCACCCTGGGGTCGACGACTGCGTACAGAATATCCGACAGCAGGTTGCCCAGCAGGGTCAGGATGGCCAGGAACACCAGGTAGAACATCGAAAACGGGATGTCTCCTGCGATCATCGACTGGTAGGATACGTAGCCGATGCCCGGGATGGAATAGAGCGTTTCCGTGATCAGCGCGCCGCCGAACAGTCCCGGCAGCGATCCGCCGATGATGGTGACCAGCGGGATCAGCGTGTTGCGGAACGCGTGATGATAGATAACTTTCTTTTCGGAAAGGCCTTTGGCGCGGGCCGTGCGGATATAATCCGCATTGAGCACCTCCAGCATGTTGGTCCTGGTGTATCTCATCAGCGAACCGACACTGATGACCACCAGGGTGACGATGGGCAGGACCATATGATCCGCCCTGTCCCAGAATTTCCCCATGGCCGACAGCTGTTCGTAGTTTCGGCCGATGAGGCCGCCCAGATCGAACCAGCCGAGCTTCACGGAAAAGACCAGCTTCATCAGGGACGCAAAGAAGAAGGTCGGCAGCGAAATGCCGGCCAGTGCGATGACCGTGATGGTGTAGTCGGTCTTGCTGTACTGCTTGGTCGCCGCCAGTACACCCAGCGGGATGGCAATGATCAGTTCAAGAATGAAGGCGATGCCGCCCATGATAAAGGAGATCCATACCGATTCGTTGAATTTCTGGATGACCGGCACGGTCCATTTCCAGCTGTCGCCGAAGTCGCCGCGAAGCGCACGGGCGCCCCAGGTGAAAAAGCCGGGAATGATCCCCTTGTCCATGCCGTACGTGGCGCTCAGCTGCTCCATCCACTCCTCGAAGCTCTTGGAGCCCGGCTGCATGGATTTCTGGCGGGCCACCTGCTCCAGATAGGACGTGGGCAGGCATCTCATCAGCACATAGATGATAAACGCCACGAAGAACAGGATCACGACTGACAGAAGCAGCCGCTTGAGAATGTATTTCTTCACTTTCTTCTCTCCTCGCTTTGCGCTCTGCCGTCTTTCTCCTTGCGGCAGGCGCCGATTGCGCAGACGCGCATCAAGGGGCCGTCCAGTGCGGAGACTGAACGGCTCCTTGTCGTTCGTCTGACAGAGAGGTACGGGACCTCGCCGGCGGTCGTCTCCGGCCGCAGGGTCGGTCCCGTATTCTTCTAAATCAGTTTCCGAACTTACTCGGAATCAGACTTCATTCGAAAAATCCGTTTCCTTTAGTTCAGTTCGAGATTCTCGATCTCATTCAGCCATCCGTAGAAGGTGGTGATATCCGGAGTTACGGTCTCCATGTTCACGCGCTCTGGGCTGAAGATGATGGCGTTCTGACGCTGATAGGTCGGAACTTCGCATGCCCAGCTGATGATGGTATCAAGGCATGCTTTGTAGACGGACTTACGGTAAGACTGATCGGTGGAGGCACGGGCGTCCATGATCATCTCATCGAGTTCTTCGTCTTCGATCTGATACATGTAGTTGGATCCGCCGGGCTCCTTGCCGCCGTTGGCAACGTCGGAGTAGTAAACCTGATACATATCCGGATCGACGGTGGCGCCCCATGCGGCGGCCCACATATCCACCTGGCTGGCCTCAAGGCCTGTCCACAGGTCTGCGGAGTTGGTAAGGTCGGTGATGGTCAGGGTGATGCCTATCTCTTCCAGAGCTTCCTTGGCCAGGGTCAGGATCATGAATGCGGGGTGATCGCCGGCACCGTCGCCGGGAACCTGCACTTCATACTCGAGTCTCGCGCCCTTCGGAGCGGCGGTGACTTTGCCGTCCTTGACGGTGTAGCCGGCCTTCTCGAAGAAGCCCAGAGCCGCCTTGGAGGCTGCCTCGTATTTCTCTTCCGTATCCATATCCGAAGTGTAGATCGGTTCGCCGTCTACATCAGTGGAGAAAGCGACCTCGTAGTCGTCATCGGTGGGCTGCGGTGCGGCCCAGGAGGTGTTGGAGATCGGGTAGTTGATAACGGAAGCGATCTCGCCGTAGTAGGAGTCGATGGCGACATCACGGTATACGGCCAGGATCGTGGCAAAGGCGGTACGCAGTGCCTTGGATTCGTCGGAAGCGGGATCGTCGCCCACGGACATTCTGTGGGAGTTCATGCCGATGTAGCCGTAGCCCAGGTTGTCCACGGTGTTGGTCACGATCACATCACCGTCCAGTTCGCCGTCGTTGGCCTGCTCGATGGCTTCGACGGTATCCTTATCGAAGGAAGGATCGGTGATATCCAGAGTTCCGGTGATAACGCCGTTGAGCTTGTCGGCTTCGGAGCTTTCACGGAAGTTTACGTATTTGGTCTTGGGTTCGCCCTTGAAGTAGTTTTCATTGGCAACGAAGTTGACGACGCCGTTTTCGAATTTCTCGAAGACGTACGGACCTGCGCCCAGAGGCTCGGAGATCTTCTCACGCATGGTGCTCAGATCGCCCTTCTCGAAGCCGAAGGAATGCTCGTCGTAATCGTAGAGGTCTTCATCGCCGTAGTAATGCAGCGGAGCGATGCTCAGAGCCAGCTGATAGATCATGGCCGCATCGACTTCGGTGGCGGTAACACGCAGGGTGTTGTCGCCGGTCTTCTCGATGCCGGAGATGTAGTCGGCGGAATCGCCGGTCTCGACACCGATCTGATAGTCGTCGTATCCGTCGAACAGATCGGAGAAGGAGGATCCTGCGGTCTCGGTGCTGGTCATGGCAGCGACATCGCCGTCATAAGCTTCCAGCATGGCATCCCAGAAGTCCATCTCGTCGGCGTCGGCATCCAGTTCATAGCCCCAGTTTGCGGCCATGTCTGCGACGGAGTCGTCTTCAGAGTTTGCCTCTGCAGCTACCAGATAGTCTTTGATCTCGCCGACGAAGGCTTCTGCGGCGGCATCATAGCTCTTCCAGAAAGCTTTCTGCTCATCTTCATCCCAGTACTCGAAATCGGTGTTGTCCGGGCCCGCTTCCACCATCAGGTTAAAGAGGGTTTCCATGCCGGTGCGGTACTCTTCCAGACCTTTGATCGGTGTGGAGAACAGAGTGGCGCCGCCGTCATAGGTGGGGTCGCACAGTACGTACATGTTGAAGATGACGTCGTCGATGGTCAGAGGCTCTCCGTCGGAGAACTTCAGATCATCACGAAGGGTGAAATCGTAGTAAACGGTTCCGTCGTCATTCTCGGTGACTTCCAGATCCGCCGGGCCGTAGTAGGTGTAGTCGGTCCCGTTGTACTCGATGGTCTCGCCGTCGATTCCCTTGTAAACGATGGCACCCAGGCGGTCGCTGTTAAGCAGGGAGATCTGTGTCATGCTGGCGACATCCTGGTCATAAGCTGTCTCCGCGAAATACGGAGAGAACTTGCTGCTGAAGGAGGAATAGCCGACGACCAGCGGAGTCTCGCCCGATGCAGAGCCAGCTTCTGCCGAAGCGTCGTCACTTCCGTCCTGCGAAGTGCTTACGGTTGCGGTCCCGCAGGCGCACAGGCAGAATACCATGGCCAGAGCGAGAAGCAGCGCAAGCAGTTTCTTGACGTTTTTCATTCTCTTTTTTGTCCTCTCATTTTTTATTTTGAACCATGTCCGGAGCTCTCTCGTTCTCCGCCATGAATTTCAACATGTAAACGGCGATCTCTTCCCTCGCCTATAAAATAAATTTTTATAATTTTATCATTAATAAGAGGTGCGCGCAATGATTTCCGGCGACTTTTCCTTCAGTGCACTAAATCGTTTTTTGTGCCTTTTATTCCGAAAAAATACCTCTTTTCCGTAAATTCCTTTTCTATCGGGCGTTTTTTTCCGGATTCGGTTCGAATTTTTTAACTTTCCGCCGGCGCAAAAAAATTCCGGCCCCGCCGCGAAGCGGGTCCGGAGCATTCAGTCCGTGATATTCGCTTTTAGTTCCGGAATTTTTTTCCAGATCCAGAGTGCCGCCAGCAGCGACACCAGCTCCAGCCCCAGGAAGACCGCCGCCATGGCCGCCCGGGCCTCCGTCTCGGTCAGCAGCAGCATGGCGATCTCCGCGAGGATCGTGACGATGGCGGCACTGCCTGCCGCCGCCGTGCGTCCCGGCAGCGCCAGCACGGTCTTTTTGTAGATATAGTCCCGGATCGTTTCCTTCGCCGCCGCCAGACGGATCAGGGCCACCAGAACCAGCACCCAGGCCAGAAGCTGCACCACATACGGAAGGATCGTATAAAAATGCCGTTCCATTCCCGTTCCGGCCAGGCACCCGTTGATCACCGTCCCCGCCGCGGCCAGAACCGCGGGAAGCCCCGTCTCCAGAAGGAGCTTTTTCCGGGATGCGCTCCATCTGTGCTCTTTTCCCGTATAGACAAATTCTCCGTCCACGGTGCGCTGGAAGTCGTCGAGATAGCCCCGGCGCCCCGCGGACTTTTTCTTCTTATCCGCCATTATTTCATTCCTTCAGACTTTCTTGACATAGTTGCCGAACACCCGGACGTTCTCGTTGGTGATGATGAACGCGTGGGGATCGTGTTCCCGGATGATGTGCCGCAGCAGTCTCAGCTCGTATTTCGAGGCGATGACGAACAGCACCCGGCTTTCGTCGTTGGTATAAGCGCCCACGCCGTACCATTCCGTGACGCCGCGCCCCAGCTGCTCCATGATCTCCTTTTCCATCTCCCCGTCCCGGTTCTTGGTGATGATCTTGACTTCCACATTCACGTTCTGGGTATGGATCTTGTCCATGACGATGCTGCACACCGCCGTATAGATCATCGAGTAGATGGCCACGTCCAGGGAAAACAGAATCATGCACAGAAGATACAGCACCGTGTTGACGATGAGGTTGATCCTTCCGACGCCCTGTCCCTTGTTGTATTTGACCAGCAGCAGTCCGATGATGTCGAAGCCGCCGCCGGAGGCGTTCATCCTCAGATACATGCCGCAGCTGGCACCCGAGATGATGCCGCCGATCACGGTAGAGGCCAGCCGGTCGTCCGGCAGCACAGCGTGGATCGGGATCAGCGACAGGGCCAGCGTGGAGGCCGTCAGGCACAGGATGGTCCTGGCCAGAAAGCTCCGGCTGATCTTGAACCAGGCCACGATCATGATAGGAATATTCATAATGTAATAGATGATCGAGGCGATATCGAAACCGGGATCGAATCCAGCCCGGTTGAGAAGAGTTCGGATCACCTGGGAGAATCCGAACAGGCCTCCGTTATAGATGCTGTGCGGAACCAGAAACAGATTGACCGCGATGGCGTATCCCAGCGCCGACAGTATGATGATCAGGTCTTTTTTGCTTTCGACCGCAAACTTCGATTGGTTTTCCATAGTTGAGACCTCCTGCGCGAACATCTCCCTTTTCTAGAACCTATTATTCCCATTTTCCCGTATTTTTCAACCGTAAATTTTAATATTCAAGGTTTTTTTACAAAATAACAGACCGGCCGGGAAAGATCCTGAGGATCCTTCCCCGGCCGGCCCGGGGTGAGGGAATCTGTTCACACAGTTTTTATCTAAGTTTACACGACATGATGCAGCTTTTTGAGAGAGACCGGATGACCGTCCTTGCGGTCCGATCCCAGCAGGATCCGTCTTTCCCGGAGCACCAGGATCAGAGACAGCAGCGTCGCCAGTCCGTCGCTGACCGGCTGGGCAAGGAAGATGCCCTGTACGCCCATGAGTCCCGGCAGAAGAACGATCAGCGGGATCAGGACGATCACCTGACGCAGCAGCGTAATGATGATAGAGGGCACCGGTCTCTCCAGAGACTGGAAGAAAGTGGTGGCCAGCATCACGAATCCCAAGACCGGGGTGATGCAGAAGTTCAGTCGCAGTCCGGTGATGCCGATCTCGAACATCTCCTCGGTGCCGCCGAAGGCCGCCAGGATCTGTTTCGGGAAGAGCATGACGACGGCCCATATAATGCAGGTAAATCCCACCGACACCAGGGTCGACAGATAGAAGGTCTCCATGACTCTCTTATGATTTCCGGAACCGTAGTTGTTGCCGATGATGGGCTGGGTGCCCTGGCTGATGCCGCTGGCGGGCATGATCACGAAGGTCATGACGCTGGAGACCACCGCATACACGCTGATGGCCACGTCTCCGCCGTATTTGCCCAGCTGTCCGTTATATACGAGGCTGATCAGGCCCATGGCCATCTGAGCCACCCAGAAGGCAAAGCCGCAGGTCGTGATCTTCCAGAGAAGCTTCCGGTCGGGTCTGAAGATCTCTCTACGGATATCCACATGGACAAAATTCTTCCGGATAAGGACCAGACCGAACACGGTGGAGACCACCTGTCCGATGACCGTTGCCCAGGCAGCGCCCGCCACTCCCAGGTCCAGGCCGACCACGAACACCGCATCGAGAATAATGTTCGTCACGGCGCCGCTTCCGGTCAGGCACATGCCCAGGATCGGATGACCGGACACACGGACAAAGTCGTTGAACACCTGGGTCAGGCCCTGGAAGACACAGCCCAGCACCACGATCCGGTAATACACCGCCGCATACTCATAGCAGGTCTCCGTCACGCCGAACACCTTCAGGATCGGATCGGTGAGCAGGAGCATCACCGCCGTCAGCACAAGTTCGGATACCACGACGAGCCCCACGGAATTGCCGAAGGCCCGGTCGCTCATCTCCCGGTCTTTCCTTCCGCTGAAGATCGAAAACAGGGTCGATCCTCCGGAGGAGCACATCAGGGCGAAGGCCATCATGATATAGGACACCGGGAAACAGACCGAAAGGCCTGCCAGCGCCGATGTTCCCACAAAGTTTCCTACGAAGATCCGGTCCACGATATTGTAGATGGCCGTGATCAGCAGCGACAGCGCCGCGGGGATGGAAAACTTCAGGATCATCGGCATCAGTTTTCCCGTCTGAAATTCGTTCTCTCTTTCCATAACTGCATCTCCTATCTTGAGTATTCTAATTAGTTTCCTAAGTATTTGGTCCGAATAAATGAAACGCTGGAGCGTTTCATATTTATTCATGGCATATTGTCGAACATCTGTTCCACGACCCGGTAGAAGACCTCCATGTCCTCTTCGGTGATCCCGTCTGTCACGATATCCTCCATCTGGCGGATCTTGGCCTTTACGTCGTCCTTGTAGGAAAGACCCTTTTCCGTGACCACGATCTTCTTGTACCGGCCGTCTTCCTCCACGTTTTCGCGGCGGACCAGATTATCCTGCTCCATCTTCTTGAGCAGCGCCGAGGCCGAAGGCGGTCTCATGCTGTATTCTTCTTCGATGTCCTTCTGGTAGATGGGGCCCGGCTGATCCAGCAGGAAGGACAGGACCCTCGCTTCCGCGGGACTGACCCCAGTGATCTGGGTAAAGGAGTCCATCTGCCGGCGGATCTTGTTGGACAGTTTATTAATATATCTGGGAGCGCTTCTACGGCTTTTTTCCATTGTTTCCGCTTCCTTATTTACTTAGTACACTAATTAGTATACTTTCCTTTTGGAGAATGTCAAGTGTTTTCGAAAAAAAAATGCAGGCGATGCCCGAAAAAAGCACCGCCTGCGGTTATTATTATTCGTATTCGATGGTGCCGGTGGGTTTCGGCGTAAAGTCGTACAGCACGCGGTTGACCCCCGCCACTTCGGAGGTGATCCTCTCCACCAGATGCTGCATCAGCTCGAAGGGAATATCCTCCACCGTTGCCGTCATGGCGTCTCTGGTATTGACCGCACGGATGATGACCGGCCACTCAAAGCTGCGGACACCGTCCCGCACGCCGGTGGATTTGAAATCCGGTACCACGGTAAAGTACTGCCAGACCTTGCCCGCCAGACCGTTCTTTTCGAATTCCTCCCGGAGGATGGCGTCGGATTCCCGCACCGCCTCCAGACGGTCTCTCGTAATGGCGCCCGGGCACCGCACACCCAGTCCCGGTCCCGGGAAGGGCTGGCGCTCCACCATGTTTTCCGGCAAACCAAGCTGCCGGCCCACGACACGGACCTCATCCTTAAACAGAAGCTTGATGGGCTCCACCAGTTCGAAGTCCATCTCGGGCGGCAGACCACCCACGTTGTGATGGGCCTTGACCGGTCCGCTCTCCAGGATGTCGGGGTAAATGGTCCCCTGCCCCAGGAACTTGATCCCGTCCAGCTTGGCGGCTTCCTCGGCAAACACGTCGATAAACTCCTTGCCGATGATCTTTCTCTTCTGCTCGGGATCGGTGACGCCGGCCAGCTTGTCCAGGAAGCGGTCCACCGCATCCACGTAGATCAGCTCCGCATCCATCTCGTCCCGGAACACCTTGATGACCTGCTCCGGCTCACCCTTGCGCAGGAGGCCGTGATTGACATGAACGCATACCAGATTCTTTCCGATGGCCCGGATCAGCAGCGCCGCCACCACGGAGGAGTCCACGCCGCCGGACAGGGCCAGCAGCACCTTTCCGTCCCCGATCTGCGCTTTGAGCGCCTCCACCTGCTCGGCGATGAACTGGTCAGCCAGTTCCGGAGTGGTGATGCGCACCATCGACTCCGGTCTTACATTACTGCTCATAGTTTGTCCCTCCAGATATTCACAGATTCTTTTCGCTGTTTTTCATTTTTCTTCTTGGATTTCATTCTATCTTAGAACCCCTTCCCGCGCAATGCCGATTTTGCGCGGAAATCTTCCGGAGGGAAAATCAACCTGACGGAAATCCCCGCTCATTTTTGGACACATTGCTTTTATTTTGATTTTTTGAACTTTTATTCACATTTTCAGGTTGCAAGCTCCTTAAATTTGTGTTATTAAGTGAGGTTGAGAGTTGTTTTGGAAAACTAATTATTACTTATAAATCTCAAGGAGGACAAAATCTATGGCTAATATCGATCTGAGCAGATACGGGATCACCGGCGTCAAGGAGATCCGCTACAATCCGTCCTACGAGGACCTCTTCGAAGCGGAAATGGATCCTTCCCTCACCGGATACGACAAAGGTCAGCTCAGCGAGCTCGGTGCCGTCAACGTCATGACCGGCATCTATACCGGCCGCTCTCCCAAGGACAAATTCATTGTCATGGACGAAAATTCCAAGGACACCGTATGGTGGACGACCGACGGCTATAAGAACGACAACCACCCGGCCTCGCAGGAGACTTGGGAAGCCGTCAAGAAGATCGCACAGGAAGAGCTTTCCAACAAGGATCTTTACGTGGTCGATGCCTACTGCGGCGCCAACAAGGATACCCGCATGGCCATCCGCTTCATCATGGAAGTGGCCTGGCAGGCTCATTTCGTCCGCAACATGTTCATCAAACCCACCGAGGAAGAGCTTGCAAGCTTTGAGCCGGACTTCGTCGTCTACACCGCCTCCAAGGCCAAAGTGGAAAACTACGAGGAACTGGGTCTGAACTCCGAGACGGCCGTCGTCTTCAACATCACCAGCCGCGAGCAGGTCATCCTGAATACCTGGTACGGCGGCGAGATGAAGAAGGGCATGTTCTCCATGATGAACTACTATCTGCCGCTCAAGGGCATTGCTTCGATGCACTGCTCGGCCAACACCGATATGAACGGTGAAAACACCGCCATCTTCTTCGGTCTGTCCGGCACCGGCAAGACCACCCTTTCCACCGACCCGAAGCGTCTGCTCATCGGCGACGACGAGCACGGATGGGACGACGAGGGAGTGTTCAACCTCGAA
>Ga0181612_157316_pt1 | contig 23374 bp, 12 predicted proteins | sample HoacroProtozoa21_FD_119630 | JGI IMG/M metagenome (GOLD analysis project Ga0181612, IMG submission 119630) | Hoatzin crop microbial communities from Cojedes, Venezuel. Combined Assembly of Gp0051906, Gp0051904, Gp0051908
CGTTGCTCATTTAGGAATGTGCTTGAAACCTTTGCCTTCAAGCTGCCAAGAAGAGCCTTTAAATCAAGGGAACTGTCTTTGGAGGCGGTAAGTACCCCATGAGTAGACTGCTTGTTAGTGCTTGGCTAGTTTTGGTTGGTTCTGAGTGAAAAGTAGTGTCTGAAAGTAATCTATCCTTCATTATAATACATTGTAATATTATAAATCACACCCCCTGGGGGAAGGACCCCCAGACCTCTACTCACTGAACAAGCGCAGTGCGAAAATGCTGACCAAGTGTTATGTAAATGATGCAACCAGTCAGCAACGTGGGACTGCCCCATGGGCTGGAACTTATTGACAAGAAACTGAATAAAGGAACGCCTGCTTCGACACGTGGTATGCACGCTAGGAGGAACTATCCCCCATGCATCCCGCGCTGTAATAAAGAATGCTTGCTTTCTGAAATTCCCAAATGAGTTTTAGAGTCTTTGTTTTTGCCAACTTATGGTATCAGTCGCAGTGCCCTGAAAGGTTTGCCAAGTATTGACAAGATGGCTAAGCGGTTACACAAGGCAACCTGGGATGAAGAAAAAAAAAAAAAAAAAAAACCAACAAAGCCCAACCACAAATTCTCCCACTAACAAACAAGAATTTATGTAGTTTGGCTAAATAGGAACAAAATACCATACAGTGCATACTGGCAGACTTAAATAAGACAAAACAAGCATTCAGGGTAAGGAAGTCCAGCTGTAAATGAAGGTGATTAAACCTAGATTGACAGAAATTAAAAAAAAAAAACAAAACACACAAAACCCCAAAGCTCTAGACAGTATTGTTAGACAGATACTGGTCAGTCACCAACACTCTGCGGTGGCCACGAAGCTGTCCAAGCCTTGTGACACTCACAGAACTTCACAGGATATTCTGCAGGAGGCAACCCTGCTCTGGCAGCGACCCGAGGTCTGTCACCGGCACCCTCGCCAAAGGGCTTTGCTTCCAGCTACCCTCCTGCAGAATCAGATCCGTACCTCAGCAGTACGTCCCCCCGCTTGCCCGGCCACTGCGGCTCCTGCGCCAAGGCGGGCAGCACCAGGGCGCCCGCGTTCTGTAACCACGCGCTCAGTAACTGGGTCTCCCTGCCCCTGCTCCTACACACCATGAGTATGCGCACCTTGTCCACAAAGGCTGCTCTCCGGAACGCCCAGTTTTCAGCTTGCATCTACCCTTTGAAGTGATGGTGGGTTTAGTTTGATGGGGTGGGAGGAGATTGCCCTTCGGAAGGTGCTTTCTTTTTGAAACACAAGTGTATCGACCGTTAGCAAAGAAACAAAGCCCAAATCTCAATATCATGAAAAATTTACCAAAAAAGAACAAATCACTATGAATTGCTTAATTGCCCACGTGAAAGAGAATGGACAGGAGCCAACACCACTCCTGCCTGAAGGACACAGAAGCACCTATCAGCTGGCTATAGGCAAAAGTCAGCACCTCCCTCTATTTCATCCGATCAATCTACAGCTGGCAACAGAGTACCATTTTCAGTGGTAACACCTCACCCACCATACTTCCCAGTTTTGCATTACTCAGGGTAGCCCCCACACCCTCCCTCCCAGCAGCGCAGTTGTTCCGGCAGGGAAGGTTCACCACCGCCCGTGGAAAGCGGCAAAAGAAACCGGGGGAAGAAAGTAGCAAGAAATTCAGAAGGCATCTAGGGCACTGTGGATACTCTGTTCCCTACCAATATTAGTGGCAATACAGCCTAGACTTACTCTGCCAGCCTCGAACAACTCGGCAAACCAGAAAAATGAGTTATTTATGACAGACACTTTGAGCTTCGTACTGAGGACAGTGGAGGTGCCTATTTTCTGCAGTGGCTTCCTCAAGAAGTCTCTCACTGCTCCCCTGCTAGAAATTGGAAGTGATATTAGCAACACTGCCTCAGCTGAAAACATCAGGTTGCCAATGTTTTACAAGCCTTTAACAAACTTTAATCAATTTGATGGTACCATTCCATGCCAGCTATCTTCTCCAGATTATTTGACAGGGCAACTGTTAGATTAACCTATTTCAAAGATCAAAGCAAGTGGAGGGAGAGGGGGGGAAAATTTTGTCCATTTCAAAGTCTGAGGACCTCCAAAGGTCACCCTCCCCTGCGGTGCAAAGCAGCAAGCCCGACATCCGGCCATGGGGCTTGGAATCAAAGATGTTCTTCCTCCCCCTAACTTCCACACTACAGAACGCTGAAGCTGCGCTGGTATTTATGAACTCCTGGTGAGAAAGAAAAATCAGCATCATGTGTGCCGCACAAGGCTGGTAGAAGTCTGCAACAGATTTGCCATCACAAACTCAGCCTTGAGCGGTGCTGTTTCAGTTCTGCACAAGAGCAGATTTTGTCTACAAAGGCGGCATGCCAAATGGGCGTCCCACCACTGGCCGTAGAAAGACGGTATCCCCATTACTCCCACTAATCTTCCTGCTGGGTCTGCTGATTACACAGAAAGCCACAGAGACAATCACTATTTTATATTCCAATTACCTGCATGACAAAGGCCACCACGCTTCCCCAAATTCCCATCTGGCCTCAGCTCTACAAAATTAAATCATTCTTAAACATTTTCCAGGGGTCAAGTATTCAAAGTAGCACTTGGTAAATCAGGTCAGTGAGTCTTAAAAGTACACACCTTATTTTTTGGCTAGAATTCATCTAACTAGAATCCAAGGATGCAAAACAGGGTGTAAATTTTTACTTATTTTTACATAATTTTTTACTTCTCCACATTATTCATGGCACAGTCCCAAAGCAAATTTACAGCAAGATTTTAAAAATAGCATTAATAATCTTAGGGGTTGCATTAAGACCCTAATTAAGATAGTATATGAATGTCTCCTGCTTGCATGGGAGATGACAGATTTAAGCTACACAGTCACACTGCTCCTTAAGGAATTTACTTTCTTAACCCCAGTTTGGAAAAGATGGTCATCATTCTTGCTTCCATATGAGGTGTCGAGGCATAAAGTCAGAAGTATGTCACTGTCTTAGTGTGACAGTTCAGCCACATTTAGGACCCGGCTTCTCAGGGGACGTTGTAATTCACAGCATAACTCCTCTGGACTCTGGTTGCAGCTGCAAGCACTCACCACCGCTGAAAGCGCTTCCCAAGATGACAAGCGAGGCATGGAGGAGAGGAGGAGCCTTCTCACAAGCGCGCACCAGCTTTGCTGGGGTGACCTTTCTAGCTTCTTGCAGGACCTCCTCAGCAGAAGCAAGAGCAGGGTCCGGTTCCTGACAAACGGCGTGGCTGCTTCAGCACTAAGACCAAGCATTCATTCCACGTTACTGCTCCCCGTCCACTGCTCGCCTGGCAACTTCGGTAACAAACCGGGACAGATTTATGAACCGATCTCCTCTCTTTCCCACACCCAGGTTCAGCTGTGAGGTGAACCCCTCCTGCACGCTGCAGTGGCAGAGGTCGCAGCCAGCCTCGGAACAGGCTCTGCCAGAGTCCCCTCGTCAGAAATGTCATGCGCTGGCACCTCCAGCCACCGTTGCTGGAGCTGCCAGCGTTCAGCCTGCTGCCAGCCAGGCCTGCAATTTTCTGGGAGCCACAAGCTCAAGAATAGAGTCGATGAAAGGATTGTCAAGCAAGAAATAAGAGGTTACAATTCTGACCCCAATTTTGTACCATCAGTCCCGAACACTGTTTGAACAACTTCTGCTCGAGCAGGTTAGCCTTGAGAAACCACACAAAGTACCTTGCAGTCGAATGGGGTATGACCAACAGCTTCTCCCTCTGCTCGCAGCAAGGCAGAAAAAGACACCTCCAACTTTTCAGTAAGAGTTAAACCTTGACTCAACTTTCCACTTATCTTAAATACTCCTCCCTTCAGAGGTTAACATACATCACTGACTTTTTGCTTTTTCCCCCCTCTGGATAAACAGCACAAAGGCTTCTTGCTGGAAGCAACTGCCATTTAATAACGAGTATCCTAGAAAGCTGTAAACGAGTCCTGATTTAACTGAACTGACAACTCGTTATGACTGAAAGCAATCATATACTTTCAGTGACCAAAGCTTTCCTGGCAGAGCTCTCTCTCTGGATTTATCATTATCATCTACATCCTGACACTGCTAAATAATTCAGCACAGCATTTAGCCTTGCGTCCTTGCCTCTCTACTCAGAAACCACCCTCACTATTTACTGTGTGTTCCAGCAACACAGAGGGAAAAAACCTGCTTGGGTCGTGGTTCCTCCTCGCGCTGTGTAACTGAGGGGGAACTTCAGCTCTCGACATAGGTTTTATTTATTTTATTTTGTTGGAAAAAGTGTTTATTAGACACTTAAATATAGAGCATTAAGTATCCACAGAGTCATGACCACGCAGGCTCAGACTCACATGCAAATTCCCCTTTTAATAATCCTAATGCAGGAAGCGCTCCAATCAGCGTGCTATCATCAGCTCCGGCTCCCTGATACCTGATGCCAGCTTTGCTGGTAATGTAGGCCACCGAAGCAAATCCAGGGAGATTGAGTTGGAAGAGCAGAGAGGCTCCGAGATCTATTTGCTTGGCTTCCTGACGAGGGAGGGGGCCGTCGAACTTCTTTTTTCCTCTCCCACTGCAACGGGCTATCATTTCAGAGGGATCATTAGCCGCGAGCAGCCCGGCTGGGTCCAGGCTGGGAGGCGGGGACGCAGCCGCAAGCAGCGAAGCAAGGTGGAGGCACAAAGACAGAAGACCAGGTTAATGAAAGCATGAGGTGGCTCCTAGGCAGCAGCTGGAGAAAATTTGGACACGCTGACAGGGGAAACTATGACTGGCTGAACAGTGCTCCGGGTGGGCCGCTTCTGGAAACAGAGTTTCAGGTCTGTACCCCCCTGCTCCCCTCTGCGGCTTGTCCTTTGACTTCGCGCGTGTGTGTTTGTCTGTGCAACGCCTCAGCGCATAGCCTAGAGTAAATACCAGGGTACTGAGACGTGTCAGAGCGGCCATGCTCCATTACATAGAGTCAGAGCATTTATTTATTGCTGTTAAGTTGTTTGAAACACGTTTGTGGGGAAAGAAAAACATTGGATGAAAAAACCTTGCTGGAGCGGCAGGTAAAGAAGTTTAATTATTTCTTGTAAGCGTAATGAGTTCTGCTATTCCTTGATTTCCTTCCTTTTAAATGCATGTTTACACTTTGGGTCTGGTCCCATGAAGCCTTTCTGCAGATGTTGAGTCAGTAGCAGTCAGCAATGAACTCTTGTTCCCTAAGCTGTGCGCTGATTACTTCTCCGAGAGAGGATCACATGCAGGCAAGTGGGGGGAAGGGAAGGAGCCCTCAGAGATGAAAACACAGCCTGTATTTCTGCCTTTGTCTGGGAGACAGCGAAAGGGTTTCTCCAAGCAGAAATAATAATTTAAGGTGCACATATATCCCCAGTAAATGCCCGAGTCAAGTAGCACTAGCAAATGAACTGGCCACACTACTTAGCTGAGATACCAAGTGTATTGTTGTAAAATAAAAGGGGGTAGGAGTGGGGGGTGAAAACAGGAGAAAAAGTAGTTTTTAAATGCATCTAAAATCTTAATGAAGTCTACCTCATCAGTAACATTGCCAGAGTTAGAATGGCAATGGCCACCTCTTCACGCCTTGAGACTGGTTTTGTCTGACAGTGAGAAACAAACAGCAGCACCGGAGTCACACTCTAACAAGTATTTGAGAATTTGGTGTATAGCTAGGCTCACTTTGAAGTTATGTGTCATAATTAATGTATACAAAAACACATCGGAATGTTTTTCCATTTGCCAGCGTTATATGTTTTTGCTTTTTACAATCAATAATGAAGCAGCTTTAAGAAGTAGGATGGAGCTTTGAAAAGCACCTATGCTTAGTCCACAGCCTAATGGCTTCAAAGGAGACTTTGTTCCAAATCCACTTAAAACATTTCAGAAGTATTGGTTTCCTGATTGATCTTCAAAAGATATTAGTATAAATATGGGCTATATTAATAAAAGTTATTTTAATGAAGTTCTAAGTATCCTAGCAAATCATTAACAACATAATAAATCCAAGCACCAATCAAACAATCACTTCAATGGGAATTTAAGCAAGCCAAATAAACTTTCATTTTTCTATTCTTACACAAAACCTTCATTTAAACTCATGTTTGGCCTTATTAGGTCATTCCTTCCAAAGCCAGGTACGAGGCTCCTTTTGTCTAGACAGAGAGTTCAGTTCTAAACCCGTTCCATTACTCACCATGGAAATGCCACAATATTGGGTTGCACTCTGCATTTGATTCTTTTACCAACAGGCACGAGTAAAAGCTCATCTAAACTGATATGGGTCACATAATCTGTAAGCTGGCAACTGTACATGCTCAGCATGTTAAAAAAATGTAGGCAGACAGATTACTAATGAAAGGCTTTATTACTTCTAGTCTATGCTCAATGTTTTGGACAACTGACCCTGTGCTCCTGTCCCTACAAAGATATAAATGAAAGGAAGAGAATAATCATGAGCCTACAATGGCCAAACCATCCTGCTAAAAATCAGTTCTGAGAAAACAGAGGACTTAAATAAAATCCCTTTCACCTGCATGTCTTTGTCTGCCTTTCTCTTTAAAAAGGGTTTTTTCCCTGTATTTATGCGTCTATAACTTCTTTCATGCTGGAAGTCAGAGCCTTATTTTTGTCAGTTACAAACCCGACAATAGCTGCTTGTGATGACACAGGCAGAGCACGCTGACCTCCAGTGAAGCAGCAGCATCAAAACCAAACCAGTCATGAAAACACTACCAAATAATTCCCTCAGTCTCTTCATATGCTTGGTCTGGAAACTTTTGGATGTTAAACAGTAGAGCATTTTACTTTATGTTCTACGGCTGGTTTATTTGCTTACACTTTCAATTGCTGAAGGCTCAGTTTTATTTCTAGATAATTTTATTTTTCAGTTCTGGCAGTTATTTTTGATACCTATACGCACAGGTTTCTTTTGTAGCTTTAGATCTTCAGTTTTAGAAGTTAGTTTTAGTTCAGTTTAGAACTTTAGTTTTAGTTTTGAACTTCAGAGCAAATATTTTTTTTCTAAGTGACCTTTGTTTCATTTTATTAAAACTATTTCTATTCTTAGTATAATCTTTTTTTTTTTTTAATGGCTGTAAGATTTTCCAACTCTCTCTTTGCAACTTTCTTCAGTAGCCCCTTAGCCACTCGTCCCAACAATGGGCGCAAAACCACAACAGAAGAACAGAGATTAATACTGTTCAGTTGTCCCCCAATACATTTGGTATATGTCTGGATATACCTACAAGAAATTAATTGTTTTTTTGAACTACATCTCAATGTAAAATCAGGCCACGTGAAATGTTTGGCAGGAGGCAGTACCAAAAATGGACATTTAACTCCCTGTTATTTATGCTTCAGGTTTTGGGCATCTGTGGGGCAGTATTAACTTATTAAAAACAATTTCAACTCAAACAATACACTAAGAAGCCTACAGATTATTTCACCCAAACAGGAAAGCTAAGGCTTAACTTTAGCTGTGTTTAAAAAAAAGCCATGGACACTTTGAAACACAGACTGAGGAAAACTGGTCCTTAATGTCACCTGTTACCGTACAGAACAACATACTACCCAATCCTTAATCCTACCTGCTTCACATGCTACTGTTTTGCAGATCATAGTAAGACACACGGCTCTTTCACAACTGGATGGGGCATGGTATTCACTTCATTACCGGCCATTCAATGTGCTACTCTCTCCACCTTTCTCAGCATACAACCCAGGGTCTTATTTACTGCATCTTCCTCAAAAAACAAATGTCTTATGTCACATCACTGAACAGACAGTCACCAGGCACTTGGGTAGTTATTTTGCATAGAATAGAATAGTTCAGTTGGAAGTGCCTTAGAACAATCCTCTAGTCTAACTGCCGGACCACTTCAGAGAGTACAGGAGGATATGAAGTGTTTCATAATTACCTATGTCATTTTTGTCCAGATCCCTCGGTGTAATGAAGTACTTGCAGGCTCAGGGCACCGCTCTTTCACCTTCAGACAGCAACGCAGATGCAGAATTTCTGCAGACCAGACCCAGGGATCTCAACCCGGGCACTCAAAGTGAGGTATAACTAACGAAAAACCCACAATAAATATCTCAGCTGAACTGTCTCTCCCCACCCCCCCACCTGAGCATCCAGTAACAGAGAGAGGAATACAGCTCCCCAGCAGAGCATTCACTGTCCCAAACTAGCAGACAGTCCTCTCTCTTCCCTCAGTCTCCCGACTCACTCATGACATACTCTACATACCCTGCAACACATTACCCTGAGGTACTGTGGTCTTCTTCCCCAAGCACTCTATCACAACCCTAGAACAGACACTTTGTACACAACAACATAATTAAGAGTGGTGTGCAGTGTGGATCAAATTAAGGATTCGCAGATTTCCAAAATGCTGGCATTTATTCAGTCTTGAGGGCTTGAATTTGCAGTTTTAGAAGCAATGTTTAGAAGCCCTCTTGGAGGGCTTTCAAAAAAAAAGGAAGTTTTCAGCCCAGCAACCACACTGACACCCAAATGAATTTAGGTTGTCCTTTTATACCTATATCTACTTCACAGACTGTCGCCATCTGAGCTAGCTCGTACTACAAATAGTTTCTCATCTTCTGTTTTCTTACTATGAGATGCAAATTGGACCCTCCAACAATCATACATTTTACATATTTCAGTTGACGGATATATCTTTGCAAGACCCAAGACTGCTGGGTTCCATTTGAGGCTTTGGAGCAAAGTATTCCCCCGAGACCCAAGACCGTTCATTAATTCCTTCCATCAAGCTTAACCTTTTCTTCCCCTGCCTCACAGTTTGGCACTAGCCTTTTCCTTTTTCTTCTTCTGCAAAGAGAATGGGACTGGTGCAGTCAGAGAGGAGCCCCAGCATTTGCTCCTCAGACTTTCCTCCTTGGTCTTAGCCAGTCCTGCTGCCCTCATTCTCGGTTCCCTTTTGGCTTTCCTCCCCACAGCTCTGCATCTCGTGCATCCTCCTCACAAGCTGAGGCTCATCCATCCACACTGGTGCACAATTCTGATCCTCGCCCTTCTCCACTCTGCCCTCCCCTGATGAGTCCACAGCTCTTCAGCAACATCGGTTCCTATCCTGTGCTTCACACCTGCATCCAGCCCACCAGTCCCTCCTCCCTCTCCCCACCATCCTGTGGATTCTCAAAAATCCAGTCTTTGCACGGGCCATGTCAGGCAACCATCACACTAGTCCGTGCTTCCACCAGCACAGAAAGGATATGCCGTCCTCGGCCATTATTTAAAACACGGACTTCCTTTCAGTGAAATTCAGAAGGAGGTTGCACTGAGCTGAAAAGTAAGAGAGTTCGGCTTTTTATGAGTTCTGTGTAGGAAGCACTGGCAATCTCACCCTCTGTCCTCACAAACCACGATAGGGCACAACTCACAGCTGCAAAGAACAACACTTAACCTGACTGAAAGCCCGCTCCCTACGAATTAAACCCAAAACTTACACTTGGATCCCCGAAATTATCCATGATCTTCAGTGATTATGAATAACGCTGTCTGGCATAAGCTCAGCTCTTCTAAGTATTTATCATGAAAGTATCGGTAACATAACAGTGCCAGTGAGTCTCAGTCTAGACAGTGCACAAACATAATACTGAACACTTTTTCTCATTTTCCTGTGAAGTGTTTTATACACATCATAAGACACAATAATAAAGTGTTACCAACATTTTTAAGAAAATCTCCTCATTTTTTAAAGATTATTTAAAGCCTGCAGTAGAATAATAGCTGACCAGTTTCTTCCAACTCCGCTGTTTCCTGTAGTGCTTTTAACGGTCAGGTAAGATGAGAGCTTGTACTGCCTGAAACTCTTTAATAAATTATCAGTAAATATGACATAGTTCTTTAGTATGCATTTTTGTGGTAAAAGACAGCTGGGGGGGAAAAAAAGCTTAATAGCTAATCCACAATAGTTTCAATATATTTCGAAATTACTTTAATGGTTTTGGCTTCAGACACACATTACCTTAGGAAAAAAGCAGAGTTCTCCCCTACACTATTTGTTAGAAGCCAAAACCTATTTACTTTCTTTTTCTTAGGCATGACAACATACTAAGAATTTCGTAATATGACAAAGAATTGGAGAGGTAACAAATGCCTTGTAGCTAATCAATTGACCATAGGTTACAGTGTAATTTTGTAGCTAAAAGAATGACCATGATTTTTGGAAGAACAGGCAGAGAAAGTTTTCACAGACTAAGAAGGTGGCACTGGAGTTACTCGCCCTTTTCACAAAGCCGTTACTGCAAACAGCCTGTTTTCATACCTGCTTCCACATGCTTGAAGGGAAGAACCACTCGAGTTCTCCTAGCTTGAAAAGCTGCCTTCGTTCAAAATACAAGAAATTTGATCCATCGATCTGTTTAATCTCACCACAAAAGTGTGAAAGAGCCATCTAACTACGGTCTTTGAGTACTTACAGAGGGAATGAGTTGATAACAAATGGCATTTTAGAGTTGGGGTTCTTCCCCCTCTCTAAACTAGATTTGGAATGAGATCCAGCTATTAGAAGCTAGAGATAGATAGGGTCAGACTGGAAATAAGATATGTTAAATTTAAAAAGTGAAGCTAATACAACAGAAGAGCCCAAATTTTATTATTTTTTAAAAAATCTTATAACTCCTGTTAACACTACAGCACAATTCAAAAGCTGCAGGACAGAGGCTTTTTGTGCTATATTTTGCAGAAGATTAAGCTGACCGAATAGTCACAGCTGCTATTACTCTTACACTAGAAGTTCTTTTCCACAATTATCAACAGTGAAAATGATTCTTGGATAGCTGGCAAAACAAGCTCAAGAAAGAGCCCCAGTCCAGGCTGTCCTGACACACCATGTTGTGTTTGGGGCTGGCCTGTGAGGTTAGAACAGCCCAAAGAACAAGTATTGTAGGCAGTGGGCCCTGATGAAATGGATAATTGTCATAGTATTTGTTCTTTAAATTAAACAGTAGAGTTTTCCATATAGAAAGAAACAACACTAGATGGATCACCAGCCCTACTCCTCTGCAATGCAGTGTTCTCCCAGGTTTGAAAAGCTTAACCAAACTCTCACAAAGAGGACTGGTCCCAGCATAATCCAAGAGTAATAAAATCTCATACCAAAATACATACAATTCCAGGTTGTTGTTTTTTTCCACCCATGGAGACAGGGTTTCTCAGAAACCCACCACTCTTCTCAACTTCTCCAGTTCTTTTGTCTCTAGTTGTTGAAGTATTTGGTTTTAATGGACCAGCAAATAGAATTTGACTATTCATGAACCGGCAAAACATGCTGCTCAGGTGCCACTGCTGCAGACAGAAAGTAACTTGGAAAAACAATGGCTAGGGGATAGCAGGGGAAGGTGGAGAATGCATATTTTCTCTCCAATTAAGAGGTCTCCAGGAATCCAATGCACTACCTATTTGCTTTACTTACAGAGCAGACAACAGACGAGTTCAACCAAAGATGACATAGAACCATTTCTGTGCATCATATTGCCTGCCACCATGATGCTCTTCCTGGCATTCCTGCTGCTCTTCCTGTACCGCCGTTGCCAGCGTCCCGCTCCGCAGGGGCAGATCTTCAGCATCGACCTCCCCGAGGCCCTGCCCGAGCACGACGTGTCCAATTTCCTTTCTGTGCTGCCCTGGAACAATGAACAGAGCTTCCACTACTCCACTCTGCTCCCTGATGCCACGTTCCTCACTCTGTGTTTGCCTCCGTCCTACGAGGAGGCCACCATGAAGACTTCCATGGATGAGGCTCACATTGAGCTCTCTCCAGACCCAGTGCCTCCTTACGAAGAGAGCACGCTGCAGCCCAGCAGCACCAAATAAACTTCCTATGGAAGCACCTTAGCTGAAACACACGGCCCCTCAAGGCACAAATGTGGAACTGCCATGGCCTTTAAAAATAGCAAAAGGATTTCAAATGAGTGAGGCACCAAACCGTTGAATTAATGAAGGAAGAAACTTGGAGCAACAGGGAATGAGTCTTTTCACCTCACCCTAGGATTCTCCACCTTCCATTTGTGGCAAGCGTACACACAGCATAGCACCAAATCGGTCCCAGACTGAGAACATGGGTATTCCAGTTACCAAAGCATGTCATGCAAGGATTAAACCTAAGGACAGGTGGGAAGCTGTCCCTCTGCAGACCCTCAGCTACAAGGAAATATGAATTATCCTATACATTCACCAGTCACAAAAAGGTCTTTTAGCACGTACCTATTCCAGTTCGGCTTTTTCTTTTTTATGTGTTTATTTTTGACTGAGTTTCTGACAAGATGATTTGCTCAGCCTTTGTGTGTTAACATCACATCGTTCTGCATTGCTCTGGAATGATTGCAACAGCTCTCAGGAAAGCAAATAAATATACAACCTCTACAAAATTTCCAGCAACTGCCCCCAACAGTTCAAACCTGCACTGTAGATAAAGGCTGTCTTTCACCACAGTTGAACAACGAGGACAACCAGAGAAGACCTGATTGTTCTGGGTGAGGAAGACTCCAGCAGCACCACACAAGGGCATGCTCACACCTTTGCTGCAAGCTACTTCCCAAGGTCTGCAAGGTCCCGACTTTCCAGACTACTCGCTTCAGTTGTTTTCCAATTTACAAGTCTACAACAATAAACCCTGTGACCTATTTGGTGCAGCATGTACAAGAGTGGGGAAAAATTAATAAATTTTAAAAATTAATAAAACAAAAAAAAAATCTGGTCTGTATTTCGAAATAGCATTATACTCCCTCCCCCTGCATCATTAAAGCAAAGCAAAACTCAGTCAAGTGCATTGGTGGCAGTGGTTCAGCTTCTCAGGAGGGCTTGCACACGCTTACTCTTAGATAATGACACTGTCTTTAATTCTTACAGGATAGTATTTTCACTATGTTGACAGATGCTGTTGTTCTGGAAGGTGGCTATTATGGATCCCGACAGCTTCAAAAATTATGACAGCTTCTTCCTTGCAGGTGGGAGCTATTCCACGGCATTACATTTGTGTGTGGCTTGCCAACAAAAGAACTGCTACACATTATAGCGTGCAGTCCTGGTGTAACTCCTAAACCCAAAGGCTGTCCTAACTTGCACCTTGTGATTCCAGCAACTGTCATGAGGTGTCAATATCAGCCAGTCCTGCTTTGGTAACATACCACATTCTTTTTTAAAAACAGAAAAACATAACGAGGAATAAATCATCACTGTACAGTTGAAGAAAGACAGGCCACTTCTGAGCTGCAGGTAGTCAAATATCATGTTGTTATGTCAACACACCACCACCACCAACACACCACCACAGTAACCAGGTAGTCCAGGTGAAAACTGATGATCCCACTTATACAGTTCCCTTAAACCAAGAAAAAGTCTACCTTTTGTAATTTGGAAATGGGATTATTTTCCTGAGCTACACTTTTTAAGGTTTTTCTCCAATGTTCCCTTTTGGCCACAAAACTACGGACAGCAGCAGCCCATGTTTTGGACAAACCCAAATTCTATCAACCATTTTTCTTTTCAGGCCACGTCTGGGATGAGTTCCTGGCATTTGCTGATGCATTTGAAAGTACTGTATTTTACCGTCTCCTTGCTTTGTGTTTACCTCCTTAATATATGGTACATGCAGTTGTTGCCAGCTAGAAGGAAAGCTGGAAAAATATCAGAACACCAAACAACACGTGCTACCTAATCAAGCAGAGTACAAAGGTCTGAGGTTCAAATATAAATCACTTCTGCCTCTTGTGTCTGTATATTCCACTAACTTCAGCAAAATTGTACCGGTATACTTCAAAATTCAGCCATCGTTGGATCGAAATGAGTTACGCCGTTCTTCAGCACAATTTCTTGTTTACTCTTACCAGCGTAATGCCTCAAACCCAGCACCTGGGTTCATCATTCTAAACTTCTCTCCAGTTACTTTAGTTGCAATTAAGATAACTTCTTGAGTGACATTTCCTGTGACCAAGATTGACATTCTTCTAGAACTAGTCAAGAATTGCTACTCTCTCCAAGCATATGGAGAGTTATTGTCTCTGACATAGTATTTATCAGATGGCTCAAATCCTGCCTTAGACAAATAGTTTCTGTTTATTTGCATGACTAAAGATGATTAAAAACAGATACTTGCTCAAATCCAAATGAACAGGAACACCCTCATGACTTACACTCTTCTTTAACAGACTGCTTTTTATTCCATCTATAGTTGGTATCCCCTACCTCATTCCAACACAGCGTTGTCTAGTCTTGCATGTTAGTTGTCCCTCGGGGTTTTAACCTAACCAGAATCTCACTCTTAAATCTCCATCCCAAAGAGAAGGTCCAGTAAAACAAAAATGAGAATGCTGCTTCTGCAAACACGCTGAAATTAATCACCATTGCCTAGAAGCTACCTCTGATCATATCAGCCTGTGGTGACACACGCGTCAGTAACCACAGTGTTATTGGTATTAGTGCTACTGGTTGCGGACCAGTTATCAGTTGGGGCAAACACCTTTCACATCCAAGTGGAGAGCTCACAGTCCAAAAGGAACTCGTGCCTGGCAATACAGCAGCCATAAGTGTAGGGGGAAAACCTTCACTTTTCTCAGCTCCAGTAATCTGAAAGGTGAAGGTTTAGAGCATGTCGTCTAAAAGAAGGATGTTGAAGTTGAGGCTGTAGACAAGACGACTGAGGAGAGACATTAAGTTTTCAAATACATAAGTGGTAACTGCAAACAAAGTAAAATAAACATCCTTCATGCCTGCAGCAATCTGAACTAGTACTAGTGAGCTTAAAGTGCAGCAAGATCAAGTCAGAAAACAATTTCTAAAAGTGAAGTGTAGTCTGACAGTACAGTGAAGCAGTGGCAGCATCATCTCTGGACACATTATGACGTTAGACAAACATCTGCCAGGAGTGATGAAGGATCCTACTTGGAGCAAGGCAGGAGTGATGAAGGATCCTACTTGGAGCAAGGAATGGATTAGATGGGTCCTTTCCTGATCCTATGCCCTAAAGCAATATTAAAGTAAGTTTTATTCATCATGTCCGAGGTTTGTATGATATTAGATGTCTGTTTCTTTCAGAATATGGTACTATGAAATTTCACATGCATCCAGAGATCGCTGCAACCCTGGCATTGTACTTTACAACTAGAAGGTCCTTATAAACATTTTTCTTTTTGTTTAAATCTGATTAAGATTAGGACTTATTAAATATTAATGTCTACTAATAAACATCTAAAGTCTTACAAGTGGTGAATTCACCATGATGTGAAGGGTATTTGTATTTCAGTTTTCCATTAAGAAAATACTAACAACCATGATGAGATTTATTAGGTATATACAACCCCCTGTTCGTACTTAGGAAGAAACTATGGAACAATACAGCCCCCCTCATACTAAGGAGGCTTTCCAAAGCTTAGAGGGCAATCTCTGTGCTTGTTCTCTCTGCAAGAGCTGACAGAGCCCCTTACTGACATGGGTCCATTACTCTGTAGACTAAGATGCATATACATCCTGCACACATGCAGGTTTCTTGCTCGAAAGACATTTACAGGAAAACAACACAGGGAGTTTATACAAAACCGTTCTACTAAATATCCACTGAAGTATGCGGAATGTATCTCCAATAATAATACAGGCGTTTAATATTAATAGAATATCCTGTCTCTTATTTTACCTGAAGGAAGCAAAGATGACACAGCTCTTTGCAGCCACAGTAGGGGATCAGAAACGAACATCTGGGATAAAATTGATTCATGCTTGTACGCAGATTGAGCATCTGGCACCTAATCTTTGCTGGGCTGAAAACTAACTCATGACTCGCTGGTTTGTATTTGCCAATGACAAAACATGTTTTCAAAGCAGGACAGTCACTGCTTGGTCTTAGGACATAGCCTGCTTCCACTCCTGATCTAGAACATGACCATTTTCTCTGGTGCGCAAAGAAAGAACAAGCATTTCAGCACACATGTCTCACTGCAGAGGGATGCTCATTTGTAACAAGTATCTTGACTAGAAATTCAGAGTCCTGGCTTCACTGAAGTGGAATAAAATGAAAAAAAAGAAAAGCAAACCAAAACCAAAAACCAAACACTCCCTCCCCCGCAAAAAAAACCCAACATCAAGCCAGAATGTCTTTATGGTAGTTGAAAAATACCATGGTGGCCAAGAAATTACTGCCCCAAAAGTAAAACATTTGTCTTACTCTATGCTTACAAGGATTTTACTTGGGTCCCTGTGCCAGTAAAGCCTCCAAATACAGACACACAATTAATTTTGCCAGCACAAACTCCACTAGTGTGAATCATAGACACTCTAGTAGTAAAAGAACTCTTATGAATGTAAGTTTTATCTATATGGAAAGTTGAGTCAGCAGTCTTACTCTGGCTAGGAGCGTACTTTTTTTTTTTTTACCTTTTTTTTCTTTTTAACAAACTTATAAGGAGGAAAATTGCACCAAAACACATCAAGTGAATTGAACGCTTATGGCAAATAAATGATTCACCGACTCCTCTCAAAAACTGTCTGTAAGTGAAACAGGAATTTTTAATCATGGAATTTATTAATTTCAGTCTAATTGTTAGTAAAAAATCATGCTATGTCATTACTTTTGTTAGACTGTAGTTCTTTTCATCATTTGGCTAACCAGGTCTTCTGCAGACAAGGAAAGGCATGCGAGTGTGGAACATAAGGGCGCTATCCTCTGTGATAAACACAGCACACCATTCTCAATGGTCTAACAGGCACGCCTGGATACAGCTAATAAATCAATGCCACAGAAGCATAGATGCCAATGAAGACAGCAAAACATCATTGAAATCTCTTGTTAAAAACTCTTGGATACTTGACGAGGATGACAGCAGTGTAAATGTACATTTGCACTTTTACAAGCTTTCCACTAAAAAGTTCAGTAAAAAAAACTCCCAATGTCTTTCACATTTATTGCGGGTGTGAAAGAATCAAACTTGTTTATGACTTTGGCTCAACCAATAGTTTTACTTCTGACTAGTCACAACAATGTAATGTCTCAGAGCTTGTTGTCAGAAAATAAGGCAGAAGGAGTAATCGAGAATTTAATATTCAGAATTTCAAATAAATAATGTCATTAATATCATGTTCTCTTCTCCAACCCCTTCCATATTCATTTGTTCCTACAAATTCAGGATGTTATTTCTTTCCTGAATGCTTATCTTACAACTCTTCATCTGTGGCAAAATAAAAACTTTGAAGCAGAAGAGCACATTCAAAGAACCCTTTCCAATAATGTCATAGGATTCAAGTCTAATTTTTATTTTGCTGGGTGTTTTGGTTTGTTGGGGTTTTTTTCCCAGGCTCAAATGATGAGAATTGAATGCATGTTTTTTAGTTCTTTGAGTGCTAGTGAACCAAATTCCTTTGGTGGCCCTCCACGCACAGAGTGCAGGAAGCGGAGCCGTACTCTTCCTGCCCTACCCCATCAAGCACCCTAAAAGGAAAGGAATATGCAAAAGAATGCAAGTCATGATGAAAAAAACGTGCCCATGCAGATATAAGCCTCTTAGAAACTTGTTTTCTACTCCCTTACTTCCCATTTTTCACTTCTCTCTCATTTAGTATAATTCTGTTTTATGCCAGGCAACACAGAACAGGAAACTTAACACTATAGACTGACCCACAGCCATAAAGATAAAAGCTAAGTATCATGTGCTATATTCTGCCCATAATCATAATATATCATGTTGATATATATGATATAATATATCATAAAATACCCATAACATTTTTCATTATAAAGTATTTTGCATGAAACCAGTCTCCACCACAGGTTAAACAGACTAATTCAAGCTTATTTCTACAAACCCATTTCACTGCCTGTGTAGCCAACAACAGGCCAAATTATTTAAGCAGAGCCATTAAAAACTCAGTATGTGCTTCAGTTCTGTGGCATTTGTCCTTTCTCTTTTTCTTCCAGTTTGGAAAACCTGAAGTTGACATCACCCTCAGATGTTAGTATGGCCTGAAGTTTCTTCAGAAAGACTGTACATCTATGTTCTATACACAAGAAGCAACTTGAAAGGAATTAGCTTGCTTATAAACCCTATCTTCAATTAATACTCACCCCCTTTACTGGCAAGTACAGTTTTTCTCTGTTAATGATGCAGAACTTAAACATTTCTATAAATGGTTGGTTTCTAGTGTAACCCACGTAGCAACAAAACATTGTCATCATCAGAAATAAGAAAACGCTGCTGTTGGAAGGAAAAAGAAAAACAAGAAACATGAAAATGCTGCAATGGAAGGAAAAAGAAAAAAAAAACAACGCAGATTCATTACCACAACCCTTACAGTGTTTCACTCCAGCAGAAGATCAAAGCAAAAAGAGGACATGAGTATGGAGACAGATGAAGCAAAGCAAGTACACTCCTGCCTAGCACTATTCTGAGACTTTCACAGTGGCTCTTTTCCAAAGCTTTACCAGAAACCATCACCTGGAGAAGGAGCGTAGTGCTACACAAGCAGCTAGCACGGTGTTCCTAGCCCAAGACTGGTGAGACAGTTTTCAAGGCATTGACACCAACAGGCTTGAGTGGGGCCACGCTCCACCACGAGGTCCTGCATATCTCCCATGCTTCTGCACTCCCCTTCAGCAGCCCTGGTCCAGCCACTCCCACCCATGAGAAGGACAGGCCAGGTGCTCTCAGCCTGTGATAGCATAAGATCTCTATCGAAAACAAAATAAAATAATCAAGCTGTAGATCCTCAGAGCATATTTTTATTACAAACGTAGCAAGTTAGCACAGTGGTAACATCTAGAACTGTGTGCTGATGGTTATGGTAGACTCTCCATAAACCAGGCACAGAGTAAATTCTACTTTCTCTTCCTAAAAACCATGACCTGATATAAACCAGAGCACAAGGAAAGAACTTCTGTCGATATTGCATTTTATGCTTTGCGGGTCAGCCTGTAAGTCTGAAGGCTTATTTTCTAATCTATTATTCTTTATCTCGCTTATGCGTACCTTATTTTAAATATAACAGAGATTTTAAAGACAACAGGCTAGGTACACTGCAAGCACGAAGTACGCCTGGATACTGCAGCCCAGAGCTCCGCGTCAACAGCTCGCTCCCGTCAGCCGGCATCACCTCAAAAAGCCATCACCTCCTCTTAGACCTATGGAGTAACAGGAACAGCTCAGCAGTGATGGGGGTCCCTCCTGAGCCCCCCACACTGACCGGCTAACCCCACAGCGCCAGCGACATGGGCCATCTCGTCGGTTCATCGGGCAGCGTGCCATCACCGCGTGGCAACGCAGACACCGAGTCCGAGTTCCCGCTTTCTGGAAGACTCAGCTTGTCAGGGGGAATGAGGCAGCTCCGCACCGGGCAGCCCCTCCGGACGGGCGCATGGCCTTGCTGGCCAGCCCTGGGGAAGTGGCCATAATGCTCCTTCACCTGCTCTCGTGCCCCCAGCACTCTCCCAGCCCTTTCTGAAGCTTTATGCCTTCCTTCGGTGATTTTCACAAACCACTGCAACAGGACCCAACAACATAAACTCCTCCACCTGGTATTTTTCCAGTCAATGCTGTTTTGAGCCATAAATTTTGACAAAACACAGATGCTGTCTGTATCGCAATGGCACTTCAGCAAGCCTGGGGTGGAGGGGAGAGCTTGGCCACCCAGCAGTTTCCTAGAGAGGGTCACCAGGTACCTGCTGACTGATGGAAGTTTGCTGCCTAGCCACAGGGACCGCCCAGCACTGATTTTCAGTATCTTAGTTCATTAAACACAGACCTGCAGCAATCCAGAAGCAGATGCACAGGTCTGGCTTCGGAGGGGGCAGGGAGTCTGTCTGGCAGAGAGCCCCGTGATTATCAAGGGTAACACCGACAGCTGTCCAGTTTTAATCCACGGCCTCCATACCGCTGACAGTCAGGGCACCCTTAATCTGGCTGTTGGTTGAATCAAGGGCACAGAAGCTAGTAGGCAGTAGTGGTCCTTTCAGCAGTCAGTTTAAGGACCAGAACTAAAAGAAAAGGCTTTTCCTTAAAGCCCCAGCCTATTCACATTTAACACATAGCTCCCTCTAAATCTACACTGCAGTTTCTTCCTTTTGAAGGTTTTTAAAGTACTGCATCATCTGGTTCCACTGTTCGTGCCACTCGGAAAGTTTTAACTTCAGATTAAATACAGGTTGTACTGAAGCACAAAAATTGATAGGACAATTCCTGTAGTATGTAAACAGCCTGAACCTACTTGATTACAATCATTTTGAGAGGATTTCCATAGCTACTTTCCACACTGTACAAGGTCTTTCTTCAGCTTTGATGTAGCTCCCTGAACAACAAATTCTCCCTGACACAGTATTATGAAGGCAGAGATCCACCCAGCAGAAGGAATTACTTCTGTTCTGAGTCACAGTCAATAAAACTACAACAAATATTGTAATGTAACTAAACACTCTGCACTTACCAAAATACCTGTAACAAAAAGTGCCTGACAAGCCACAGGAAAGCAAGGTTCAGCTCTGGTCCAGCATTACAGATTTCTTCAGATGGAAATACCACCTTCATTGAGCTTTTCAAAGCTCATATCAAAACTAAATTCAGCTCTTAATAAGATTTCACCTGCGGCCTGTTTTTTGCAGAGCAATTAAGAAGTTCCCAGGATTTAAAGCAACCCTTAAGCAATCATTATGCAGCCAAAATTTAATTTTCTGGGCTAGCCTGGCTAGTTTCAATTAGGTGGTAGTGCTGCTCTTGACTTCTTTGAGAATTACTTAGGTGCTGCCACCTGGCCTATCCTTTCCAATCCCACAGGCAGCTGTGGTTCTTTTCTTGTGCCCATCTGTGAGTAAATTTAACTCTTTCCAGTCCTCAGAGAAAACAATTGAGATGAATCAACACCTTTTAGGGACAGAAACACTGTTTTTGTCAGGTCTGTAAAGTGCTTGGCTCATAGAAAGCTGCCCCCATTCCTACCAGGCTTGCTACGAAACAAACAGTGGTCAGGACCAGTAGTGATCCTTCAGACACACTCCCTTTGGTCACAATGCTAGGAGCCTACTACGTAGCTGAGGAGAAAGGGTGCACTGGGTAGCAAGGTTTCCTGAGGAAAAAAGTCTGATGTAGTATCATTATGTTGCATGGGATCTCAGAGGCTTTGTCTCCACCTCCTACTGGCTTTTCTACCCTATTATGGCCTCTCTGTGAAATCTGTATGAAATTAGATAATTAGAAAAATACAGTTTCTTTCAGTTTCATGGAAACTCGAATTTCAAGGAAAGTGACCACAATAGTGACCTCACTAAGGGAAAGACTGCAGTATTAGGTCATCTCTTGTAAGGCACTAAGAAAATCCACATAGAAGACTCCATAGATACAGTGAGCATGTTCTTGCAGCGTGCATTGTGGATGCAGCAGAGAACCCCAGAAGATGTGAAGGTGCACACAAACAGGCAGTCGCACTTTGTTGCCCACAGACCTATGGCAGAACAATGAAATTATATTAGATTATTTGTGCTATTGCTGCCCTTTGTACAGAAATAAAGGAGCAAAAGCAGCCTTTGAACAAGCCACCAAGATAGATGCTTGAACTCCACGCTCTTTAGCTGATCTGCTGGAGGTTCTATGTGCCATTGAGCTGCTTTTACTCATCTGGTCTTCTGAAGGGGTGAAAATATAGATGGTGCCCCAGGGAGCCTGGTACATACCCAGTCTGTGTCCGCCTTTGCGGTCTCCCTTTAATGCCACTCAAACACCAGGGTGATGGAATTAATCTGTTGGGATTGGATACCTTTACTGAAGAAAGAGCAGAAATGATCCACAGGTGTAGATTAATTTGTGTGGTGCTGCCAAAGGGTTTGTATCCCTATAATCCAAAGGGAATCTCCAGAATAATGAGGTTAGTAAACTAGTATCTACTTTCCTGCATTAGGGAACTGACTTTTCATTTTCACCAACTAAACCATAAACTGCGGAGAGACAAAACCTTATCTGAATTAGCCTGTAATACAGCAAAAGTCCTTACCCTCTTACCATAGGCATTCACTGGGGTGATTCTTATGCAAAACCCCCATGTTTGTTTGGGTTTTTTTTAAAAAGGCCACAATTAACGTAGATTATATCACATCAATTTACATATAGCTTTCTATAATCACACATTTTCCCTGCTTCGTTGTGTGAGTCAGCACAGGCAGGGCGCAGGAACAACCACAAAACTTCAGAGGAAATGCAAAGAGCAAATTTATTTTTGTTACCTCGCCAACCGGGGGATCCCCGAAGCAGCACCCGGGCAGAGGCACACAAGCAGGGAGGCAGGCACTGCGGAGCTTGGTCCATGCTCGAGGATCGCCAAACCTGCTCTTCTCACTGCACAATTAGTATGATATCTGCCTTTTTCTACACCTCAGCTGCAGGCCACTTGAGCGTGTTTATAATCGTCCTCGCCAATCTTCCGTTATTACCCCACATCTCACCCCCTCGCTCAAGGGACCCTCTTCCGCTGGGGCCGGCAAAGCTGGAGGTGTCCATTTGGGCTTGTGGGGTGCAGGGCAGGGTGATTTACAGAGGCACATAATGAGCACAGATATAAAAAGGAATAAACATATCTCTACGGTAATGCTCTGACTCAGGTGTCCCACCCGTCCTGTCAGGGAATGAACCCACTCAGCTAGCCAGGCACCCCAGTGCCTTGCTTTGTTTGATGCATGAAGTCCTGGGGATGTTGAATATTGTCCTCTACACTGCCCAGTTTGTCAGTTATGTTGAAGCGCACTCGTGCCTCAAAATCAGAGCAGCGTTTATGGTGTGGAAGAAGGAGATAGTCCACCACCAATCGACTTGTCATGTTCCTTGGCATATAGCCATTACGTACTCAGAAAAAACAACAACGAGGACCATTAATATCAAAAGCACTTAGCATATTATAATCCTGTAATACAGCTACTGCGGTTGGCATGCCAGTGGAACGCGTTGTCACAAGATCCGCAGCTGTTAATCTCCCCTCAGTACAAAAGGCAGATGAGTTAGTTACAGTAGAGGCCAACCAAATCTGAGTATTTACATGTTGGTCTCATGCAAACATATCCAGGGCATACACTCGTAGTACAAGACTACAAAGCACAACAAGCCAACCTGTAGTAAGGGAGGAAAACAGGAGTGTCATCTTCTAGTAATACACACGCCATTGCTCCAGCGCCGTCAGCCACTATTACGGCAGGTTTGATAACCAGCGTGGGGTAATTGCCCACACAGATTGAAGAGCTATGGCTTGCGCCTTTTCAGATGGAACTTCAGCTTGATGTTGGGTTCGTGACACCAATAACACTGCTCCAGTGCTGTCTCCTCTAGATAAGGCACAGATCTTCGTCGAAGATACCTGAAATAGAA
>Ga0181612_158989_pt1 | contig 23373 bp, 15 predicted proteins | sample HoacroProtozoa21_FD_119630 | JGI IMG/M metagenome (GOLD analysis project Ga0181612, IMG submission 119630) | Hoatzin crop microbial communities from Cojedes, Venezuel. Combined Assembly of Gp0051906, Gp0051904, Gp0051908
CTCAGCCTTTCCTTGTAGGAGAAGTGTTCCAGCCCAACACATTTTCTTTGTGCAGTGTATCATTAAATAATGCATCAAAGTTGTGATTTGGTGCATGGTTTGTTTTCACTAGTTTTTAAAGGCCTGTTGTATTACTTTGATTCTCCCAGTGTTACTGATGGAGTCCATTCAATAAAACCATGAAATGATTTTTCTCTCATTTTAACTGCTGTCAGTACTCCCACTTGAAATAAATCACAGTTAGATCCTGGAGAAATCTATTAAAAGAAAACAAACATCTATGTCATCTATGTCAGGCCTCTTCCACTGTGACTGGTTCAAGAGAAGCTGACTGCATTCACTCAGTTGTGCAATTTCAGCTGCTTTGTAACCTTTCCCATTGAAAAATAGAATTGTGTTTTATTGAGGACATCCAATAAATGTCACCTATCAAGTTCTTCCCTGTTTGCAGATGTTCAGTGATTTTCTCTCAGTTTTATGTAGTTTAAATTAGTATTTGAACTAGTTAGACAAAAATGCTTTAAAAATGAAGAGAATTCTTTCCACCTGAACACTTTCGATGCTTTCTTCAGTCTTTTAAAACAGAAAAACTAGACATTCGCATAAGACTCGGAAAGAATTGTATATTAAAACTGCAATTTTACTTTTGAAGGGAAATTTTTTTGACAATGGTTGCACAGATTTTCCTTCCAAACTGTTTAATTTAAAACATGTTTCATTACATTTACTGTATTACAGTGTTTTAATAAAGTATGACTTTAATTTTAATATCCATCAAAATATAAAACTTTTAATATAGAACACCTTTAATCCCACCAAAGAAAAGCACTAGAGCAAAACTCTTTGCCAGAAATACAGACATTCTCAAACAACATCTCTGAAACACTACTGAAAATTTTGTCATTAATGACTCTGAGTTATAATAAAGTGTGTAAATTCTGTCTGTTTTCATAATCGTGCTACCAAGAGCCCAAATATAGTCAATTTTATAAGCGGAGATTCTTTCTACTGTCACTGAATATTATACAGCTGGAGCATTAGTTTCAAAGAAGATTGATACTTTTTGACAACTTTTATTGTTTCCCCAGGCTTATAGAGGTATTCTGTGACCTGACAGTTCCTTCTACACTGTAAGTGACTTCATTTCCCAGTGCCGCAATAGGCCAGGATAACGCTGGCCCTGTATACTCAGGATTTGGCTGCCCAGTGTGCTTCAATGCTACGTAAAGTTTCCCAAGTAGCTCTGTAGACATCCCCTGTGTAAACACATTTGGTATCAGTAAAATTATTGCAAGGTGCTATATAAATCTAACCTAATCTAATTAATTTGGGGAAAGTACATAAGATGATGTGTGTATTACCAGAGATCACATAATGTTATTGCAACCAAATTACCACACTTGTCTTTGTTGTGACTGTTTCTCCTTTGCTTTTCCCCCACAATAATCTGCACATCGTCATTCAGAGACTTGTGTATTAGCTAGATTAGCATCTTTTGGGGAAAGAATGTCTCAGGCATTTTAAGCAGCATTAACAAGCGTTTGAGGTTATATACATGATAAATAATGAAATTAGGATGCACAGATTTCATAATACTCAAGCTATCCAAATGTTTTGTCAGATCAAAAGTTAATACAAAAAAAACATTTTAACACAAATTCCACATGTGGGGCTGGATATGTTTTTTGTGAATAAGAAGACTTGAGCTTCTTATGCCAGGTTAAAGGTTAAAGGACACAATACTTCAGCAGTGTCTCCTTTTCCAGACTTGTGTGAATCACAGTAGGATAGACAATAATGATTTTCTCATGCTGTAATTCTGATAAAAGTCATTACTACAGCAGGCTGAGTTTTCTCCTTTCTCAGGGATAAGACTGCACAAGGACAAAGCAGACTTTTTCCTCAGCACCCTTTTGCACATCTCTCAGGGACCTATCTTGTCCTACCAAGAGTGAGGCACTGTCTGATGAATGGCTCTGCAGTCTGTTCCTTGGAAAGGCTTGCAGTTGTGTTGTGTTGGTGAAAAATAACCAAAAACCAACCCACCCACCCAACCGAAAAAACACCCCACAAAAACAACCACAAAACCAAACAGACAGTTTTGATTTTGTTCCAAAGACTCCTAAATTTGCTGTGCTGCTTTGGGACAAAGTCACAAAATGTGCTTCACCCCTCTCACAGCCAAATCTTCAGGGAAATAGCCCGCACCTGCCAGGGCAGACTTGGCTTTCTGAACACCGAGGAACAAAAGGGTCTCGATAGACACTGGGACAGCTACATGGGAGATGAAATTCAGAGATGAGACTGATTCAGCAGGCACATGTGCAACCTCTCTGCTTTCCCAGCAAGCAGGCTACCTGCCGAGACTCCCTTTAGACTGAAATGTCCCTTATAGCCAGTAGTGCTGTTGTTGCTGATGATGCAGGGTGCAAGGAATGGGCCCATCATGCTGTTGACTTGAGCTCCCTCAAAGGGGAGAGTCACCTGGGTGCAGTCTGATCCCCAGAGTGGGGTTAGGACACACATCTGCAGAAGCACCTGAGCTCCACCCATGAAATTGACACCTGAATCCTGTTTTTACCAACAAATACATAGCTTTGGAGAAAGGTGGGTGGAGAGGGCAAGAAAAGCATGTTCACAAAGTTGTGTAAACTCATTCTGCGCACAGCTTGATAGTTGCAATATCAATTATGCTCCTCAGCTTCCAAGAAACAGCTGACCACAAGGATGAAACTTGTGTGGGAGGAAGAGGGAGCATGCTTGGCAGCTGGCCTCAGACACAGGAGTTACTTCTACAGGAGGACAGGTTAGTAAGAGACTGGCCTTATTTAGAGCACAGTGTAAGATTTCCTAGTTTCATCCTCAGTTCCTTCATGATTGTAACTCCTAGAGGGGAGAAAGGAGGGGTCAATGGTGAGATTTCACTCTCTGTGCAACTTTCACATTTATAAGGTATTCGGTTGCAGTGATGATGGGGATATAACTGTTTTCTCCTATAGATCGAGGAGACTTGTAGTAATGAATTGTGTTTTCCCTTGTGTCCAGGTACCCTGGGTATGTAGTGTAGTGCTAGATAGCTATACTCTCAAAGGTTGTTGTCCCCATGATAGCTGCAGTAACTCTGGAGGAAGTGAAAATTATTCCCTTTTTTTGGACATATTTTAGGATGATCTAGAAATACTAGTAATAATTAATAATACTGTAGTGTTATGGTTTCACAAAGAGGAAACGGGGTACTGTGGAGAAAACATTATGTTAAACAGTCTTACGGCTGTTTAAAAATGTTTATGAATATAAAGACTGATACTTTTTTTCCTTGGGCCTTTACACGCTTCTGATATAGAAAGAACAGTCATCAGTCATTTTTAGCTGCTGCTCTCATAAGTAGGAACCAATAAAACATTTTAGGTCGAACACATACATGTTATGTTTAGAACAACCACCCACTATGTACCATATGCTGTCACACTCTTTTCACAGAATGAAAAAGACTGAGTTTCCCCACTTGTTTTTAAAACATTTCTCTTTAATACCTTCCTCATCATACTTAATTTATTTTAAAATTTACAAATATCAGAGCTATTTCTTAAGCAGACTGAAATGCAAATACTCAGCGTTTAACGGTTACGTTACTGTAATGCTTCTAGCTTTGTATCGCCTAGCTCATAAAGAAAGTTTACTGAAATGGACCAAGCCCTAAAACTAAATTGAAAATCTAGTACAAACTACCTACCTCATTATGGTACGCGAATGATCTAAAGAGTACCAGAGTGTTTGGGGCCCAATCCAGCAAAGCACTTTGCAAGCCTGCAAAGACTCTTGAGGGAAAAAAAAAAGTTCTCCTGCAAGGCTGCAACTGTTTTACAGAACACATGGAATCTGCAAGATTAAGCTAAGATGCTCAGGACTTCATGAAGCTGATAGTTAATGAAATAATAGGAAATTCTTTATGTCATGGTCTCATCTATGGGTTATTTTGTAATAGCTAATACTTTCCATAAAGCTAATACAATATTGAGGTCTAGGCAAAAGCAGCGTATGGGCCGTATCTCAGGCTGTGCATTGTTTCATGTCTGGAGGGGTAGGAAGGGCTGAACTGGCCATAACTAGTGCTCCTAAGGCTCCCCTAGGAGCAAGTAAACCACTGGGTCCATCTAGCAGGGTTGTCCTGCCAACATAGCACCCACAGGAGGGTTAAACCCTGGTTTGGGTGTGTTGTGAAGGTATGAGGGTAAACTGAAGTTAAAATTGACCCACAGTCCTGGCAAGAGTGGAAAGGTGGGATTTCTGGGAGGCACATGGTGGAGGGGCCCAGACCACACATGGTCTTGTGCTAACACAGTCATTTGGAGTTTCGTAAGACTTCTTTCCTGAGTGTATGAGGACAGATATCTATACTCATTTTCACTGTATCGCACTAATGTGCAGAATACTTTTGAGATGAGATGGACTTTCTCCCTCTCCAAGACCCCTTCTGCATTTCTAACCTGCCTCTAAAATGTACCTGATAAGTCTGAGGTACCTGCAGGCAATGGGGGGACTGCCTGGTTACCAGGACAATTTTGTAATTTTATTCTCTGCCACACTGTCTTTTTCTACCCATCTTACGGTCCTGCATTTTTTTCTTTGAATATTTTCAGACTCTGTGCATATACATGAGCAGAACAATACAGATTTAGCCCGTGTCCTCAGAAAGTGGGTTAAGCCACAGACCAGCGCCTGGCTGCTTGCTGCGCACTGCTACAGGAACAAAGTGGAGGAGACAGTGTGACTTCAGCTTCTGGAGAAAGCAGTCACACCGTGCATACGCAGACCTTCATAAAAGATACCACAATTTTAGAAAAATTAGGCAGCAGGGTCTACTGGGCAGAGTCTTTATTGACCCTGAGAAGTATCTAACACACTTTGAGATACTCTAAGCAACGACACCCAGCCTCATCGGGACTGTCCAGTGACTCTACGTCATGCTCCCATGCTCATTGAATCAGCCAGATATATCAAGAGAATAATCTGAAGAGCAATATCTGAGCAGTAAATCAGATAATAGGGAAGAGAGTGCATTGACTGCTTGTCAAATGTGATTTTTCTGAGATGGTGGTTTTGGGAGAGCCTTTCAATTGGGTGGTTATATTACTCTACCAGCTTAGCCCAGGGGTAAGTTCACACTGGTGCAGTGCTTTATTCGAGAGTGAGTAGATGGTGTGATGCTTGCGATGTGATCTGCCATTCTTCAGGGTTGGGAAATACAGTCCCTACTGCAGTGGCAAAGGACACAGTTTAGCTGTATGGCATACTCACTCTGTTGATGGTTGTACATCTGTAATGATGAAAGACTTTTCCCACACCTATTCTCCACCTGTTCACCACCTTTTTCTTGCCTAGATCCCTCCTAAAATGCCACCCTTCCCACACTGCCTACCAGAAGGGAATATATTTACCAAAGAAACCACCTTGCCTTGGAGCCATCAGGTTGGTCACACACCTTAATTAACTGTGACCATATTTTGGTAATCTTTGGCTTTCTTTGCCTCATCAGCTGAATTGTTTGTCAATGTTATCAATTGCCTCATGCGTAAAACTGAAGAGTAAACACAGTGAGGCAAGGACCAAATAATTTCTGATTCTTTGGTAAAGCGTACTCCTGAGCTCACTAAAAATTTAATATTTACCATTCTTTCGCAGAGGAAGATTATTGTAACTTTTAAAACACAAGTAAAGGAGGGAACAGAGTGATAAAATGACTTCAGTGTCATCCAACATAACATTGCTGGATCTAGGAGTAAATGCAGCTCCCTTTCCTTAGTTCAGAGCTGCTGGAACCCACGGCTCCTTTACTGACAGCTGCTTGGAAACCAGCAGAGCCTCAGGATCCACTTTTTCAAAATGGCCTAAGCATGTCTTTCTGTCTTGGAATTTACCCGTTAATATTTAAAGAAGTCCCTAGCAACACATTTTCAAGAGCAGCCATGTCAGACTCTCATGGTACCAATTCCTTTGCTGAATTTGCCAGATACAGAAGTGGAGCACATAAGTGTTATAAGTGAATTCTAAGTAAGCATGAAAGAATGACTTATTCCTGGCGTTACCATTGCTTCTTACACAGGCCTATTGCAAAGCGTGTGCTCCATTTTCATTACCCTGCCAGTGTCCATCACAGACCATTTTTGGGAGTAGTGGTGTGCAGAAAGTAGTAGAGTGGAGTCTCACCTGTGGACATTTTGAAAATCACTGTTCATTTTTCGGAGTCCGAGGTGAACAGTCCCTGTGAAATCGGAGCAGGCAGCCATCAGACTGCACAAATTCTGTTCGTGATCTCTGTCCTTAAGCATTATAATATTCTTATGAGAAAGCAAAAGAGTTCCATGCGGGGCCTTTAGAGCCAGCATTGAGAGTTGAACACCTGGCAAATAAATACGCAAACTCCGTGCATGCATGTGGAGGCTGGGAATCACTCCCTTATCATGAATGTGAGGAAAGGGGGGAAAATCTATGCTGATAAATGAAAATAAGAGAGAAAGCGAGGACAAAGATTTATGGAGTATAGCCTTTCCAGCTCCAGGCACAATGCATGTTTTTTCAAAAGCAACAAATCTGCATTTTCTGTTAGAAAATGTAAAGCACAATATAAATGCTAAGCGATATTTATCCTGATGATTTATACATATATAACACTCCCTTGCATTTAAATGTACCGCCATTTAGCTGTATTTCTGATCTGTTAGTTTTGTAAGAGTAATGCACTCAGTCCCATTAGGGAGAAATGAACTAGACAAGCAAACTCCTGGATGGGAGCGCAGTCGGGCAATGGTGTGCTCAGACAAGCTTCTCTTTCCCCTGCCCCGTTGGCTTACGCTTTATTCTCCCAGGATTTACAGATGAGTGGGAATACTGAAGGGGGAAAAAAACCAAAGCTGGCATTGCTGCAAGAATAGTTTGGAGCTCATCAGACAATCTATGCATATTTTCACAAATATTTTTAGCAGGGGGGGAGAAAAGTACATAATTTAGACCTGCAAAGAGGCATGTTTAACTTGCACTCTACTCTGGCCACTTACATGGAACTTTACTCCCCTCCACTCTCTAAACACAGATAATTGCCATGGCAACCACTGTATTTCAAGACTCTTACACATATACTCACACCTTTCTTAAAGAAACACAGAGCACAACAATGTGGGATCAACACAGTAAATCACTGGGCTGTTTTTTATTTGTTGTTAGCTAACTGTCAGGATTTAGGGAAGAGATGGAGACTTTCAACCCATATCAGTTTCGGGCCAAAACCAGAGGGTGTTTAGACAGATGCTTTGACATCTTTGCTAAAAAATTGGATGTTGTTTGGTAACTCTGGGCAAAGGAATGACTGATGATCTCTCTGGGTGCAGGGCGAGAAGATTTCTGAGCTAAGGAAGGAGATTAAGGGCCTAATACTGAAAACCAATGAGCCACCTTTAGGACTAGACGCTAATTTATCAGAGCAAGAAGCTGTGACATTCAAGGAACTCCCTGGTAATGCAGCGAACTTTCAGCACTGCTGGACTCAGGAGGTAAATGCACCGGATGAGTATCTGCAGCTCTATTGGTACTTGCTATTTTTGAGTTTTTATTCCAGTACCCCTACCAAAATGCCCATCCCATCTGCTGGGTGCCGTGCAAACATGCAGCATGAAAAAAGACCTCTGCCTCCAACACTAATGATACGACCTGCTCAGAAAAACACCCGTGCCTGTCACGCCTGGGGCGCGCAAAGGGCATGGAGGAGGAGAGGTGCTGGGGTTCGAGGCAGGCGCAGCGTCTCTACCCTGTGCTGCCTCTCCCCAAGGGTTTCCTTGTTGACTCTGAGCGTCTGACACGGGTCCAGGAAAGCGGCACCTGCGGGAAGGTGCCAGGCCTTCGCCCAGAGGGTGGCATCCAGCCTGGAGGTATAAACAGCATTGTTTTTTTCCCCCCAGTTATCTTTCATAGGTGAATCAGGAAGTAAAAAGTATAAATGGTTTGTTAGGGAGCGGAACATGCTTTACGTTTTTCTTCGTGTTAATGATCTTAATCTCAGTGTTTGCAGTCTGGACTTCTATCTCAGGTTGTTCTTATGTACTTTGTGAAGCATTACTAGATGTCATTCGGAAGATGTGAGCTTTCAAGGAAGGAAAGTCTGAAATATTTGAAAGAAGTGATATCTTAAACAAGCTCGCATGGCTAAAGTACAATTAAGCCCTGAATTCTGAAATATCCTTATAAATCAAAATAACACCCCTTTTCCCTCCCTTTCAAATAAATTCTCTGTCTGAGAGCAGGGATATTAATTTACCTAGATGACATGTTGATTGTGGCTTGTTCTTGGGAGATTCTTTCCTTCCACCTCTGAGAAGCAGCTCATCCCCCTTCGGCCTTTGGTATTTGCAATAAATTTCAGGAGTCTGCTCTGATCCTGTCCCTGAACTGGAAGTATTCACAGCAATTTCAGTCTGCTAAACCTTATATGTTTAGTTTCCACAGAAATAAATATTTGCATGAAACAATAAAAAGTTTTCCCTCCTTCCCTGGAGAGTTTGATCACATGGGAATCCAACTGACACAGAAGCATTCCCTTTGCTGCAGGTCTGGAGAACTCTGCTTATATTAAACACACCCATAAGCATCCAAGAGCTGGTCACATTAAACTGGAGACAGAATTAAAGGATTCTGCTTTTAAACATTCCTTGGAATCTGCTCATTCACTGGTGATACTGTAAAACACGGTTGTCTTGAACATGCAAAAATCTTGTACGCCATTCTCTGAAAACAAACGCTGAACTTTTTCCAATTCAGCTGCTTCATAGTCTTTCACAAAAGAGGAAAGATGAGTGACTGTTCATGAAAAAAAGAAGTACAGAAAGTTTCACCTTCTGCATTTATGGTTTAAATTTATATTGGAATTTAGACCTTGCTGACTTATGATGTTTTTATTTATTTTTCGCTACAGAACCTCACAGAAGTCTACCGTGATTGCCATTATCCATACGGTATCACTGGTGTATGTTGTAGCATTTGAAGTCAGTTTTGGAAGAAACGAAAATCTTCATAGTGTAATGAGAGCTGTTTCTTGAGGGGACACATCAGCAGGGAGTGGATTTTGTTTCTTGTAAGGCAAACAAGAGGGGAAAGTAGTCTTTATATTATCTGGCTGTTTATCCTGCTGTGATTCAGTTGGGTGGCCATAGCAAAGAGCAATGCTAAGACAGGGAGGTCAATACCTGCTCTTCCTCCACTGTTGCCGACGAGGAGTAGAAACAGGCCACACTGGAGGTGCCGGTGCCTGCTGTGCCTGGGCTGGAGCTTTCTGCAGGGGATTCTAGCCAAGCAGATCCTTCCACTGGCTGACTGGTTGTTGTGCGTCTTTTCAGATCAGATCTGAATTTGACTTCCAAGAGTAAAAGATGGTGCTGGATTTTGCTTGTCAGAATACTCATCTGGAGGTTGCTCATCCCCAGCAAACAGTACCAAATGCTGCAGCTCCCCTGCATTGCCCTCCTGCCCTTTCCCTTCCAGAGGGACAGCCTTGGGGCTCTGCCTCCTCTCGATCTTACCACCACTCCCCCACAGACTTGCAGGAACTCAGTTTGTTTTTGAAGCTCTTACAGATTTGGCTGAAGTTGGCCAGTGGCTTCAGGAGTTATCAGAGGAGCCTGACATTGCAATCACATATACTTGATTTTCTTAGAAAAAAACCAGAATAAATACCTTGCAATTTGTTACTGCTGGGGTCAAACAATAGCTCCACTATCCACCAGTTGTAACTGCTTGGCAGAGTTTTTATGGGTCAGCCACTACAGGGAGGTGTGATGGAGCATGAGCACCCTCAGGCAGAATATTGAAGCTACCACAGCAAATACATCAAATGCATTATCTGTTTTCTGGGAATTTTCCACTCCACTGGTGTCTTCATAAGGGCTCTGCTGTATATCTAGAAAGAAGGATTTATCCTTGGTTTTACGTATCAGCTTGCATTAGCAAGAAAGAAGTACAGGAGGTAAAAACGTCCCAGTCCTTTAGCCAAAGAGGGACAATTCTGCGGTTAGACTTTGGGAAGGATGTGATCATAAGATGAAGATGTCCCTGCTCACTGCAGGGGGGTCGGACTAGATAACCTTTAAAGGTCCCTTACAACCAAGCTATTTTATGATTTTATGATTCTGTAAGCAATTCTTCTAGTCCCCCCTTCTGTTGTTGCTGAAAATCATGAGGTGTTGAAAGGATACATGAATCTGACGATTCTTAATGTCACATGTAAATGTCATATTTAAGAAAGAGGTAAAATGTAAATAACTGTAAGGATATATAACATGGAGGTTTAAATGCCTTGTTTCTTATTGTGAAGCAATAATGGTATGTGTGCTCTACAGGCAAGGATAAAACTCATCTGCTGAACTTTTTATGATTTAGTGCTAGACTAGGTCACAGGATTGCAAAATAATGCAGAAACACACACTATTTGAGAAACATAAGTGCAGAAACACAGAGTATTTGAGAAACACATGTGCTGATACACAATTCATAATAATGGAATAGCCTTATACCAAGCAGGACAGTTTTATATGAAGTTCTGTCATTTACTCTGCAGGGTGTTTTCAAAGATTTATATTACTTATTTGGAAAAAAAATTGTGTTTATTGACACTGATAATATCTCTGTTTAGAGTGCATTAAGTAGTATTTTTCACAACATTTTAGTACTGATACTTAACTTCAGCCAGAATCTTTGCCAATTTGTGACTAGAGGAGAGACAAAGAAAGGTAGTGGTAAAACAAAGATGACTAACAAACTGACAAACACTGTGGTTTGCCAACCACTGACAAATACGAACAGGCTAGCCTAGGACAATTCTGTTTACATAGTGTTTTACTTTAGGAAGGAGTACGCTATAAATATACTGCAAGTACTGTGAAGTCTTAAAGTTGTCTATACTATTGAATGACTATCTCTAAATAACCGGTAAAGCATAAATTTGGTTAAACAGTGAGTGGATAACTAGCAAGGTTTAAACGTAGCACCACGGGACTGAATGGAGTCGTTCAATCTCTTTTCTTTCTCTGCTAGACTCCTTCTGCACTGGTCTTCTTCTTAAAACCTACTAGAACTTTTTGCACCATGGCTGTAAACCCTCAGGGCTGTGATAGTACAACTTTTTATTTTCAGACTTTATCAAGTCAATTTATATCTTTTTGTTCCCGACAAAATTCATCCCATGGGTCAGACAGTGCTCATTAGCCTTTATTCCTGAACTGGATTCACGTCACCTATTTTCACATGTCTGAGGTGTTCAGCCTTGACCACCCTTATACTCAAAGATGAAAAAGAGAAGAGAGAAACCTCCAGAAGCCATTGCATTGGACTTGTATTAGACACTACTACAGACTAAGATTTATAGCGTTCTGGATTTCTCTTCATCATATATAAAGGAACCTTGGATGACTTGTTTCTACTGAAATACTTAACTTCTAGATGCCTAATCTAGGGTAGAGGAATATTTCCTTGTCACAGTACACAATAGTCCAAACATGATCTCCCAGGGTTTTAATCATAGCGCTGATACTTTCCTAACTGTACTAGAAATGGCCCTTGGTACATTTTAGGTTTGCACTACCTTTGTCTTAGTTGCATTATGTTGGCAACAGATCCTGTGGATAGTTGGCACATTCAGGGTGTTCTCCTTGCCTTTCAAACTGATGTGCTCCTGGTTTATTGCATAAATCTGTTTTATAAATCCTTAGGCACAGAGCATGCCATTTGATACCATTAAATGTTATCCCATTTCAATTGCTTCACTCCTTAAGGTCATCTAGTTCTTCCTGTTTATTCAGATTCTCCTCCCTAATAAGAATGCTTTCCAAATTTCTGTTATCACAAAATTTCATTAGCAAGCCAACATTTTTGTGGCAAGGTACTTCCCCACTTGCTGGTTGCCTTTAGTTAGTTCCTTGTGCACCTTACAATTCTTGTATTAATCCCCACGTATTCCAGATTAAGTTTAAGAATAAAGATTGTATCTCCCACATAAATTTATTTCTTTAATTTAATCTCTCTGAACAAGAGTTCTTTAGAATCTGGTATGATACTTTCAGTAACCTTTTATGCTATCTTCTATTTATCTCCGTGTCTTTAATTATTCCCTTCATACATTTTGTTTTCAAGTTATGCATGGTGTTGAGTTCAAACTATCAGGTTCCAAATGTCTAGATCATTCCTTCTTCCTCCAGATTAAGGACTACTCTTGCTACTTTCTTGGACATTTTGATATGATGGATTTACCAGAATCCCATGCTATGTATGCATTTTTAAGTTCCAGTTTTCACAGCATAGTGAAAATGTTAGCAGAAGACAGATTGTCAGGTTCTCCACCTGCCCACTCCTAACTGAATAACAAGGGGTATTTTCAATGCTTGGAACTATGTCCATTGTGGAGGCCACCACTCTGATGACCACATGCATCTCCCCATTTGATCATGGAGCAGATCTGTACTGTCAGCTGCACTGAAAAGAAGGCAAGATACTCACGTAGTTCTGGACAATATGCAGATTATCTTGATTCTGTCCTCTCAATGCAGAGCCAGCTACTTCCTTCTATCTTCTTCACTGTAAAAATAAATTTTTTTTGCCATTTGCTTTCATTCCCTTTGCAAGCTCGAACTCAACCTGCACTTTGACAAATCCCTTATTAATCTGAGAGCTTTCGGCTTTCTGTACCTCCTCTTCACTCTTCTTGCTAGTGCATAAGCAGTATTACAGTTTCAGAGAGCTGAGGGTACCACTTCAAAGGGGAGGATGGCCATCCTACCCAAAAGGCAAGAGTGCAGCTCCTCGCTGGCCCCTCGCTCTTTGCCGTCCACTCCTGACTTTTTTACCTTGAGCTGGCCTTGTCTCCTGTCAGACCCCTACAGTTCAATTCACTAAACCAACTCTCACAGCTGGCCCATGGGACACAGAGCTGAGTGTGGGGAGAGGAGGGCGAGGTGGGGGAGGATAAACCACCTGCTTTCAGACGTTTTGTTCTGTCTCTACATCAAGAGCTTCGTGATGGAAACTGAACTTCTTGCATCAGATTCAGCCCCAGGGAAGCTTTTTTTTTTCCCCCCAATGTTTCTATTAGTGTCTTTAAGCAGCTATGACATAGTGTCTTTAATAATATTTTAATTTCAAGCAGTATTGATATATATATTGTATCTTACAGTCCATAATATCGTATCTCATTATAATATAAAGTCCATAATATAGTTTCTCTAAACAATTACACAAAAAGTATTCCTCAAAGGAGTAGTTCCTGTCTGGTGTAAAAGAGACTGGAAAAGTTTATTTTTATTACTCCTGATTTTCTGGTTTATGGGTGTTTATTTGTATTTAATGTTACAAATCCAGATAGTTTTCAATACATCTTTCTGTAGTCAGTATGATTATGACATCGGTGTACAAAGGATGAATTAAAATTGAATAGAGAAATAAAATAATTTAGTTTATACTTTATTTGTGTACTGCATTTCAATTAATACACATTAAACTTAAATACTTAGGAAGCAGTTAGAAGAAATGCTCCTTTGTGAAAAATCAGTATTTGTGTTTCATCTGTGGTCTCCTAGCCATTACTCTGGGCCTTCAAGGTCTTCCACAAAAAAACCAAGTAAGAGAATTATCAGATGCTAGATAGACAGGTTTTAGTAGACCTTGGGTAATGAATAAGCAAGAAAAATATTTCAGGATAGCTAAATAAAATAAAACTCTCCCAGGACGTCTTCACACAAGAACCGGTCATGATGTTGTGAACTGACTTCACTGAAGGATGGAGCAAATGGAGAATCTCAGCTGTGAAAGACATTTCCCTGCTCGCTGCGGGGGGGTTGGACTAGATGATCTCTAGGGGTCCCTTCCAACCCAAAACTTTCTATGATTCTATGATTTCTGATTTACACAGGCATATTCAGTAACAGCAAAATGAACACAGAGGAATATAGTCTAAGTAAACTACTTTCGGCACAAAAGCTTTTGGTTTTTTTTACTGCTGTACTTTTTCAATATAAAAGGCTTACTCCAAGGTGTAATTTCTTTAAAGTAATGAACGTGTATTGAAATTTGTCCTTCATCTTCTGACCAATGTCCCATTATGGTTACCAGATCTAAATATAGCTCTTGCCTACACTTAGGGAACATAGTAATTTTACAGGTTTTTATATATTTTCATTCTACTTTTCCAATTTGTTTCACCCTTTTCAGGCTTCTGACACCCACATTGTCAGCCATGAAACTTTGCACACATTTTTCTGTGGAAATAAGAAGTGAGGTAAAATCCAGAAACATTATAGTCCATGTTCACTAAATTGCACAGATGTCAAACCTTTTGCTGGCAGTTATAAATTCACCATTTTTGGGATCTGGCAGCTTAATTAATAAGTGTACTTTTATTATTTTATATATGGAATTATTTTTACTTTTATCCAGTACATGGTATACAATTAGGATTTTCATAAATCTGTAAAACTTATGAGGCAAAGTTTATATGGCTATATAGTCTCAGATTATTGAGTGTTTGGAAATCTTAGTAGTAAAGAGAATCTTCTGAAAACTCAGCTGATAAGACTTCAAACCATTGGAAAGATTTTTAATCTGGTTAAAAAAAATTCCAGAAATTTAGTAAATCAAGGGTACAAGGTAACTTGTTTAAAGTGAGATCTGTCTGCCTCTGTTATCATTACTGTTTCCTGAGAGACAGTTTATGGAAGGTGGTTTTATGATACATTCCTGAAACACCTCCAGATTTCAAATATGCAATATAAACCACCTTATGAAAACTACATAACTTGCCCTTGATTTATAAATAGTACCACACCTACTTTGGCTGTACAAAATTTTTAAGTCCTAATACAGTCAGTTAGTAATAAAAGCAAAGCTTAACACAGAAAGATTTGCTAAAGAACCAGATGATCAAGGGACAGGAAACCACCTTCTAGATTAAAGCATGTTGCCTGTTCCTAAGGTAATGGATGGAAGAACTTAGCACATTAGCAAGAATGGTTGGAGAAAACCCAAGAAAAATGTTTCTTACCAAGGCATGTTGTGAACAGTTCCCTTAAAAGATATTTGCAATGTTCAACAATAAAAGTATCAATGGTTTATTAGCATCAAATGAAACAGTTTCAATAAAGAATGGTCCCCTTTGATTCAAGTAATCACAAATAGTTTTGTGCCTACAGCCTGAATTGTGGAGCCCTGGGACTGTCTTCCACAGCACGGGAGATTTTCAATCAGTGTTCTGCGAATACATTTTGTACAAGAGTCACAGAAAATACCACACAAGACTTTCCAGGACAATCCACTTTAGCAAGTGGTATCTGGCTACCTCCTCAAAATGGCAGTCTAACAGCACTTGGACCATGGAGGAGAAAAAGACTTATTTCTCCATGGTATGTTTGTTGCGTTTCCAGGACCTTTTTTTTTTTTTTTTCTGGTTTTGCTCACTTGAACTCCATTGCTTTCATATTTGAAAATACCATTGAATGGTATTTTCCATTTCACGTACGACACACTGGTCTTTTTGTGGATCTACTGTTATATTGGCATAAAAATGCCTTCAACATCTTTTTATGAGTCCAAGTTCCCAAGATCCTCAGCAAGTTAGAGACAGTTATGCTGAGACCGCCTCAAGAGGTGCAGGTTTGACATGCAGTTCTTTCTTCTTCCATCTATAGAAAATCCAAGTCTGTAATGCAAACATGTGCTTACAAAAGCTGCTGTATGTCACTTCCATATTTTCCACCAGTACTTTCACAGAAATCTCACTTGAATCAGATCAGTAAAAACAGACCAGTGGTTTTGAAAGGAGTAGTCAAAAGGAGAAATTTACATCTCTTGCAGATTATCTGACCTGCTTTCACTGCATAAATATTGTTGAACATCTGGCCCTGCCACACATTATACCAGTCAGCACACCTTCATTCCTGGCACTAGCTTCTCCTCCTTTGAAGTAGTGGACATGTTTCTCTTATCTTCTTCAACTCTGCTGAATATATGGACTTAATTTTCCTGTAAAAACATAAATGAAAATAGAAAGAAGTGAAAATAAAAGTGAATTTGGTTGGGCCTCTGAGTGTGCTACTGGGGACACTTGCACTACGCTCGTAGTGTTCCACAATTAGGCTAAAATCCCAGCTTCCTCTGTAAATATTTACTGACATTTTACTGTTTTCTTCATCACGGCAGTGCCCCCAAGTACAGACTGAAAAGGACCCTGAATATGCGTCCCTGACTGAAATGTGATAAAAACGAAGCAAGTCCACCCCGCCTTGTCAGTTCAAGTACTTCTGGTGGGGAATGAGGTTACCTAACTGTAGCTGTCTAAAAGCTGGATGTCTGAGCTAAGCCAGTGCTCTAGGATCTGTCTAGAGTAAATGGAAAAAGATAGGCACTGCCCAGTTTTTCACAGCTAATTTGGGCTGTGGTTCCCTGAGAGGTGTGAATGTTTTAACAACTTTTTGTTGCTGAAAGGGTAATATCCGTCCTTCCCCTCCCCTCTGCCCCCATCGCTCTTGGTCATCTTCTTGCTGTTTATTTTGTCCTGGGTCATCAGGCCCTTCTGTGAACTGATTTAACCAACCACCCTAATGGAAAAGCTAACGGTAAAACAAGGGAAGGGAGAGGAGCGCGAACAGCGAGGACAAGTAAAATGTCCTCTTTTTAGTGGAACTATGATGCTACACTGGGTTAGCTGCCCACAAAATTGTTGCCTGACACTTCTGCTAGGATCAGAAATGAGATCATCTCTGGAAGAAAAGAGAGTGTTTGGGCGACAAGAACAGTCTCAAGCCTAACTTTTAAGTATTCAGCTTTGATCAGAAAAATGTTTAACAGGATTTCATGGCATTTTATATTGTTGTAACTCAGATATTTCTAATTCAAAAACTTTCCAGTCTGTGAAGAGACAAGCTCCCTCTGCCCTCTTTGACAATCAGATCGATAAACTCTACAAGGGGAGTGAAAGCTAAACTAGCCCTGTTGTCTTGAACCTCCTCGGCACCAGGACAAAAGCTGCTCAGGCAAAACTCTCCTTTCAGATACTTGGGTTATGTCGCCCCATTGTCTCCAGCTTGTACTTCTATCTCTATGCTCCGTGTGGGAGCTCCTGCTTGGCTTTGTAATGCTGTTAATGATGTATAGCTATCTTACCAGTATGACCTCTCCAGTGATAAAAGGAATAAAACAGAAGAAAAACCTCCCATTATCACTAATGGAAGAAGAGATGTCTCTGAATACACGCAAGGGGAATATAAACAGAGTGAGAAGGTGCTGATTTTACAGTAATTTCTTGGAGTAGAATTGTGCTTTAATGCATTCTCCCCTGTAGCACAAAGTTTAAAATAGAGAATTCACGGGATTTCAAAGAACATGCTTCTGACATGGTTAAGGAACACAGATACCAACAAGGTAGCCTTGCCTACGAAAGATTTTCTGCATTTTGTAACAATGGTGAGAGATCAAGGATGCAACTTTTTCTGGCTCATGGATTATGCATGTACACAATAACTCGTTTTCCAGTCTTGATTCTGTCAGCCTCAGATAGATGGTTATAAATAAGCATTTTTAATTTCTGTGTCTTTGCTATTCCTTTTGTTACACTTGGAGATCTGGAAAAGTGATACCACTTTTGAGCACTGGAGCATCTAACAAATTGTTTACACATGCCTATTCAGTTACCGGTGAAGAAAATGGATGCAGGTAAAAAAGGCAAAAAATAGATATGGGTATAACAGAGCTTTTTGAGTAAGACATTTCCATCAGACTGCTGTGATACAAAAATAATGAAGCATTGGATAAATTTTTATAGCGTTCACTACATGTATTAGCTGCATTAGCAGGAATGCTGCAGCTTTCAGTGGAAGAACAAATATTGAACTACATAGCTCTTATAAGAAGTCCATTCTTTGACAGTTGTTATCATCAAGGGTTTATCAGAAGAGTCTAGCATCATTCACATGAATTGTACACGGGCAAGGAGGTGTAAGCACAGCAATGATGTGGTAGGGAAATGAGCTGATGCATCATGGCTGCACTCTTGAAGTTTTACAGTGGTACAGCAGCACTTTTTTCTACTTGTTTTCTAAAAGAGTAAGTTGTTCTGTCTGTTTTCAGTCCCCAGATGACCTCCAAATCTTTAAAGAATGGGATGAAATGCCTATGCTGAAGCTGATTGGTTTTGATCAAATGTAATTGCATGGTAGTCATAGGCATGTTCAGCTAAGGAGTCAGCCTGGGTCGGAGCTCTGGCTGGAGCCCAAGTTCATCACCTGTCCATGCTGTGTGGGTGTACATCTGTGCTCTAGTGCAAATTTTAGGCTAGAGCAGGGACCTGCTGCTCCTTGGCAGAGATCCAAGGCAGATCTGCTATGTACAGCCCTGTGCTTTCCACAAAGTGTTGGATTTTATAAAGGGCTGCCCTGTGAGTTAAGAGAAATGTACTGTCCTTTAGGTTTGGATTTGAGAAGAGCTAAAAATAAACTCCTACAATGGTAAAAAGTGATTACCATCTGAACTGGAACACAACATGGCACTGTTACCATAGGCAAATTGAGTGGAATTCAGACATGATCAAATCGAAGACTGTAGGTGTAACTTGTATTTATGCATATGAGACTTAGGAGTGGAATTCCCTATTTAGTATGACTTAAGGATTAAGGAGAGAAAAAATCATGGCAGCTGGTATAACTAAGCCCATATTCAGAGGGGGTGCTCCATGGTGCTGCAGTCTTTCCTATGTGGAAGGAAAAGGTATGGTCTTCCTGGCAGAGTCCAATACTCTCTGACCAGCTTCTTTTCGATATTCCATATGTAGAGGGTGTAATGTTTGATACCAAATTAGTTATCTGAATATTGTTAACGTTGCACAAGATTTCTGATTTAGCAGAGTGATACAAAATACACTGAAAACACAACACTAATGTAAATCACACTTAGCAAAATACAGAAATTGCAATACACAGTTCAGTCACAATACCAATGTGATTCCCATTACCAGTCTCAACGATACGCTCACCGTCTTGACTCTGAGCATCCCCTGTTGGCTGGGAAGGAATCAGTGGGTTGAAGCCAGTTCAAGCTCATTGCTCTCTTCATAATTCCTTTGTTAATTATTTAGTTTTTATACTCTGTGTTGGGCTCACTCCCCCCATGCTGGTCTGGATAACTCTAGTTGATCCACTCAACTGTTGCTAGCTGTTTATCTAGAGCAAAGGTCCCCTCTGGTCCTCTTTGTGTTAAATAAAGTCAGTTACTCTACGTTATTCTCTCCGCTTCATGAGCACATTGTCCTTTCCCATTTCCTCTGAACCTCCTTCCACTGTAGCGGTTTATGGGTCAGTCATACCTCCTCGCTCTCAAGTGAATCCCCAGTAAAAAAAAAAAGATAAAAATATTGAGGGCCAAATCCACTTTTGAACACTTTCTCCTGAATTTCTCAGGCTGTGACTGTGCTCAGAGCCACCCTCTGGGTCTGAGGATACCTGGCAGCAAAGGGAAGGTGCAGATGTGGTCCTGCTCTCTTCTCCTCCACGTATGGGGAGCTGCTTTCTTGCTCCCTCCTGGGAATGGCCCCTGACTCACATTCACTCCCAAACTTTGGGAATTTTTGAGGACAGCTAGGTGGCATGGGCTGAATCCCTATCAGAGACCACTCTGACAATTTATAAGGCTGGACAACAGAAATGTTGTGCCCAAGGACATGCCTTTGACCTGTTTCAGTTAGTGGTGTAAATTCCCTTATGGGCTCACAAAGGTATTTAGATAGCTCAGGAATCAGTGAGAAATATGTTAATGAATATCCTCAGACCTATCTGAGCTTAGGGTACTTCTGATTTCCAGCTGCTTCCCGATCCCACCCTGAGGGAAGCCCTGCGTGGGCACAGCCCCACTGCCTCTTTCCATTTTCCTGGTATCCTGTTTTTTCACAGACACGAACACAAGCAAGTGCCTCCGAGACAAAGAGCTCCTTGCTCCAGCAGGTCCCTCGTCTAGGTGACCAGTAGATGGCCTTGCACAGGTCACAGCCACAATGTCAGCTGAATGGGGTTGCAGCCTGTGTAGGTTTGGTCTTTAGAGAGGTTTGAGTGAACACAAATAAGAAAATTGGAATGAAATTATTTAAAGCATTTAATCCCTGCTATTTTCTTTCACATTAGAATGTAACAAATGTTCTCCTAGCATCCACTGGTGGACTCATTTTACACTTAGATCTATAAAAATAAAAAAGACACTGCACTAAACATCTTGGAGGATGGCATCATATGGACCATGTTTATTTCATTACAGACAGAATACTTGTTCTCCATTACTGTCCATTGTATATTATTAATGTAGTAAGAATACTAACTAGTAAGTGAAGGATTTTTGTTTAACAGCATGCTGTCACCTCTTTCCAGACTAAATAAAATGATGGCAGTTGGGCTAGCCGAAACTACTTCGCCATGTTATATTTTCTTGCATGATTCTCTCTTGTTAGCAATGGAAGTGGAACTTTACAGTAATATTTCCTTTTCCCATTACTGTAACATAAAGACAATATACTAGAAAAAAAGCTAATGGAGCCATTTTAGTAACATCTCTGTGTAATGCAGAAATATGGTGCCTGCCTGTTCAGGCTCATTTCTAGTGCGTATAGGCAAAAGAACAGCTCATATTTTTAAGTTTATGAATAAAAAAATTAGAGATATTGCACATGAGGACATGCTCAGTATTCTTTTATAGTCTGGAAGGGGGTCTCTGTGCCCATATATATTAAAGTGTGCACCTGCCTTCAATAAGCCGACATCAGGATACGCAACTGAACTGTATGCCAAATTTGCCTTGTAAAGCAAGTGTAAAAAGAGCAGACTTTTGCTCTGGAAAAAAAAAGAAGTAAGTAAGTATTATTAAAGCAAAAGCATGGTTGAGCAGTTATAGTTGGGATCTGGGAGAAGAAAGTGTTTGAATAAGGCCAATGGAACAATGGAAGGAAAAAAAAGCAATAACTGACCAGAATCATAACGGACTTTTTTCAGTTCTTTTTCTGGAAAATCACAGAAAATTTTTTGAGGCAGCTCAGCTTGTCATGGGTTTTTGTGCAGATCTTTCCAGTTTCTCAGATATGTCTCCTCTGCTGGAGTGACTGGCTGGGTTTGCTTAGTCCGTGTTTGAGAGGAGGACTGCATCCATCCTGCTTTTTGGGGATTCCTCTTGGACTACTCTGCCTTGCAGATTTGCAGGGAGCAGAGAAGGAGGGAGTCTGAGGATGGCCAACAAGATTGCTGTTCCAGCAGGGACCACAGCCCTGATCGTCTTTTTCACTGCAAATCCATTACTGTCATAATTTCCACTACTGCAACTGAGACAATGATTTGGTTTTACATGATCATGTGGAAGGGATCTGCAGATAAATGAGCTAGTAACACTGAACTTTGGATGAAGCAAAACAGTAGAGGCTGTCCAGCAGACTTGGATGCACAGCAGGACATCTTATCCCTGCTCAGAGCCTGTCAGCCACCCTACATAGAGATGCATATAGTGAACGAGCTACCTGCAAAGGCCATAGCCCTGCCACCACATGGACTGTGCAGGAGCTAAACAGAGCACGAAGTGGCCCTGCTATGAGTTATCCATGGGAAGTGGAAGAAAATGTCACTAAGTAGTTGCAAGCTGTGGGGGTTACAAATTCATTTGTGTTTTTCATGCTGCAGCGTTCGTAGGCCTGATGCTTCTGTAGGCTGCAAGAGCTGTTGAGTGAAAGGGGAGGAGAGAAATAGGGGGCTTTCAGCGCGTCAGGGCTCAGAGAGAGTGTGTGGTGTTCGTGTGGCTGAGAGTTGATGTCTACATCTGAGCCTTGATTCTCTTCCCAGACAAGAGAAAACATATCAGGCCAATTTTAAATGTCTTCTGCATAAGAGGAATAACTTTCTGGCAGTGCCCATGCTTCTCCCATGACTGTGGCAGGCAGGATTGGCTGAGATGGCAAGACCAGCACCATGACAGGAGATGAATCCAGCCACATTTGATCTATTACCTTTGTGGCACAGTACATGATATTTTTGTGCACTTCAGAACTGCTATGGGATGCAGAGCAGAAGGAACATGGGGATCCTTGGGTCATCCCTGGGTTCATACCAAACTAGTGGGCAAGAGCAGAATCCTGATACCTCAGCACTGAGCTTGGTTACACAAAACAACCTCATGAACTAGAGAACAGAGCTATATATTGAAAACTTTTGTGTGTGATCTCTTCATCTGCTCTCTGGATTAGTGGGTTGTTATTCAAGTGGGTTGCACGTGAAATAATCCAATATCCATTATGCTAAGCATTTACGTGAACACAACAAACTTCTGAGATATGGGGACTGTAGACCCCAGAGACTAATTGCTGTGGTTCCAAGGCTAGATGCTGCTAGTAACTAACAATCCAGATAACATTCATGGGGACTCTGATCTACTGAATCTATGGAGCCACCTTCAATGCCTGCTGCTCCCTCCCTCTTGGAGTAAATGGGAGGAAGGGATGTGCTGAGAGCGGGATAATCAGCACGTGAGCTCAGAAGAGCTGCGCTCCACTCTGCCTGACCCTCCACTTGTACAAGCTCTAGTAGGATAAGGGTACTCTTGAGAAGCAGAGGAGTCCTTCAGTACTCTTAAATTCTGCTGCAACTAAGCAATTCATCAGCAGAGATGGATGATCCATGCCCCAGAGCCTTTGGGATTCACTGGAGAATGTCGGTTGCTTGAGTCAGTGGGGTCTCCTTGGATTACCCCAGAAGTCCTTCTTCAGCCTCTTGTAATTTTGTTTTCAGACATCTGATCCAATTTTTGCCTCTTGGCTGCACAGAAGATTTAAACACTGCTTTTGAAAGCTTCCTCCTCTTTTCTGACATGTGTCTGACCAGTATGTGCAGAAAAGGAGGTGTGCCTTTCAGGACCTGGGACCCTTAAAATGAGTTCCCATTGCAAGAGTATCCAGAGTACATTTTGATACAGATTCTGCTCTTTTGGAAGCCTGTGAAATGATTATAAAAGGAGAAAGATGTTGATTATGAATTTTTCCTTATAAGAAGAACGCCTATTAATACTTGGATGGTTTAAACCTTTGTGTCAGCTCAGTTTGTGGTGTATTCTTTGATGGTTTAAAACTACTCTTATGTTTAGAGACCCGAGTTTCGTCTGGGGCAGTTTTGGAGTGACAGGTGCCTGGGAGCCCTGTGGTGGTAGGAGGGTGATCTCTCACGGGAGGAGGAGTGCTGGGGGTCTGCAGGGGGAGGGTCAGGCTGCCTTTCATCAGCCCAGCCAGGGACCAGCAGGGACTGTTAGCACCAGTGGTGAGCTGGAGAGTGCTGCATCTGA
>Ga0181612_180977_pt1 | contig 23372 bp, 12 predicted proteins | sample HoacroProtozoa21_FD_119630 | JGI IMG/M metagenome (GOLD analysis project Ga0181612, IMG submission 119630) | Hoatzin crop microbial communities from Cojedes, Venezuel. Combined Assembly of Gp0051906, Gp0051904, Gp0051908
CCGAGCGTGCTGTGCGGGGCGGGGGGGTGGGGGGGTGGGGGGGGGGGGGGGGGGGGGGTTGCTTGGGAGAGAAGTGCAGCAGAGTAGGCTGCTTAATCATACAGTCTCACTTCAGCTGTGGGAGACATGGCTTTGCTTCATTTGAAAGTAAATCTGTTTATGGATGATGTCCTAAACTGCCAGCAAGTCTCCAGCCTTGCCCATTGTGGTGTACAGTATGAATAGCAGTGATTGCGTAAGAGTTATTATGGATGATGTCCTTAACTACTAGTGTGTCTCCTGCCTGTCCCATTGTGGCCTATGGTATGAATATCACTAATTGCATAAGAGTTATTAAATAGTGTGTTGTGGGAACCTATGTATAAGTAAAAAGCCATAAGGAAATAGCACAAGTTGTCTTTTGAATTTTGTCTTAGAACCCCAAAGTTAAGTGGTAGCATTAGATAAACAATGCAGACTTAATTTCTATTTTGGCTCGTTTATAAAAACCACATTTTCATGGAGTCCTTGTCAGTATGACCAGTTTTGCACTTTGGAGTTGCAAGATATGATGTCTTTTTTTATCCCTCTAAAGCTAATATATTTCTGTGCTTTTCTTTAGTGGTTGCTAAAGATACATGATCTCAATAGCAAGTTTGATTGACACTCCCTATATGTGCTGTGTTTTCAGCTGTTGATGTTATTGGAAGCAACTGTTTTGGAAGATGAAGGGAAAACCCTGCACAAGAGCGATGGATTAGTGGTGTCTTCTTCCTAAGAGACAGGGAAAAGATACAACTGACCACCAGTGGTCATGTTGCTGATTACGTCAGTGTAATTGATTGCATGTAAAATGCACGGAATAAATACTGGAAAATGGGAGGCTGGGCTGATTGTGCTAGCTGTTATTAAAGCTGTCAGATGTTAGAAGATGCTTGTGAGAAATGTTACTGCTTTGCAGTGGAGTTGAGAACAAACTTAGCCATTTCAATTGAAATTTTAGAAATTGAGCATTTTGCTGTGGGCTGAAGCTTTTTTCTTTGCAAAATGTCAGTTGAAAGAGTTCAGCTACTTCTGATGTTGAGGCAAGAGGAAAACAATGGTTTCTGCTTTGAGTTCTGCCAGCTTCTTTTCTGAACAACTTTAATATCCTTATGCTTTGGAGCATGCAGTTAAACTTTGGCAGATTGTGTCTGCTCTGGAAGGGGATGTTTTCTCTGCTGCTGCTTTGAAGGTGATTTTTTTCAAAAGCTTGTAACAACTGAATTTATGCACGCATGGCTGTGATAGAGATGATGTGTTTTTTGTCTGCTGAAACTGGGATAGATCCTGTTCTCGTGGAACCTCACTGCCTGTTGATACTGACCAGGGGGTATATGTGCCACCTGGGCATAAGTGCTAAGCATGCTTGCTGTAGCCCAAAATGATATGTGAAACATTGGACTTCTGTGTGAAAGTCTGTCTAAACTGCTCCAGAATTCAGACTGGATTGAGCTTGAGGACTGAGAACTGGCACCTGCCTGCCTTGTGTTCAAGGATGTGTCTGTTCTATGTAATGGAGTGCTTTGCTTTCTTTAGGGAAACTTGGGCATCTGGCTTGTGGTGCAGTGTTGTGTGGTTTTACTTGATTGCATTAGACCCAAGAAGGGAAATGGGGAGAAGACTTGTAGAAGGAGCCATCGTGGAACATGGATTTAGTTAAGCAGCAGGGATAAGAGAAGGGTCTATAGATCTTTTCTGGTCACTGTTCTGTTCATTGATGAGATGTGTGCAGGAACCTGGGAGCTGCAGGAGTAGGAGGGGAAAAGACACAAATTGCAAGAGGGTTTGAGATGAAAGAAACGAGAACTGAGAGGGCACGAAGACTAGGAGGCGAGAGACTAGGTCAGGAGTGAGAGATAGGTCTGTGAATGAGGGAAAACGCAGTGCAGAAATTAATCCTTGAAGAAATAAGCAGTGCAGCCTGGTAATAGGCTATGCACATAGGGAAACACAGATGGACTCGGTTTAAAAAAGGAAAATAAATCTCCAAAAAATAATGTGGAGAGGAGGAATCAGAAGTAGGTAAGATGTGGGACTGGGATAAGGCTGGAAGAGATGTGTCCAAAAACATCAAGCTTGGAATTTAGGAACAGAGAAATGTGTGCCTGCGGCTCTGGGACCCTTCCTTCAGAGTTTGGCAGAGAACCTTGGGCTTCAGAGTATTGGCCCTTTTCTCCTCTCAGCCAGGAGCATGATAATCTGCTGCTACTCCTTGAACATTTTGTGAATGCGCGTGTTTCAGCTTTGTGACAGAAGTGTTTTTCAGAGTTTGTTCTAAAAACTGGAAAATTTCCTCCACAGAAATTGTAGTGGCATATGAAGACTGCAAAGGCAAAAATCACTGAGTTGGAAATATTGACGTTACAATAACCTGTACAATTTTAAACTACTTCTGTGCCTGTCAGTTGTGGTACAGCTATACTCCAGTGATTGCAAAGTGTTTATAGATAATATTTATAGCTGTAAAGGCAGCTACACATAAATACATACACATACCTGCACGCAGAGAGTACCCTCATCGCGTTCAGTGTACAAAACTGATCCTGCTCTGGGGAGAAATGGGTGTTGGATAGCAAATGGAGAAGTTATCTGTAGGACTCTTGCTCCTCTTGTAGCAGATGTTTGAAGGTGTGAAATGAATGAGGCGAGGGACAGGCAAGTTTGAATAAAGGTTTCACTGTTAATGTAATTAAATGCTGTCCTAGACAGTTCAATTGCGTTGCTGTTGCAGAGTTTCAGTGGTATGAGCGAGTTGCTTAAAGCACGCTTCCCACAGGTGGTCACTAGCTGTGTGTTCCTCATTTACTGGATGTGAGACCTCTGGGATCTGTGTTGCAGAAACGCTGAGCGCTTGTGGCTGCCAGAGAAGTCAAGGGGAGCTGCTCTTGAAGAGATGTTGTGTCTGTAATTCTAAATACTCATTAATATTTCAAGTTAGACACTCTGAATTTGACCTTGTTTCTTAGTTTCACCATTTGTAAAATGTAATTTCTTTGAAAACCAAACAAGAAATAGTACAAAATGTTCAGATGCAATGACGATGAGCTCAAAAGAAAAGCTTGTTAGAAAGCCAAAGACTTGTCTTTAGAACAGTAAAGATCCAGTGGATGATAAACCAGTCTACTGAACTTGAATCTGCGGAAAAGAAGTGTAAGAAATAAACTATTTGTAAGCAAATAGAAAGTAACAGGTGCTGCTATAACAGTATGCTTTTAGTTAGCTAGCCTTACAGATGGGAAGACGTACTATGCTGTATCGAAGTGTAGTAGGATTTTGTTTGAGTTTTTAAAAAAATGAAATCTTCATAAAAAGAACTCTTATTTATGGTTGCTGATATTTTTCTCACTTTCAGTTTTAGCAGTTTCAGCCTACGTCCCCTACTTGCTTGTCATTCACACACAAACTGTCTTCTAATCCTTTTAGTCCCCTTCCATTCTCCCTTCTGATTTGGAGAGGCTTCTATGAATTAATTCCTTGTATAGAATTTTGAATTAGCTTTACTCATCTAGTAAAGACAGTGTGTCTGGTCTTGTGGTTTGAAATAGAGGTAAGAGGCTAAAATTCACCAGCAGGTAAGGGGAGGAGGAGGAGGGAGGAATGCTGGAAACATAGTAAAAGAAGGCCTGAAAATCCAGATGCTTTTCAGTGAGGAAAGTGCATAGTTTCATACCAAAGGGGCTGAAAACCTGCACAGCCTTAGGATGGGGAATAGGCAGTGCAGCAGTGCTGTATGGAGGGATCTGGCATTTATCATGGATCACAAACAGAACGTGATTCAACAAGATCACAGTGGTGCTGGATCTCATGAACACGTGGGTTATGGTCTTTGGCATATCCTGTGAAATAACTCATGTTGTTTTCAGTGATGGGGAGAGCTCCAGATGGAATGCTGTGTCTAGTATGGGACCTTGTCCTTCAAGGAGGAGACAGGCTACTGGAGAGAGTTGGGATCACAGAAGAATTGAGGTTGCCTAATCTAGAACAAAGACACAGTTGGATAGGACTTTATTGAAACACAGAAAAGATAGAGAAGTATAATAAACCGTTGTTTATTGAGTAAGAAAAGTAGTAAAAGTCTTGAATTGCAGTGAGCAAGACGTAGGTTTTCTACCTGCTAATCTTTCTAACAGTGGGGATAAAGAAACCCTGAAATACATGGTTTGGGCAGTAGTGTAATCTGTCACCAGAGCTGTTAAGAACCGCTTCCATAATGATCTAACAGAAGTGGATTGCAACAGCGATTCCACAGTGGTGTAGAAGGATGGAGTAGATGACCTCCTGAAATATTTTGCAATTCTGTTTTTGTGAGATTCTACAAATAATGTAATTTATGTGCGGATGTGCAATTTGCGGCCAGTATCTGTTCGTTACTGAAAACTTTGATGTGCTGTTCAAGTGAAGAAACAAGCTGTAGTTGTATAGTTAAGTACTGTGTCATAATGCTTACGCAGAGAAAAGCTGAATTAGGATTTCATGGGTGCCTTACTAACGACATTTCCTAATTTCCAAGTGATTGATTTTAGGATTAACAGTTTTGTAAGGTTTCAAAGAATATTTTGTAATCCTTGCTGTAGTGACTTTATCCTTGGTAATAACGGGTGGGAGGAACATACTAATTTTTTAAGTTAGTCTCTGTGCAAATTCAGCTTCTTAAGCATTTTATAATACTGCATGATTTGTCACTGAGAGGACAGGTACAAGTAAATGGTGTGGATGTGATTCTGCATGTCTTACCTTTTGTTACCGACTGAATTATTAGCATTTTTATATCTAACAGGTGGGATGGAAAGAGAGGCAGTATTAGTGCTCAAAACGCTTTATTGATATCTCTGTGAAAGGTATGGTTGGACAGGGTGGGAACTTGTTCGTCTTGGCAGAGAATTTAGGATTTACCCTTGCCTTTAGGGAAGGGAGGGATGGCGGAAGGAAGAGGTGCACAGTGACGCAAGGTGACTGGGAGGCTGAGCAAATAAACAGCACTAGCCCAAATCTTTTGGTTGCCTGTGTTGGATGTACTGCCGGGCAATGCAGCACGTGGCTGGGGTCTGTACTGAAGGCAGAATGCAAAGCTGCTGTTCTTCAACAGCTGGAGACAGCGGGTGCCCCAGCTGGTGACAGGGAAGTGGCCGAGTTTCCTAACTGGAGCGGCAGCTGCTGGCAGAGCGGCGTGGATGTCCTGGCCAGAGCTGGGTGCATGCTGGCTGCCGCTCAGGTGTCTGCAGCACTTCTCAGCTCTGCAGCGAGTGTGTCCTGACAAAGCTTCTCCGGACAGTTAGGACAGCGGGGAGCTGTCTTTGTGCCCGTTCACTGAAACTGGTTGGTATGGCAGGGTGGGCGACAGAGGGAGTGCAGGAACTTTGATCAGGAGGACGCTGAAGTAAGGAACAGCGAAGATAACGCTAGGGGCTGGGGCTGCTGTAGGAGTGGGTGAAATTTGGAACCTGGATTAGGGTATTGACGGTTGGAAGGCTTAGTTGAGAAGTGCTGTGGTAAGAAGGGGACTGCTTGATATTGGTAAATTGGAGGCTTTCCTGGCTGTCCTGTATGTTTGACTTGAGCATCCTCGCTTTAGAAGTTGCCCTAGAGCTATGCAGAAGAAACTGAGGCGCTTGCATTGGGCAATTTCTAAAGGGGTAGCTGGGCTCAGTTTTAGTAGAAAGCTCTCAGGTGCCTGGTAAGATACATTTCAGAACTGTAAATAAATCTGAAAATAAATGGTCACAAACATATTTCTTCTTACATGGTATTGATACAATTTCCAGATTTCAGCCTATTTTTTCTTAATTCATACCATTTTGGACCGAATTTCCTATTGAGTGTTTTCATACTGAGTAAGAAAATCAAACTGGTATAATTTCTTACATGAGAAGAAGGGTCTCCCTTTGTTTGCTCCCCAGCCAATAGTACAGGGCACTAGTTTGCCGATACTCTTTACGTAAAAGTTCTTCCCTCATTTAAAGGCAATTGTTTGATACTACAGGGTGACGCAGGGACTGTTTATTCTCCTTCTAGTTGGGTTTGAACTCGATTAGATGCTGAGCCTGTCTCACCTTTTCCTGTGGTCCATAATTCTATTGTAAATAAATCCCACCTCGTGTATGCAGATTGCAGTGAGCACTGCTCAGCCACAAAGCCACAACGATTTAGTTCAGCGTTATTTGGAGACAGAGCTCCGAGCGTTTATGTAGCAGACCCCTCTGGGCTAATATCATGTTGCTTTTTGAATAGAAGGCAGGCAGTTGTTTGTCAGCTACGCTGGATTCTGATTAGGTAGCTTCTCCAGTGAATGTCTGTATTTAAAACTGGAGCTAGTGCTGAATTGGGACTGTGTGATATATTGGGACAGAAATTGGATGTCACGGGACAAAAATCCAGACCTAGAGGAGAAGTCTGGTTTGAAGATGTTTTCAATTAGAAGCTGACCGTGACCTTACTTCCTGTCCTTACTCTGAAAGATGAAGTAGATTTGGGCTTCCAGCCGTTGACGTGCAATTTTTAGAAGATGTAATTTGTTCCACTCTGGAAGGAAAAAAAAAAAAAAAGAGTTTTTCTTTTGTCTTTCCAGAGTGCATGTGCTTTTTATAGTAACTTGGTTTAAAAAAAAATATGTAAATGCTCATCGACATAGTAATCAAGGTTTTGTCAAGAAATGTTTTATCCAGTATTAGTACAAGCAAGGAAGTTTCAAGGAAATAAATTGCTAGTCTGTTTACTTTGCTTCTGTGAGTAGTTACTTTGCTGCTTCTGCTGCAGCCAGGTTCTTAAAACTGTGCAAATTATCAGAAGGATTAGGATAGCTGAGGAATGTGAAATGAATGTAAATCCATTTTGCTTCTTTTTAAATTGACTGGATTCCAAGTAGACAGTGTCACTTGAAAGTATAATCTTCTTAAAATCCTGGAAGCATTAGAAACTTAGAAACAGAACCAGTTTCTGTACTGGAGTGTTAATTCTTATGATTCTTTAGCATTTACTGCTGCTATTTTCTGTGTGTGAAGTTTGTTAAGCACTGAGGTCAGGTGAAGATAATTCTAGAAATCTTAAAGAGGTTCTTTCAGATTTCCTAAAACAACACTCAGTTGTGTGTTTGTTTTTTTTTTTATTTCTTGAATGAGCCAAAACTATCATTAAAACATGCTACTGATGTGTGAGATTGCACTGACAGTTTAGAAGGGTTGTATTATTTTATATCTGGAAATAAAATACACCCTTGACGAACAGAATGCAACTTTGTTGTATACTGTATTCAGTACAAACATCCGTGTCATTTAGGTAGGATACTTCAGAAACATTCTGCAGTACTTTCCCTTGTTACTAAATAGTATCAGCCTTGGAGGTCACATCTAAAACTTGTTCTCTGTAAATACGATGTTAAAAGCTTTCTAGATGTTTTTAAAAGCAGAAGAGTACTAAGTTTTACATCTTCCAAATGCAGGTGCAAGAGTTAATGTGCTTTATGAAGACAAGTATTTTGATTTGAGTGAATACTTCAAGCTCCTACTTCCATTTCTGGTACACCAGAAGTTACATTTCTAATGAATTAGTAGACTTGGGTTTTATGAAGACATACGTTGAGACGTGTTGCTTTTAGTTTTGAGAGAGAGTTGGAAAAAAATGAGAAATTTACCAGTGGAATAAAAGTAATGAATTAATTAAAATGATAGCTATTGGAATTCTTCTGTGTGTTTAAGATCAGTCCTTGTGGATTGAATTACTTGGAGGAGGACAGGTGAAAAGCACAGGTGCCTGTTAAATATAGTTTGTCACAGGCAGTCAAAGCAACCACCCGAAACAGCAGGTGTTTGTGGAACATGCCTATAAGCTTAGGCATGTAGCACTGGGTTGTGCTCATAATGCGTTACTATGTGTATGTTTTGGTTTGGTGTTTGGTTTTTCTTTATTTTATTTGTTTGTTTTTCCCCTTGGGAGATGAGGGAAAACTTTCAAGGAGATTGCATTCCTCAATCAAAATAAACACAAAGGGTTGAAGACTATCTGCAGGTTTGGCTGTGTGAACTCTCCCACAGTGTAGCTGGGACCTCTGCCTCAAGTTCTGTTTCTGTTGTGCTCACCTTAGGAGCTACATCATACAGTAATCTGATAACCAGTTTACTCTGGTAATTCTGCAGTGCCTTTAAGGGTTTCTTTTACTGTAATGTAAAGGAGCATGAACGTAGTCAGTCAGAAGGAAAGTAGAAGAGTAGGGAGCTAGGGGAAGTTGAGGAGACAGGGAACCCAACTGATCAAAGCCCTCACTAGGCTAGCTACCTCGATAACCTACAGTATTTTCGTTGTGCTAACTTTCATACCGTTTGTTTTGCCTGGAAACTTTGTAAGGTCTTAAGCCTGTTGATACTTCCCGAATTATTGGTGCAGCATAAGAGAAATAGCTTTACTGCATCCTTTCTAACTTCTAGGACTGGCTTCCTTGCTGCTTCAGATACGTTGAAGGTAAAACTGCTAAGTTGAGGCAAGAATTTCACTCTGTATTTCATTCTGTGTCTGCAGGTCTAAAGAATTTAGAGCTTTTAAATTGCAGCTCTGTTACCTCAAGCTAGGTGGAAAATACTGAAATAGGAATTTTGTTTGAAACCTGTGTATTTGAAAAGAATGTTTGGGCTTTTTTTTGCTGATTTGCTTGCATGAAAGGATATCCAAGACAAGTAGATCAAACCTGAAGGGATATGTTATTAATAGTAAATGTCTTGTATGTCACATAATTAAACTTCTGTTCGTAATCTTTTGGGGGAATAGTTTTGTTTTTTCTCAATGTGCAGGATTTTTTTGTGTTTAAGAAGTTGAAAAGAACATGGTAGGTGTAAGTTTGCTTTTTTTTTTTATTAAACACTTGTGTTCATGCAGAAATTGTTCAGTGGCTGTGTAATTGAGTTAGAGTAGCGTGTCTTGTGGTGACGTAGTTTCTGACAGTCATATCAATAGCCTGGTTTCCATCCAATAAAATCTTGAAGACTTCCTCATAGCGTTCTCAGTTGGTGTTTACGGAAAATGGCACATTTCTAAATAAAAATCATGCGTTGGTAAGTGGGCTGTTCCTGAAGCAATCCATTTCTATTTTAAACAAGTAAACCCACCAGATTTTCCTCTGTTTTTACATATTGCAGCAGGTGTTATTGTTGTGTCTTCTGATTCAATATACATAATAGAGTCAAAGCTAGTCTCAGCCTTGTTTCATAACAATGTTTTATGTTGTTAGTTTGGAATGTTGAATTGTCATAATATATACCTATTCAAATAGAGACACAAGACCCAAGAGATTTCACTTCACAAACACGGTAACATGGTTTCTTTTACCCAATATATTTAACTTCAAATCCTTTTCTTCCTCTTTTTTCCCCTCTTGGAAGGAAATTCTTTTATGGGATTTTTTTTTTTTCTTTGAACAAATGCATCAACATTCTCTTCTGTGCTTTCCCCAGCGCTCCTCTTATTTCCCCCACATATATTCTACCCTCTTTGCTATGTCTCAGTCTTAAAGTGAAAGTTGCAGGGAGTCCCACCTTGCCTCCTACTGAAAACCAGAACAAAAATGATGTGATTTCAGCTTTTGTTGGTTTTGCACTCTGTGTACTTCTTCCAAACTCTGAAGGAGGAGAGCAGAATTTGTTAGGCATGTTTTCTTGTTGAGGAAGGGAAGACTTGCGAAAAGGGGAGGAGGAAGAAAGCAGGAGTGCAGTCTCTTGCCAGGCATGAATCATTTTCCCTCTTATGAAGCTGTGGCTCTGTGTTACTCTATGCAAGGGGAAATACAACTTAAGATGTTTCTGTTAGTCCTCTCTTAGCTTGTCACTTCAGCTTTTTGGATGGTGGTTGTATAGGCGGTGTTTTTAAAACAGTACTTTATTGGGGTATTTTTACTGTTTTGGTTTTGTTTCGTGTATTCTCCTTTAAATGGAGAAAATGTAACTTGGACCACAGTCATGAAAACAATTGGATTGGCACCTCTGGAGCGCAGAAATGACTATCTGGGGATGTAAGGGAGTGGCAAGAACCTTTCAAAACACAGCTGTCACGGACAGAATGGCACCACATCTCTATTTAACTCTGAAATTAATTTGTTAAGGAGCAACTGGATTAGAAATTGCTTGATCTAACATAGCCTCTACTATTGAGAAACCTTCATTTTAACAGCAACTTCTTTCTCACTTGAACTTGATTACTTAATAGTAATTTTTATGACTGTTCTTTCTGGACATTTTATCTTCTGGAAGGAAAGTGGATCTTAATATTTTTAAGTAGTTTGAGTGTACATAGTAAAAGTTTTTTGTGTAAGGAAAAATTCATATGAATGATTGAATTAAAATGTCTTCTTGGTCCTCAGTCATGTTAATCTTTGTATAGAAAGTTTAAGCTCCATAATTTATCTAGATAAAGAATTTTCACTTTTATAATTTACAGGTTTAGAGAACTAGTGTTCTTGCTACTGCATTTTAGTAGGGCCCTACATCCCTCTTTATGGCTGATGCCTTCTGTTTTAGGACTGGCTGCAACGCTTGCCCTAGCATCAAAATGATCTACTGCTCAGTCCCCACACGAGCACTCTGGTTCCTTTCTTCACGCTGTTTTTGCACGCGCTCTCTGTGCGTAGCCTCACAGGTCCCAAGCTTTGCCACCACCCAGGCCTCCCGCCGTCTGCTCGCCTCCCTGCGCAGCAGCCGCTGCTGCTCTGCAGTCCCCGAGGACTAGCTGGGGTACTGGCTAAAAACCCGTGTTGCTATGGCGTTTTTGGCTCTCCTGTTTCTCTACACTGTATGAAATAGAAAACCGCCTTGTAGTTACACCGGTATTACTGTGTGTGAAGATCAGACCCTTAGTATAAATTCGTTCGAGTCTAGCAAGCCACGCTTGTCTGTAGGGCAGCAAACACATCCCTGGGCATTCTGAGGTAAGTGCAGAAATACATATTTAGAGGTCTTGGAGGTCTTAACTTGACAAGGTAGGCTGTCCAGAACTGTGTGAAAAGTAAGAAAATTTTGGGAGTTAATTTTTTGGTGTAAAATGGCAAATATCTGGCATCTGACTGAAATGTGGTTATAAAGTATTTATGATGTATCATGCTATCTACCTACTGAAGAGTTGCTGCATTAGATGTTTTCTGCATCGTCCAAGAGCGCAAGATTCCAGTTAGAGTGCTTCAACATTAAGTAGGTAGTGGAAATATTTATTTTCTTGCCTGTTTCAACATTACCATCTGAGAGACAGGATTTGAAAACACTGGAAACAAAATATTTTGTAGTGAGTGCACTCATCAATTCCAGCAGACTTTTGCAAAGTTTTAGGAGTGCAGACTTGATGGTGGCTGCTGCTGGTGCTTTCCTGTGAGCAGAAGGGTTAAGTGAATGGTGTGGGCTCTGTTGTGTTGCCTTCCAGAGCAGAAGGGGCAGCAGGGACGTTGGCAAACAGCATGGTGGCATGTCAGTTCTCGGCCCCATCTGAGGGGGACTGCGCGCAGGCAAACTAACGCGTTTTACAGTAGAAAATGCAGGAGTCTTCCTGAATGCTGTGGTATTATGGAGGGCTGGGAGCAGCAAAGAATACTGAAATGTTTTGGAGAAAAATATAAGCCACCATGTTTCTTATGACAGAGTAAATGGGTATATTTTTATTTTTGTCTTTGTGTTCTTTTTTTGGCCATCATCGTGGCCAAATGATACTGAATCAGTTTTTCTTTGTATGTTGGCTTAATGATGGAACAGTGTCTTGTGGAGGGAAAGCCTTATCAGGGAGAAACTAATAAAAGTGAGTCATTTGAGGCTGTGCATATTTTAGGTCACTTCAGAGAGACTGTGTTTTTCCAATCGTGAATGAAACTGGAAGTTTCACCCTTGTGGTTTCTTTAATTATGATTTAAGTATCACAGAGATATGAAGCATTAAAAATCTAAAACATCTATGGGACTGGATTAAAAAAATCAGGGTTGCGGTTCTCAATGGTACGTAAAATGGAGGATGGCTTTTTCACCAGGATAGGCTTTCATTGAAAAACAGACTTGCTGGTATATCCCTGCGTGGTGGTGTAAAAGCTTTAGACCTTTTTCTATTTTGTATAGTTAGCTTTGATAACAAAATTTTGCACTGCCACTGAGAACTAATGCAGGAAATTTTCCAGAAGTATGTCTTTCAACACATAATCTTATTCATATTTCACTTCATTCACACCGATAATTTCCATGGGTCCTGTTCAGTAATTATTTGAAGAATAAATAAGTATATTTTTTAATCTATTCTGTCTAGCAGTATAATGGTCTTTGAGATACTTGGAGAAATGTGAAGATACCTCATGATGCTGACTGTAGCAGACTTAGGTTCTAATTAGGGCTGGTTTATGTAAACCAGTCTGGGAACTGGCAAGTTCTCAGTTTGCTAATCCCTTGTAGAGGAAGGAGGGGGAAAAAACAACCCAGAAGGCTCAAGAGCACCATAGAAATCTGAACTTGCTGACATTTTGAAGAAAAGTGCAAGTGTTGGAAATGTCAGGTTGCATTAGATTTTCTTATTAAGTAGGGGTTTTTTTTTGGTTCTAGATGGACTTTACTGGAACCTCCTCTACAGGAAACACTAACATGAGTCTTTGCTGTGAAGTGGTACTGTCTTGAGTATTCAGGTTTTCATAGCTTCATATTTTTTTTTTTAATCCCCTGCACGTTCCCATGTCTGTGTTGTAGGAATATTGGTCTGTGACTTACATCTGAGGAAGATACAAGGACTTGCATGCAGGTTTGCTACTCTTCTGTAAGGAAACTGGTGCGAGCTTGATGTGGTGGAGTGCTTTTCACCTGTCACTGAGTTCTACAGAAGAGGCATGAAACTAAAGATGCTTTGAGATATCGATGATCTTTGATAGACAAATTGTATCAATAGCTTATCCTTTAATATATGGGTTTTTCTTCTTCCTAGGACAAACTTAAGTCAGATAGATGCTGATTTTTCAGGTAGAGAAACATCATTCTTATGCCAATAACATCACTTTATGGCACCCACAAGACTATATGTTGTCATATTACTGGCATTTGATAACCAGTGACTCCTTTTTAGAGGCCTAATGTCTTGAGGGCATAACTTTTCCTTGGTTAAAGGCATAAGTTTGTTTATTTCACTATATGCGTGCTTCAGTTTATGATGAGATTAACGCTGTAAGCAACGTAATTTACCTCAGAAACGCTTAAATGAAATAATCTCCACTATTTTAGCCAACATAAAGCCTTTGGAAACTGTCTTCTGTGCAAAGATGTAATGTCTTCCAGTGAATTTGATCTTTTTCTGGATGATGATATCTATTTGTTGTATGTTGTTTCTTAGAAATGAAATGCTTCTTGATGGGGGGGAGGGGAGCGTGTGTGAACAGACACTAACACAATGTACCACACTTTGTTCACTAGTAGGTTGAATAAAATATTTGTAGGAAGCTTCGTTTTGTTTTTTGTGCAAATAGCATAGGGAGTCTGAGCTGATTTGTCTAGAGATTAATAGTGAAGGCTGTATTGATACCATAGCAAAAACTTCTGACAGACAGTGACTTGGGGCTGGAGGGGAATGTATCAGGAGGAGGAAGAGTTTGGTAGGCTCTGGAGGAGGAGCTCACTGTGTGGAGGTGTGGTTGGGAATAATCTTTAAACATCCGAATGAAAGCTGAGAAGTTTTCTTGTGCATGTGGCCGTTATGTGGTAGCTGCTAGTGTCAACCATTCAGGAAGGATGTTGACTAATTGGGGTGGTTCAGAGAATATCCATGTGAGGCTTTGGAAAGGGTGTTTCCAGGTGAAAATGTCAAAAAGAGCAGCCTAGTTAACGTGTTCTAGAAGTAGTGGAGATGTGACTTATTTTCCTCAACACAGAAATCATACATTCTGTAGTGGAAGGGCTCTTGGACCAGATAGGAAAGATTCTTCAGTAAGGGGGAGTTGAAGTTTAAGAACATTAGGCTCGGAGTTCCATACAAGGTATGTAATGATGAGGAATAATTAACCGTAGAGCAATGTACTGTCTTGGAAACTTTAAAAAGCAGGAGTTAATTTGGGCGAGTTTTATGAACTGAATTAGGCCAGAGATGGGGCTGGAAGATCACGTTGTTACTTTCCGTCCTTAGAAACTTCTGGCTATGTGCTGTAAAAGAATGGCATTATGGAGTCTGCATGGAACCGAATTCTCCTTTCCTTTGGCTCCAGTCACCTTCTGTTCGAGTAAATGATGAAACCTGCTCTGGCCAAGAGGATATGATATGGCTTGTGCTTACCTCATGTTGGCTGGGATTTAGGGGAGACTGATTCAAAGATTTTAGTGGTTTAAAAATGAACACTTCTGTACCAAAAAATGTTAAGATTTCAAGATGGTAATGAATTGCAGTGAACGTAGAAAATATGATGCTGAAAGCATAACACACAATCTGATAAAACTTTCTCTGATATATCAGTTTTGCATTACAATTCTCAAACACGGTGTTCTGGAGGGTGACAGGGCACGACATGGGATGCTGATGGTGCTGTGGCAGTCTCAGCAGTGGGGAGCTGAAGGTGAGCTGAGCTCGGTCACTACCACCCGGGCTGGCTGTGCTCCTCCCTGTTTTTCTAGCAAGTGGTAGAGTGGAGTAGACGTGTTGCATGGCCTGTTGTGCACCAGTGCCAGGGAGGGTTCTGTGGGTGTAGAAGCAGATGGTTGTGTTTGGATAGTATTCTGAGTTCCCATGGAGAAGCAAGAAGAAAGAAGGGAAGAGAAAGAAGTCTCAGAGTCAGCTTTTCCATCAAACGTGAAGTTCCCCAGAGATGTGTGCCACCACAAGTAAAAGGTAGCTCTAGAAAAAAAAATAAAGAGGACCAGAGAACAAGTTCTAGACACAGCTTTCTTCTTGTCCCCGTTGACTCCATTATACTAAAGGTTTAATTTGCTTGCAGTATTGGGTAGTATTAAAAATACCCAACTTTTTTTGTTTGGCATGGGCATCATGCCAAGGCTCAAATGGTACTAGCCAGTATTTGTAGTAGCGCTCCCCTCAAGCCTATTTTGCACACCAGCAGCTGTTAGAGTGTAGAGAATGAGGGAGCTGGAGTGAGTTAAACTGACACGTGTGTAGCAATGGAAACTTTTAGTAAATAATTCAATGCAGTACTATAGAAGCTGGTATCTGTGGTGACCGGTGTCAATCATTTTAATGGTTTTCTCTCACTTCCTTGCTATGTTAGCTATTTACCTGGAGTATTTGTTATTTTAAACTGTGATGGGTGAGGGGGGCAGAAGGGGACAGCAGTATCTCAGTACTTTTGTTTGTGTTGTTTTCAGTTGTAACCTGCAAGGCCTCTGCTGAGTGAAACGCTAGCGTAGAGTTTTGTCTGTGTCGTTCCGAGGAGAGATCCTATTGATCTTGTACTTGGTCTGGTGGAGATGGCATCATCTGAACTGGACCCTTCAGGCCAAAACCATTTACTGTTTGCTAGCTGAACGAGTTTGTGTTTGTTCAGTTCAGCTGTTTGCTGCCGAATTTCTACCATGTTCAGAAATCCTTATTGAATTTCTTGCTTTACAAGCTATACGCAGCAGAGCTATTACTCTTTAACTTGTAGACTGCTAGTAGCTAGTAAAACTTGTCAGGGATAGGTTTTTTCCTTCGGACTTTCCTTTTGTGGATGTTTTAGAAATAGTATATGGTCTCCCCAGGAAACTAGGAAGTAAAGGTTTAAAAATCATGCTGTAATGACATTTGAGGGTTCCTGAATCCAGGTTTACACCAGGTTGCAAACTTAGTGCAGTAGTTGACTAAGACAAGGAATGTGTGAGGAAAAGACCAGCTGAATGGAAAGGAGGCAACGACTTCAGGGCTTTTCCTTAGAGCAATGAATGTGGCTTAAGAAGGGGTTTTAATTTATGCTGCTCTTTATTTTATTCACAGTTGACAGAAAACATGAGAACTGCAAGAATCTGAGAAGTGGGAGGGGAAAGATGTCTGACAGTGTGATTGAACGGGGTTGTGTTCTGAGAGGTCAGAGCAGTGAAGGACGGACTTGAAAAGGGCATGGCAGATAAAGGTGCAACTAGAACAAAAAGAGCAAAAAAAGAAGAGAGGACAGAGAATAAAAATATTCTCTTCAAAACCACCATATCTAGGAAACTATCCTCCTTTGAACCTGAAGTAAATTGAAGTCGCCAGTTCTGTAGGTAGCGATGCATTTCAGTAGAATTATTCAAGAGCTCCAGTCCTGCCATCCAGATACGTTAATGTCAGAGTTGGCTGACAAAAAATAGCTATTTAGAACAGTTTTTGATGTGAAAAACTGCCAGTGTGGAAGAAACCAAGACAAGTCTGTGTGCCTAATGTTTGTCGTTTCAAAAGAAACAACTGAATTGTCAGTTGAAATCTGATGATAGATCTTTAAAGGTATGCAGTGCGTTTGACTTAGTGAAACTTTTGTTGTTTTTTTTTAAAGTGAGGGCTGTAACTCTTGTTGCAATATGTCCCATACAGAACAGCATATTCTGAAGTAATGCAAATTTGTGGAATGTGTATCAGCCCATGTGAAGATTCAGTGTTGTAATGAATGATGGTACTGCTGTGGAAGTTGTGGGACAGGTTTTCAAGCAAGTGTTTTGGTAGAGCACTTGAGCAAGAGTTCTGAAACCATGCATGGCCGCATGAGGAGAAAGGTAACTTCCATCAATCATCTGCAAACTTCTTAAAGGAGGGCAGTGATTTAAGCTTGTTATGGGGTTTATATACCCGTTACTGTAAGGGTTCAAATTATTTTCAGCATATACATCTTGGAGGAGATAACATTCTACCAGAAAAACTTAAATTCCCAAAGTGTACTGGGGATTAAAGGAAATTGTTTTAATGGACAGTTTAAAAAATACTGCCTGTTTTGGTAACACACCCAGCAGCTTTCACGTCTGGGGCTGTGTTTGGTGTACTTTATCCACATTGCAGGTACTGAAATTTGTTTCTGCTTTACTCCTCTCTGCTGTCTTGTGGCAAAGGTCAAATTAACTCTGTGGTTACTCAGAGCTAAGGAAACGGAGCAAGCTCGTAGTATTCATTTCTCTGATTCCTAGGTTTCTACAACGGAATGCAGTATGAATGCAGTATTTTTGGGGTGTTTGTCTAGGTGGATTTTAAAACTATTTATGCTCTTTGGACTCAACCTCCCATGGTAGTGAGTTCCACAATTTAATTATATTTGGAGGGAAAATACTTGTGTTTTGTTACTATTACTTATGCTATTTGATACCTCTTGAATTTTTTAACTATTTATTCTGAAATGTCATCATTGTTTTTTAATTCATCACTTCTCTCCCACTCATGACTCTAGAAACCTCATTCTCGTAGTCCCTTCTGTTGTCACTCCTCCAATCTGAAGAATCTTGTAGTGGAGCCAGTCTGTACCTACACTTTATCCTTTATCTTCTTTGTGATACCTCAATTTCTCTGTTCGGTTTTGGGAGTGGTAATTATAACCATGCAGCACTTAGGATGAGATCACAATGTTTGCCTATAGCATGGCATAATAACATGTTTCTGTTCGTGTTCTCTATTCCTTTGCTAATGGTCTTTACTATTCTGTTTTGTGTCTTCGATTTCTGCTGAGCACTGAGCTGACATTTTGGAATAATGGTGGATGGTACTTCACAATCTCTCTTCCCAAGCTGATATTAGTTAACTTAGAGCTTATTGTTCCTTCTGTAAGTAGGGTTGTTTTTCCTCCTTTCTATACTTCACCTTCGTCAATGTTGATTTTGACCTAACGTGGTGGAAGCCTGTGGTGTCAGAAGAGTCCTCCACTGCTCTTCAGTCTCAGTTTTCAGTTGGGACTTTCCTGAAACACTGCTGACAAATACTGTCAACTTACTTGCCTCTCTGTTGCTGGCTGTGTTTTGAAGATATTGAGCATTGTAACTGCACTACGGCTGGAAATCCTTTGGCATTCTGAAGTTGCTAATTGATTCCTGCTGACATCTTGAGCTTAGTCCATAGTGGTTAAATTTAAGAGTTTTGATTAGGAGCCTTGTTTAAGGCTTTGAAAATCCAGTTAAAATTGTTTCAGGAGGATTAGCTTTGTGTACACACTGCTCTTCACAGAACTGTCACGGACGTGAGGTATGCTTTATTTCTACAAAAATTTTTGGGGAACCTCTGAGGTTACAACTGTTAACTCTTTCACAGATCATTGTGCTTAGTCCATCTGTGCAAGGCAGTTAGGCAGCAGGTCCAGGATAGGAATGCTGATGGATTACAGGGAACTTGGTGTTTTGAGAAGGTAGATTTATGCTCTTGAAACTATAAGCAACCTGAACAAGAATAGTCTTTAAGTGGTGGAGGTTTTGTTCAAAAAGTAGGTCTTTTTGGAGGTACTTTCAGGGTAAGCTTGGGAAGGAGAGTTTCACTTTTGTCTACTACCAGTAAAACCCCAGAGGCTGTATGTTACTGTTGTTACACACCTAGCACTTAGGGGAGAGCATAAAAGCAATGCATCTCATGAGATTTGCCTTTAAAGTGTTTGGCTGCTAGAAGTGGAGAGAAAAGTAGAGTCTGACTTGCTATTTTGGCTTTATTGGGGATTATCAACTATTTACAAATGTTTTATTTCTTGGTTTGTGCTATACCTATTTGTATTCAGTTTGTAGGCAATCTGGAGTTACTTGTACCACTAGAAAAGGTCTATGTGAATGAAAATGTTTTAGTTTCTATTTCTGCATGCACGTGTGTCCATCCATGAAGAAAAAGTGAAGAAGCATTATGCTTAATATACCAGTTCTTAGGAAGCTGAGTGGAGTCTAGTTGAGATTATTTAAAAGTGAATAGTTGTGCATTAGGATACTGCGTATATCTGAGCCCCGATGTATTCAGTAGTCAGTTTTCTCAGTTTTCTAATGTAAATGGTTGTCATTGAACTTAAGAATTGCATGATAATATGCAATATTTCTCATACTGATCTGAAAATGTATTGATGCACACAGATTTATATGTACGTATATGTGTATATACAATATTTATATATACATACACGATGCATATAAAAATGTGTGTGTGTATTTTGGCAGTATTACTGCCTGATGTGCAGCAGTAAAAACCTGGACAGTAAGAAATGTGATGGTTAAACTGATTGTGGGAACCATGAATTTAAGATCCCACAAAAAAAAAAAAGCTGTGTCTACTGAAAACTGTTTAGGGCAAATCTTGGGATTACAGCTTCAAATAAAACAATGAATAACTGTTTAACAATTTTGCAGTCCATCCTTAAGCTGCTGATGTGATGTGGTTCATGAAATCACCCTGACAGATATTTCCTTGTGAGACCATTCTCTTCAAAATGTTTTTTATAATTTTCTGCAACTTTGTGTGGGCTCTTGCTCTAGGAAAGCAGTTTATCTCAGATATGTAGCACACGTGCATACATAACTCCAGATATTGCTGAGTGATGCTGTGGAGGAATTTTTAGGGGGAGGTATTTGGAAGGAGTGAGGCCATGATTTATTGTCTATTCCTGAATGGCATGCACAGTTTTTGTGCATCAGTGTTATATACATTATTTTTGGCTATACTGCTGTGCTGCGGTGGGCTTGCTTATTCACATATAGCTGAAGTTAGCAAACAAACGTTGTGGTATCTGAGAAGGCTAGTAGGTACAAGATACTGTGTCCAAGCAGCTGGCGATCTGCCAGAGGCAAAGACTTTACCACAGTATTTCTTTTAAACTGTGAAAGTCATTATAAGCATCTCAATCATGAAGGCACCAGAAGGGTTGCTGAAGAGACTGAATAGATTCATTGTGAAGGCCATTTATTAACAAAGTGGTGTACAATAAACTTAGTTGTCACCTTCAGCTGTTCTTGCTTCTTAACAGAAAGATGGAGAGAGCAATATAAGTGGTATCCATCTCTTCTCTTAAAATCCATGGAGGGAGGTTATGTTCAGGGGCATATAATTTCCTTACAAACCATGCACAACATCCCAACTGATGTTTACAGTACTTGCAGATGACAGCAGGCTGATAAGCCGTGCAGCTGGCGAAGTAAGGCTTTTATTTCAGTTAGGGCTTTTAAATTATATCTGACCATATAGTTTGTGGGTTGATACTGTATAGTGAGCTAAAATTGGGAATTTGCTGTTTTCCTTGGGAGGGCTTGGTGAAATACAAAACTCTTTAGAGGTTTCTGTTTTTCTTGCCATGTTTGCTAATGGAGTAGATTTTTTTTTTAATCTGCTAAACAATGGCTTTTCCTGCAAGGTTTTATTACTTCTGGTTGGCTTATTTGTAACATCAAAAAGTGGTTGTCTGAAGTACTTACGCTTCAGAATTCAGGACTGTAAGTACCTGTCTGGACTGGAGAGAAATCATTGTGGCTTATTTATATCTGTATGACTATAAGAATTAAGTGATGACTTGGGTTTACCTCTTACCTTGTGCCTCAAGTGTGTCTCTTAAATGAGGTTTCCCTGTTAAAACATATAGAAGATTTTACATCATGCTGTCCACTGTTGTTTCTCTTGTAACTAGCGGTAAGTGTTACCTCATACAGGAACAGCTGAATGTTTGTATATTGTCAGCATCTGTGCAATTCTGATCCTGAATGGTATCAGTAAGGAGATAATGTACATTTTCAGAGTGTTACAGTTTATCTGTGGTACTCCTAGCTAAAGATTAAAAGCTTTAGGAATACAGAAAAGGTACTTAAGCTTCTGAAAAATGACAATTTGATTTCAAAATCTTCAGTCCTTCGACAGTGGGAAGATGATCTCTTCAACAGTTCATTTAAAGCTTTGTGCTTAATGCTAGTTTCTATGTAGGGATACTGCACGCATGAAAATGTATGATACTGCCAAAGGTTTTTCCTATTCCAAACCATACTTGGATAATGGAGAAGATTTGGAGTGGAAAACACTTGACACATTGAGTTCATCACAAATTTTGACTTGCAGTACACTGACAATTGTTTTCTGAAAGTAATTTGCATATCGAACATAATTATGGTAGCAAATTTGGATGTTCTTCAGTGTCTCAGCATTCATGTACAGTTTTTCAGATGACCCGTCTGTATAAAACTCAAATTTTAATTCCTGGCAACTTAAATAATACACGAGAGAAAGCAGACAAAATGTCCTCAAACTATCAGAGGTATTCTGTTCTGTCTTCAGGACCTTGCTCATACAGCGTTGTGAACTGTGTCAAAGAATATTGCCCATTTAGTAGAAGAAAGACTGACTGAGTAGTACACTTTGTCATTTCTTCCCCCCCCCAGTTTCCACATAGCAGCCAAACGGAGCCTGCAAATTCTGGTGCAAGCAGTTGGTGCCTGGATATGTATTTCATGTGTGTTCTGGCTGTCTGAGGTAAGAGGGGTGTTAGGGCACACTACCAATTTAAACCACATATCTGAAATTTTAAATTGTCCAGTGGTATATTTCATGGAATGAGAGGTTCCATGGATGGTTTGTAGGAGCAGTTCGTACTGGCAGAGTGGTGTGTCCATCCTTAACTCTTGCAGTCTGTCAATCTGGAAACAAAAAAAGAGAACAGAATTGGTGCAGTGCTGGCCAGCGCTCTAGTTCATGCGTATGTTTTTTGTCAGTGGTAAAGTCAACATATATAGTGTGTAGTAGAAAAACTGCTCTGAATGAGATTTATTTCTACAAGTGTTATGTGTATTTTTTGGAAATAACGTGACTGTATTGATCCTCCTCTCTTGAGGTGAAACCAAATCTTGTAGTTGTTGAGGGTAGCAGATAGCAACTTGTTTTGCAGGAGAAAAAAAAACTTGCGCAAATATCCCCCATCAGAAACTGTAACTTGCCTGTATACTTGTTAGCTGTATTTACTTCCCTGTTTTTTAAAAATTTTGCAAAACTTATGTTTCTTGCCCCTCCTTCTGTCTTCCCCCCCACCCCTCTGGTCTTACTGTGGAAGTATTACATTAGGTTTATAAAGAATAAACGTGACAAAAGTGTCCATCCCAGTTGGAAAGTCCTTTTTTAAAGTAATATTTTTAACTGTCTATTTGTATCTAGGATGCTGAGAAAATTCTATTTGGTTCAGGTTGGATGGGTTTTTGTAAGCTAACAGCCGAGCAGGGTGTCTTGCACCATAGAAATGTTGCTGTGTTTCATAATGAAAATACCAGCAGAAAGGTATCATGCTGGGATCTCTTTGAGTACCCTTGGGTGCGTAAAAAATCCTGCTGCACTAGAATTAAAATACTAAGGTCAATTTTCCATTGGTATTGATGAACCTTTTTGTTATTTCAGCTGTGAATGAGTTCACTGGCTCTGTATAAGTCTTGTGAGACTTACTAGGGCTATGATGATTGCTGTTTTATTGGGCAGCAAAATGTAATTTCGGTGTTACCTAAAGCACTGACTTACAGTAGCTTTTCACATTGAGCTTCTGCAAAGGTGTCATTCCACTCGCTTTCCAGATTACACTGTTGGTGACAGTGACCTCAGTGAGAAGGATTAGCCTGCTGGTAACATCTTTGCCCGAGAGCTGTGTTGTGGGTGGTCTCTGGACTTGCCCGCAGTTCAGCGTATCTTCACTTAAACTCCAGCACCACTTCCCAAAGTTGCAACAGGCTTTGCTGTCCTAAAGAAACCTGAGTTTTGTTTCTTCAGTATTAAAACTGCAGTGAAATTTCTCTAAAGAGTTGCAGCACTTAAAGGAAAATGATCACTTTTTTTGTTAGTGGGGGAACCCCCGCCAAATGGCACTAAGGAGAAGGTTTGTAGGAAGAGGGTTTGGTTCTTATTTTTTACTATGTAATATATAATAATTATGATGTTTTGTTTTTCTTTTGTAAACCCTGAGCAACAAGAAAGGAAGATTTGTCAGCTGTATTTAGTAATGTAAGTTCTGTTATCTACATTGGTATGTATCCTTAATATAGGAGATGTTACTGAGAACTGTGTTTAAGTAGTGTAACGCTTGCTTCTGTCTCATAACAAGTAAATTCCATTAGAGCTGATAGGATTATGTGCATAAATAAAGACTGCAGAATTGGGAACAAAAATGGTGATGCATTGGTTGAATTCTGTTTAGTTAGGTTGCTAGCTTATGGAATGTAATTGAAGAAATCTCGATACGTTCCAGGTTATCCAGCTTTATTGCACTCTGTTGCAAGTGCTCTGAAAACTTTATTGCACTAGTAGTCTGATCTGCTTTACTTGCTACCTACCCTGGGAAACAGTCATTGTATCTATATATGTAAGGAACTTGAATATAGTAATCTTCTTGGAAAGATGATATGAAATATACTGCAAAAATCTGTTGTTTTCACTGGTATCTACCTAATACCTATATGTAAATAGAAGAAAATCCAGAACAGCTTCAGCAGTGATGTGCACAAAAGGGTATGAGTAAAG
>Ga0181612_129581_pt1 | contig 23371 bp, 22 predicted proteins | sample HoacroProtozoa21_FD_119630 | JGI IMG/M metagenome (GOLD analysis project Ga0181612, IMG submission 119630) | Hoatzin crop microbial communities from Cojedes, Venezuel. Combined Assembly of Gp0051906, Gp0051904, Gp0051908
CTATAGACTGGCTAATTAATTCGTTGATATCCATTAAACAATAATTTTTCAAAGATAGGCATAGTTTGAGATTTTCTGAAATAATCTTATATTTGTTAAAATCTACCAACCTGTTTATAAAACTATTAAGTTATTCGGAGATATATTGGAGAAATAAACTATGAAAAAATCTATATTGTTTTTGCTTTCGATTGTGGCTGTAATAGCCTCATGCTCAAGGAGTCAGGGGTCTTTGGGAACGATTAGGAATGGGGACCTGATTTTTGTGGGGCTGCCTCAGGATTATAGATCGGATTCAACCTCTATGGATAGTGCTATTGCTGATGCTACCGGCGATGGCAAGTTGAACCTGATTCATGTGGCAATTGCGGAGGTGGATAGGGATAGTGCCTGGGTTATCGATGCTACTGTCAAGCATGGGGTAGACCGTCATCCTCTGGATACTTTCTTGTCTGATTTTACACTTAAGGATGGCTCTGAGCCTGTTTTTCTGGTGAAAAGGCTGGATGGATATAGCCCAAGGCAAATCAGGAATTTTGTTGAAAATGCCAAGGCTTTCATCGGCGAGGAATATGACCATACTTTTCTCCCTGACAACGGCAAGCATTATTGCTCAGAGCTGGTCAGGGACAGCTATATAAGCAAGAAGGGCGAGTATATTTTCGATTCCGCTCCTATGAATTTCAAGGATTCAGAGGGGAATATGCCGGTGTATTGGGAGCAGCTCTTTGCCAAACTGAATATGCCCGTTCCCCAAGGAGTAGAAGGCACCAATCCCCAGGACATGTCCCAATCTTCCGCCCTCGTAACCGTTTCTGAAGATTATAGGTTTTGGTAGGGGGGATGGAAATTAATCTTTTAGGCTAGCCAACGGGATGATTTTCACCCCGTCAGGGCGGGTGTATGCCATTGTTCCGCCTGTGATTATAAGTTTGAGGTCAGGTTCTCGGATTGGCATCTGCTTTTCGGTTTTGTTGTGCTCCCTAATGAGGTTATGCAGTTCCGTTAGATGCTCTGCGCCCTTTTCTATTTCGTTGCTGCCGAGTTTACATTCGATGAGAGCATATCTTCCATCTTCAAGATGAAGGACAAAGTCGGCTTCGAGACCATATCTATCGTGGTAATATTCTATCGTGCTGCCAAGGGCCTGAGAGTATGCTCTGAGGTCGCGCACGCACATACATTCGAAGATAAAGCCAAAGGTCTTAAGGTCCATCAGAAGGCTTTCTGGAGATAGTCCAAGGGCGGCAACAGCGATTGAAGGATCCGTGAACTCCCTCTTTGGACTTCTGCGGATAGATGTTGCGGAACGGACGGCTGGGCTCCAAGCCTCTATATCTTCAATAACAAATAACTTTTCGAAGACTTCCAGATAGTTGTCAAAAGTGGTATTTGAACAGTTTTCAAAATTAGATTTGACATCCTTAAGCATAGTGGATTTCAAGGTGAGGGTGGAGATGTTTCTTGCGTATGCTCTTAAAATCAGGCGAGCGAGTCGTTCATCCCTCTTTACACCATCTACCCTTGAAATATCGTCCGAGCAGATGGTGTTTATGTATTCTTTGGCGGTGAATAGTTTGGCTCTGTTCGATTTGTTTTTAAGAGTGATGGGCCATCCTCCGCGACAAGCAGCGAAGATTAGTTCCTCTATAGTCATAGACGATGCGGCTCCGTCGATGTCGTAGTCTTTTTCATTGAAAAGTCTCCTTAGGGAAACGGCGCCGGTGGATTCTAACGACTCGTAAAGACTCATGGGGTACATCTTTAGTTTGGATATTCTTCCTGTACCCGAATGATATATTTTGCTTTTGTCCACTACATTGGACCCCGTCAGAATGAATTGTCCTGCCTTTTGCCTGCTGTCCACCATTGTCCTGACTGTATCCCAAAGTATAGGGGCATCCTGCCACTCATCAATAAGTCGCGGGGTGGCTCCTTGAAGAAGAAGAGATGGTTTCGTCGCAGCTATTGCGAGTGATGCTTCGCGGGTGTCTGTGTCCTGTAGTTTCAGGGTACTTTTTGCCTTCTGCTCTGCCGTTGTGGTCTTTCCGCACCACTTAGGTCCCTCTATGAGTGTAGCTCCAAATGTTTCGAGATGTAGGTCCAAAAGGACATCGGCTGTTCTTTTTAAGTAATCCATGCTAAGTGCTTTAAAATCAATGCAAAGATACAATTTATTTGGAAATTTGGGGCATTTTATTTGGAAATTTGGGGCATTTTGTTTGGAAATTTGTGGCATTTTATTTGGAAATTTGTGGTACCATCTTTAAAGATGATATGGTGTATTTGTATGGCAAGAATGGCCTCATTCTCAAGGCGCCAAGGTCTTTTTGTCTATTCCTCATTGCTACTATTGCATTTTTTGCAACAGTTCAAAATGAAGTAAAAACCCGAAATGGCAGCATTTCCATTTCGGGTTTTGTCGTAGCGTGATGGTGTGAACCTGATTCCTACTCCTGCACAAGTGCTAGGCGGAATCCGATAGTCCAATCTGTTCCACCATAGAAGTAGCGGTAGTGAGGCGTAAAGCGGTAGGAATCATTGTAATAAATACTTCCGCCACGCTTGATGTAGGTACTCGAAGGGGTGCTGTTGCAAGGGTCGGTGACATCTCCCGAAGGATAGGAACCGGGATAGTCGTAAACCCACTCATAGACATTACCGCTCATGTCATATAGGCCGAGCTCATTCGGCTTTTTCTGGGCAACCGCATTGGCTGCGCTGCTGGAATGGTTGCCGCTTGTCCATGCTACCTCATCCAGATTATCGCTTCCACAGTACTTGTATCCCTTGCTGTAGTTGCCACCTCTTGCCGCAAACTCCCATTGCGCCTCTGTGGGCATGGCAAAACGCACTGAATCTCCGATAATCCCAGCCTTGCGAGCCTGCTCGGTCAGCTTTTGTACAAAGGTCTCGCACTGGGGTCTGGTGATGCTGGCGATGGGGTAATTGCTCCTGCCACCGCTCTTTCCCATTACCTTGTTCCACAGAGCCTCGGTCACTTCCGTTTCTCCGATTAGGTAATCCTTGGTCAGAGTTACCTTGTGTGCAGGCTTTTCGTTGCTCTGCCCGCTATTGTCGCTGCCCATTGTAAAAGTGCCGTGCTCCACCAGAATCATCTTGAAAGAAATTCCATCAAGATTTAAGGTGGTTGTTTGCAGCTTCGCTCCATTAGATGAACTGCTTTCGCTGCTGGAACCGCTTCCGTTGTTGTCGGTACCGCCATTGTTCTGGGCCACTGTGGTGGTATCCTTTTGAGTAGTCTGCAAGGATTCAGTTTCCTTCTGGACGACATCCTTGCTGCAAGAATTGATAATCATAATCAAACCTGTCAAAAACAATGTTAACATACTTTTCATATTTTACCTCCATAAACGGGGAATACACTTGCGTCCCCATAGTTTTTAATTTGCTCCAGCCTCATAAGAGTCTGCATGTCAGTCTCCGAAATCTCGAAATCCACATCGGCATTGTCAGCCATGTGCGCAGGATTCGCTGTTTTCGGCAGAGGCAGAAGCCCAAGCTGAAGACAATAACGGATGCAGAGTCTGGGGATGCTCACCCCGTATCTTCCCGCAATCTCGGCTACAGTGGCATTCTTGAACATCTCTCCATGTCCCACAGGGGAGTAGGCCTCAACTAGGATATTCTCCTTCTTACAATATTCTATGAGTGAGAAAGGAGTGTTGCTGATGTGTGCCAGCACCTGATTCACCATAGGTCGGATGTTGCAATTGTCAAGGATATTCTTAAGGTCAATCTCCTCGAAATTGGAAACTCCAATGGCACGAAGTTTCCCTGCATTGTAGGCCTCTTCCAGAGATTTCCACACTTCAAGATTTCCCTCAAACCAGTGCTCTCCCTCACGGAAGTGCTTCCATGGCTGGGGACTGTGGATAATCATCATATCAATGTAGTCAAGCCCCATTTTGGCAAGAGAGCCATTTATGGCATCAACTGCACCCTTGTAGTCCTTGATGTCGGCCTCAATCTTAGTAGTTACGAAGATATCTTCCCTGGGCAGCCCGCAGGTGCGAATGCCCTCTCCGACACCACGCTCGTTGCCATAGCCTTGGGCACTGTCAATGTGCCTGTATCCCAGTTTTACGGCATTGCGCACGGCTTCGGCGGCATTGCCATCTTCAATCATCCAAGTTCCTAGTCCCAATTTTGGAATCTGGGCTCCATTGGAAAGTCTGAAAGTTTCATTTAAAATCATATCGCTTTACTTTTTATTGGTTCATGGTGCAAAGATAGAGTGGATTTTCCAAGGGCTTTGTTCCCCTATTCCAGAAAAAATAACCCAGATTACGGATTTTGCGGAGAGGCTGTATTTCTTTAGAAATAAAGTTTTACCTTTGCAGCAAATGGAAGATATCATCAAGATAGAAAGCATCCCCCAGTACTGCAATCTCTTCGGGTTCGAAAGCCACCATCCCCTTGTGGAGATAGTGGAATGTTCGGAGCCTGAGAAGTTGCAGCGGTACACTATCAACTGGGGATTCTATGCCCTTTATCTTAAGGATACCGCCACTTGCACAATAACCTACGGCAAGACAAAATATGACCATGGAGACCAGACTGTGCTATGCTTCTCTCCTGGTCAGACCACAGAGGTCGAGAATTCTAAAGATGGCATTCCGAAATTCGTTGCACTGCTATTTCATCCCGACTTCATACTTAGGACTCCGCTTGCCCAGAAGATAAAGAATTATACCTATTTTTCATACGAGGCGAATGAGGCACTGCATCTTAGCAAGGATGAGAGAATCCTGATTTACGACTGCCTAATGCGTATCAAGGCAGAAATCCAGCACCCGATTGATAGGTTTTCCAAAGACCTGATTATTAGCAACATAGAGATTCTTCTGGACTACTGTCTTAGATTCTATACAAGGCAGTTCATCATGAGGGAAGACCTCAATACCAATACTCTTGCCCAGTTTGAAAAATTGCTAAACGACTATCTCGGTTCGGGCAAGGCTGCTGATTTTGGACTCCCAAATGTTAAATATTTTGCAGATAGGGTATTTCTATCTCCGAACTATTTCGGGGATATGGTCAAGGCAGAGACGGGGAAGACTGCGCAGGAGTATATCCAGATGAAGATAGCGTCGGAAGCAAAAGTTCGTCTGTTGGATGGTATCAGCACTATCAGCGAGGTAGCCTATTCTCTTGGTTTCCAACAGCCTCAGCATTTCAACCGTTTCTTCAAGCGAGAGGTCGGCTGCACCCCGAAGGAGTTTAGGATGCAGATATCGCAGAAATAACTTGCATTAGTCGAATTAAGTACGCACGGGATTAGCCACCTCGCTGCGCTCGAATCCCTGGCCTGAAGCGAAGAAGCCGATGCGTTTAGCATCGGCTTCGGAGCGGAAGGACAGGGATTCGAACCCTGGAGCCGGTTTTGCCGGCCACGCGCTTTCCAGACGCGCCTCTTCAGCCACTCGAGCATCCTTCCAAAAGAGGGTTGCAAATTTAAGAAAAAATTTTGTCAATGCAAAGGTTCGGCTGAAAATCATTAAATTTGCACAATAATATAGTTGAACCATGGCAGACAATTATTTAGAAAAACGTTACGAAGAGGTATTTGGCAACGGTCCGAAGCCTCAGCACAAGAGGCCCAGCGGTGCTTCGTTGGACAGCCTTCTGCTTAAAAACCGCAGTGTTAGGGGCTATGACCCCAGCCGTAAAGTGACCCTCGATGAACTCCGCCAAATCATAGCGGTGAACACCAAAACCGCTTCCTCCAAGAACTGGCAAATTCTTCGCTTTAAGCCCGTTGTAGAGGGCCCGGAGGCCGATATTGTCAATGCCAACATTAAGATGGGCGCCCTTTTCCGCAAGCGCCTGGCTGCCGGTGCTCCCGCCGAGGATAACCCCGACCTGCCACTGAAAGGCACTGAACCTCAGGCATTTATCGTAGTTTTCAGCCAAGCTCCCGAGAACTCCAGCGTGCTGATTGACCTCGGAATCTCCCTCCAGAGCATGAGCCTCAAGGCCGTTGAAATGGGGCTTAACTGCCTGATGATAAGGGCAATGAACAAGCCCGCCCTCAAAGAAGCCTTCCACACCGACCTCGAACCTGTCGCCGTGCTGGCGGTAGGGAAGAGCGCCGAGAAAATCTTCATCCTCCCCGTACACGAGGGCGACAACATCGAATACTACCGCAAGGATGGCATCCACTATGTGCCGAAACTCCAACTAGACGATATAATTATCTAGCAAAATTTGCTACCTTCGCGCCGCAATGTTAAACAAGGAAATTAGGTTTATCAAGAATTGGATGCTCCCCATTTCAATGACGCTGGGAGTCACCATATACCTTATTTTACATTATACCCCCGGATTGGAAGCAGCCTCCAAGACCTATTGCAACATTGCGGTCAAACTTCAGCCTGCCCTGGTGAGTCTGATGCTCTTCCTTCAGTTCAATGTTGTAGCACCCACCGACCTAAAGCTGCACCGCTGGCATTTCAAGCTCCTAGGCATCCAGGCGGCACTTTTTACCCTCTTTGCACTGCTGGCTGCAAACGCTCAAAATGAGGTAGGGAAGCTCCTGTATGAATCGGCAATGCTCTGTTTTATCGCCCCCACAGCGGCAGCAGCTGGGGTTATTACCGACAAGCTCGGCGGCAAGATTTCCGGTATCATTACCTATCTGGTGATGGCCGACTGTCTGGTTTCGCTGGCCATCCCGCTCATTATTCCAATGGTCCGTCCCTCGGCAGAAGTGCACTTTTTCGCCGCCTTCTGGACCATATTCAAAAGAGTGTTCTCCATCCTGCTGGCCCCCTGCATCATTGCCTGGATAATCCGCTACACCTGGCCCTGGCTTCAGCGACAGCTTGCCAAAATCAAGCACTATGCTTTTTATATTTGGGGAGTGGGGCTGATGCTAGCGATGAGCCTCGCCACCAATGCAATGGTATTGAGCGGTCTACCTGCGTATGTAATTGTGATAGTGGGAGTTATTTCCCTCGTCTGCTGCCTTTTCCAGTTCTGGCTTGGACGCCGCACAGCCCGCAATTATGGGCACAGCGAGTCTATCACTGCCGGGCAGGCGATGGGCCAGAAGAACACCGGCTTTGTAATTTGGCTGGGTTATAGCTTCCTGAACCCCGTTACCTCGGTTGCCGGCGGCCTCTACGCCATCTGGCACAACCTCGTGAACTCCTACGAACTCTATAAAAGCAGAAAGGGGGAGCAGATATGATTCAGTTGATTAGGGTCAAAGGACATTGCCTGACGCTCAAGGAAATTGGCGCCGATGGCAAATGGCAGACAGTGCTTCGCGCCTACTGCGGCTATGGCCGTAACGGCTTCACTCTCAGGAAGAAAGAGGGTGATGGCAAGACTCCGATAGGGGTGTTCCCCTTGGAGATGGCCTTCGGTACAACCCCCATTGAAACCGCCCTGCCCTACAAAAAAATAGGCCCCGATTCCTATTGGTCGGGGGAAAAGGAAGACTATAATACCTGGGTAGATGTGGCACCGGCATCTCGCTCAATGCAGGCAAGCGAGCACCTTGCAGACTATCCGGTGCAGTACAAATATGCAATGTCCATCGGCTATAATACCCAGAACCCCAAGTTTGGGGCGGGCTCGGCAATCTTTCTGCATTGCAAGGGCCCAAAGGGCTGGCCTACAGCGGGTTGCATTAGTGTTAAGGAATCCACAATGCTAGAGCTGATGCAGCGAATCCAACCCGGTGCGGTTATGGAGATAGCAGGATAAAAAAGATGCCCGAATCACTTCGGGCATCCATTGTCTATTGCTTTACTTTTCGAATTTCTTTTCCTTTGTGCGGGTCAACTTCTCCTTCATTGCATCAACGCAATCGGTAATTGCCTGCTCAAACGAGTGGGAATTGCGCTCGATGATGAGGTCTTCGCCCGGAACATGGATCTGAATCTTAGCCTGCTTGTTGTCGGGCTCCTGGAGGAGCGAAAGGGTTACATCGGCTTTCTCGGCTCCTCCTTTAAAGAACTTGTCGAGCTTTGATACCTTTTTCTCGACGAAATCAACCAGCTTCTGGTCGGCGTCGAATTTGAGAGTCTTAAGTTTAATCTCCATTTTTACCTCCGTTTTTTCCGGCCCTTGGATGGGCCTCGTTATAAACTTTCTTCAGCCTTTCGATGCTGTTGTGGGTGTAAACCTGCGTTGCCGCCAGCGAAGAGTGTCCCAGCAATTCCTTGATGGAGTTTAGGTCTGAACCTTCGTCGAGGAGTTCGGTGGCTATAGTGTGTCTTAATACATGCGGGGACTTTCGTCCGCTGATGCCCTCTACGCTTCCGAGTTCCTGTTTTACGGCTCTGTCTACATATACAGGGTACAGTCTTTTGCCTGTTGGCGTGAGCAGAAGGGGAGTGTCGCCTCCGCTATTTCTACCCAGCATCGTTTCGGCTGCTTTCAAATATAGTGAAATTTCTTCACAAATCGTGCTAGTTAGTGGAATTTCTCGCATTTTATCGCCTTTTCCGAGTACGGATAGCTGCTTTCGGGCAAAGTCTACCGACTTTCTGTCCAGCCCAATCAGCTCACTCCGCCTTATTCCTGTCGAATACAGCAGCGATATAATCATCCTCCGCAGCATCCGCTCGTAAATATCCTTGGCGGTTGGGTCTATTTTATGGTTGTCACCTGTCAATTTTTCCAGAAATTCCAGTTGTTCGTTGCTAAATATATATGCTGTATCGCTAAAATACCGCTCCATAGAATCCTGACGGTAGAATACCGGAAGGCGCTTTTCTACTTTTGGTCTGCTGACCAACCGAACCGGATTACTCTCCAACAAACCCTGCTTCATTAACCACTTGCAATATCCGCTTAGTACGCTCAAATGTAGATTCACCGTCCTTGGCTCCTCTTTTTTCTCATCCAGCAGATAAACTTCGTAGTTCCTGATATTAACTGGTGTTAGAGAATTGTCGATAGTGCGAGGGCGTTGTGAAGCGGAGACAGGATTTGGTTTCTGAGTCCCCGTGCTCAGAAATAAATCCTGCGAAGCTGAGGGCCTATCATCCCCCGAAAGCCAACTAAAATATTCGTTCAGGATATCCCTATATATCTGTTGAGTGCGCTGCGAATAGCGGCGCACGCCAGCGATATAGGCTATGTAAGCATCTACTTGCACGGTGTAAGTCCATATTCGGCCGCCTTGACGCGCATCAACGCATCCGCCTCCTCAAAATTATTCCCAATCCGGCCGTCAAGGATAGCATTCTTCACATACTCCTTGATTTCGCCGATGGTATTGCAAGGCTCAATGCCGTAAAGGTCCATGATATAGTCCCCGGAAATGGGGTTTTTGAAATTGCGAAGGGCGTCTTTTGCCTCCACCTCGACAAGTTTCTGCTTTACCAGCTCGAAATTGGAGCGGATGCGAGCCACCTTGACAGGGTTCTTGGAGGTGATGTCGGCGTTGCAGAGCAGCATTAGGTCGTCGATGTCGTCACCGGCATCAAAGAGTAGGCGCCGCACCGCTGAATCGGTGACGATGTCATCGACCAGCGCAATTGGGCGCATGTGCAGCCAAACCAACTTGCGAACATACTTAAGTTTCTCATCCAGAGGCAGTTTCAGCGATGCGAAAATTTTGGGAACAATCTTGGACCCGGCTACATCGTGTCCGTGGAAGGTCCAGCCTAGGGAGGCGTCGTAGCGCTTGACAGCGGGTTTGCCAATATCGTGTAGAAGCGCTGCCCAGCGAAGCCAAAGGTTCGGTGAAGAACCATTCCAGCCAACAGTGTCAGAGCGTTCGAAACTGGCATTTACATCGGCGGCAGCAACATTGTCCAGCACTGCCAGAGTATGCGAGAAGATATCCTTGTGTCCGTGTCCTTCGATGGTCTCAACTCCCTTAAGCTCTGAGAGTTGTGGAAGGATATAGGGGAGCAGTCCGCCTTCGTCCATAAGGCGGAACGCCATTGAGGGCTTGGTGCAAACCAGCATCTTGTTGAGTTCCTCGGCAATGCGCTCGCGGGAAAGAATATCCAACCTGGAGGCCATTCTGCGCATGGATTCCATTGATTCAGGCACAATCTGGAACTGCAATTCAGGCGTGCTTAGCTTGGTGGCAAAGCGCACCGCGCGTAGCATCCTCAAAGGGTCGTCGGAATAGGTCGTATCGGGGTCGAGCGGGGTGCGGATAATGCCGGCCGCTAGGTCCCTGATGCCCCCGAAGGGGTCTACCAGCGCTCCATAGTCCTCTGCATTGAGCGAAAAGGCCATAGCGTTGATGGTAAAGTCGCGGCGAAGTTGGTCGTCTTCAAGGGTGCCATTTTCCACTATTGGCTTGCGGGATTCTCGCCTGTAGGACTCCTTGCGGGCGCCCACAAACTCGATTTCATCGCCCTTGTATCGAAGCATGGCGGTGCCGAAGTTCTTGAAGTAGGACACTTTTTTGCCGGTCATTTCGCCAACGGCGCCGGCAAAGTCAATGCCGCTGCCCTCGACAACTATATCGATGTCGTTGCACTCCCTTCCAAGAAAGCAATCGCGCACATAACCGCCTATGGCAAAGGCTCTTACGCCTCGCTCGGCAGCCACTTCGCTGACTATCTTGAAGATATCCTTCTGAACAAATTCGCTGGTTATAGTTGGCATAGCATTTCTTCGTAGCTGGGGAGATGGTCCATCTGTACAAAGGCCTCACCTTCCCGCCTGTAAATATAGTTAAAATTTCCGTTGGATAGGAAGATATAGCGCACACTCAGCACCGCGCTGTACCTCAGCGCCTGGGTGGCGACATCTGCATCTATCTGAACATCAGGGCGTTTGCATTCTGCAATTGCAATCGGCTCCCCATTCCTATTATATATGACAATATCCGCACGCCACTTCTTTTCGCCGTAGGCGAGGGGAACTTCGCTGCCCATTAGATGCAGCGGCACACCCGCTGAATTGGCAAAAACCCCAATCAGCCACTGCCTTACCCTCTCTTCGGGGGTGTCGGCAACCTCCTTGTGCCTGAGCGGGTCCCAAATCATGTGTTCAGGATTTTTGCGGTAAGTTCCACCAGCAGTTCCTGCTGGGTTGCGGCTCCACCATCGCCACCCTTGCCCAGATAATCATACTCGCAAAGCATTGATACAATGGACATTGTCTTTTTGATAGGGTAGTTGCGAACGGCGGCATCGTACTCCTTGAAGAAATAAGGATTCACTCCCAGCACCCGGGCCTTTTCGTCGGTAGCAGGGCGGGGATTCTGAAGCAAAAGAGCCTCATATTTGAGGATGCGGTAGAAGTGGGTGTAAAGGGCGCTGACAGCCATCGGCATGGCAAATTTGGCGCCGGACCCGATATGGGTGGCAATCTTCAGGGCCCTGGGGGCGTTGCGCATCGAAAGTTCCTTGGTCAACTCGAAAATGCTAAACTGGCGGGAGATGCCCACATTCTTCTCGATATCGGCCACACTGATTCGGGTAGTACCATCGGGCAGATTTTTCAGCATCTTGTCGGTCTCGGCGGCAATCACCTGAAGTTCGGTGCCTGCATCCTCGGCCAGCAAACGCGCTGCCTCGGGGTCTATCTGCAAGCCTCTGCCATTGTAATAGGCTATTATCCAATTAGTTATCTCGTAGTCGCGAACAGAAGGGGAGTCTACCACAACCCCATTTTTCTGCACTGCCTTGTATAGTCCGCGCCGTTTGTCGACCGAAGCCTTGTGCAGCAGCAGAACCAGCACGGTGGAGTCCAGTGGCTCCGCGCAGTACACCGAAAGCTGCTCGATGTCCTTCATCATCTGCGCTTCCTTCACCACCACCAGTTGGCGGTCGGCCATCATAGGGAAGCGCCGGGCTGCGGTAATCACCTGCTCGGCATTTACATCCGCTCCATAGCAGACGGTCTCGTTGAAGTCCTTGCCAAAATCATCGATGCAGTTGTCCAGAATGGCCTTGCACACCAGTTCGGGATAGTAGGGCTCATCGCCCATCAGCAGATAGACGGGCTTGAACACCCCGTTTTGAGCGTCCCTAACCAGCGATTCGCATTGCGCTGCTACATTTACTCCACTTTTAGCCATATAGCACAAAAATACTAAAAAATTTGAGTATCTTTGTAAGATACGAGTAAAAATTATATGTCAATAAAATTTGAGTATCTTTGTAAGATACAAGTAAAAATTATATGTCAATAAAAATTGAGTATCTTTGTAAGATACAAGTAAAAATTATATGTCAATAATCGAATGTAAGCAAGTTTGCAAGAATTTCGGGGAGAAGGTGGCGCTCGACCATGTTAGCCTCGAAATCCCTGAAGGCAAAATCTTTGGTCTGCTAGGTCCCAACGGTGCAGGCAAGACCACACTCATCCGAATTATCAACCGAATCACCATCCCTACCGGGGGCGAGGTGCTTTTCAACGGCAAGCCAATCTCCCAGGAGGATGTTGCAAAAATAGGCTATATGCCCGAGGAGCGCGGACTCTACCGCAAAATGAAGGTAGGGGAGCAGGCAATGTATCTGGCCCAGCTAAAGGGAATGAGCCGCTCCGATGCCCTCAGCGGCCTCAAAGAATGGTTTATTCGCTTCGGTATCCAGGACTGGTGGGATAAGAAGGTGGAGGAACTCTCCAAGGGTATGGCCCAGAAGCTCCAGTTCATTACCACGGTGGTGCACAAGCCTTCCCTGATGATCCTGGATGAGCCCTTCAGCGGCTTCGACCCGGTAAATGCCGAAATTATCCGCCAGGAGGTGCTCAGGCTCAATTCCGAAGGTGCAACCATCATCCTCTCTACCCACAATATGGAGAGCGTTGAAGAACTTTGCGACAATATTGCCCTCATTAACCAGAGCAAACTGGTTGTAACTGGTGAGCTGGAAGATATCCGCCGCCGCTACGGCAATGATAACATCGAGCTGGAATATACCGATGCAGAAGGCCGCCACACCGAGGTTTTGCCCCGCGAAACCGACGGCGCCAGCACTCTGCAAACTTATATTAACAAGGGGGTTCAGATCAATTCCTACAAGGAGCTGATGCCCCGAATGAACGATATCTTTATCAGTCTTGTAACAGGGGAGGCACGCGTATGAACCTTAAAACAATAAAACTCGTTATCGCCAGGGAATATACCACCCGCGTCAAGAAAAAGTCCTTCCTTATCCTGACTTTCGGCGCCCCTATCCTCTTCGCGCTGCTCTGCACACTGCCCACCATCCTCATGATGAGCACCAAGGACAAGACCAAAGAAATCGCCGTGGTGGACCAATCCGGGATAGTGATGCCCTACCTTACAGACAGCCAAACCGCTCATTATAAGGACTATACAGGGCAGAACCCTGAAGAGCTGAAAACCCAACTGGAGGACCTTGGAATGGATGTTTTGGTGCTGGTAAGCCCTCTGGATTCATCCAAGAATCTGAGTGTAAACACCTATAGCAGCAAGCCCGCCGGCATCGACTTTTTGGAATCGCTGGAAGGCAAGGTAAACGATGCAGTGGAGGACTATCGCATCAAAAGCTACAACATCGAGGGCCTGCAAGATATAATGAACGATGTCAAGGCAGATGTAAAGGTGACCGAGTATACCGTGGGTGACGATGGTAAGGAAACCCTCTCTGAATCAGGCATTTACATGTTCCTATCGATGATACTAGGCATGATTATCTACATGTTCATCGCAATGTTCGGTGGCATGGTGATGAGCTCGGTAATCGAGGAAAAGAGCTCCCGCGTGGTGGAGGTTATAGTATCTTCGGTGAAGGCCATTGACCTGATGTTCGGTAAGATAATCGGCATTGCGCTGGTTGCCTTGACCCAGTTTGCACTCTGGATAGTGCTGACTCTGGTGCTAGTGGTTGGTGCCAACGCTATCTTTGGGCTTAACGATATGATGGCAAATGCCACCCCCGAACAGATGACACAGATGACCGAAATGGCGAACAGCGGCATGGGCTCTTCTATCGACCTTGGGGACATCACCGCTGCATCTTCAGAAGGTGAAGCGAGCCAGCTCACCGTGATTCTCACCACCCTCAAGAACATCCCTTGGGGCACCCTGATTCTCTGCTTCTTCCTCTACTTCATTCTCGGCTACCTGCTCTATGCGTCAATGTACGCTGCAGTGGGCTCTGCGGTAGAAAATGAGGGAGATAGCAGTCAGCTTCAGCTCCCCATTACAGTGCCTCTGATGATAGGTTTCTTCGTTGTCTTCATGGCGATGAACAACCCTTACAGCAAGCTGGTTTGGTGGACCTCGATGATACCTTTTACTTCGCCGATTGTGATGCTCGCAAGAATCCCTTACGGCGTGCCCACAATCGAGATAGTTGTTTCGCTGGTACTGCTGCTGCTCACCTTCGTGCTGATGGCATGGATATCCGCAAAAATCTACAAGGCCGGCATCCTTATGTTCGGCAAGAAAACAAGCTTTAAAGACCTTTGGAAATGGTTAAAACAAAAGTAGTTACGGCAGTTTTTGCCCTGTTCGCCCTAGCTTCATGCGCCCATCACGGTCCATTTAGTTTCGAGTGGCAGAAATATAATATGGATGGGCACCGCACCGGTGTCACCGTTCCCAATGCCAACAATGTTGATGAGGCTCTGGGGACCATAGAAAATGGGGTGTACACCGCCCCTAACGGCACCCGCTTTTCCAAGGGAAGCACCCCGCTGGTAGCCCAGAATCTGCGTGATGTCCAGCCCGAACTAGCCCGCCTGAAAGAGGTTGTAGCCTACGCTCCCAAGGAGATGGCCAAGGCTCGCCCCGAGAGCGAGCTGAGCAATTACATAGTTGACTGCATCCGCCAGTGGGTAGCCGATTCTACCGGCCGCCAGGTGGATGTTGCAATCACCAATTTCGGCGGTATCCGCGTCGACCTTGCAAAAGGGGATATTCTGCTGGATGATATCGAGAGCATGCTGCCCTTCAACAACTATCTTTGCTACCTTAAACTCAAGGGGAGTGACCTCCAGTACTGGTTCGAATTTATGGCAGAACATGGCCCTCAGTGCATCTCAGGGGCGAAACTGGTGGTTAAGGATGGTAAGCTGGAGAGTGCTACCATCGCTGGCAAACCTATCGACCCCAACAAATATTATGGGGTGGGAACAATCGACTTCCTGCTCGATGGTGGCGATGGTCTGAAGCTTGCCCGCAATGCTGCCGACTATATCCAGACGGATGTGAAGATTTGCGATGCTGTACTTGCAAATATCCGCCGTCTCACCGCCGAGGGTAAACCTCTGGAATATCATACCGATGGACGCTTTATTGTTAAGTAAGATGAAAAAACTCCTATATATTGCCGCTTTTACCCTGGTTCTTGCTGCTTGCAGCAGCAACCAGCCTAAGCTCGTAATTCTGCATTGCAACGATACTCACAGCCATTTTGACCCCGTCCGCGGTGGCAAGGACGATGGCCGCGGCGGCATCATTGAGCGTGCTGCCTTTGTAGACAGCATCCGCGCTAAATATGGCAAGAAGGTGCTGCTTATCCATGCCGGTGATTTCAACCAGGGAACAACCTATTACAGCGAACTTCACGGCACCCTTGAGCCCAAGATGGTGAACGCGATGAACTATGACTGCCTTACCCTCGGAAATCATGAACTGGACGATGGCATTGAGAGTCTGGCAGAGCGCCTGAGCCAGATAAAGGCTCCCATTGTATGCGCCAACTGTGAGTTCCCGGCACCCCTTAACAAGATTGTTACACCCTATACCATCATCAAGAAAAATGGGGTTAAAATCGGCATTATAGGCATGCTGAGCGATGTTTCTACCAATGTTGCCAATACCATCGCATCACGTATCCAGCAGCTAGACAACGCAGAAGTGGTCAACGAATGGGCGCCCTATCTTAAGAACGACGAGGGCTGCGACATGGTGATTCTTTTAAGCCATCTAGGTTATGACAACGACCAAGCTCTGGTGCCTCAAATCAAGGATGTTGACCTTGTAATTGGCGGTCACAGCCACACTTTTGTAGATGGCTTCATCTATGTAAAAGACCTTGACAGTAAGGAAGTTCCCATCATCACTGACGGATGCTGGGGCGTTGAAATGGGGGAAATTAAGGTTTATTGACCCGTCTCTTCGGATTCTTCAGATTCTTCCTCCTCCCCAACTAAATCTTTGCGGGAGTAGGTTTTCTGCATCTGGTCCAGAATAATGCTGTAGGATGTGCGTACACCAAAGAAGCCGTATGCCCCATCCACATTGCCTGCAAGGGGTAGGTCGGTATAGGTGGACATCATCATATCTCCCATTCCACTCACGGTTTCACCCATCTGAGAATAGATTATATCCTTGAACATATCCACTGTGCTGCCGTTAGAGGCAAATACGCCGGTTGTTTGCAGGAAATGGAAGTATTCCTGAGGGATAACCGCCAGCTGTAGGTCCAGTGTGACATTTTCTACCAGCGAATCTGCCACTACCTTGCCGGGATACTTGAATTTCGAAGCGTCCGAAAGGAAGGGGGTGGTGAGGGTATCGCCGCTGAACATATATTGGTCGAAATACATCGACTGCATCAGCTTCACCCCATCGTCCACATGCACCAGAGACCCATCGGCTGCAACGGTATCGGCGCTATAGCGGTAGAAGAGTTCAAGCGCGTAAAATCGGGTGTCGTCGTGCTTGGGGTCGATGATATTGGCATCCAGGTCGAATAGGTCGAAGTGAAGCAAAGTGTCCATTACAACCAGCTCTACGCTCATCCAGAGGGTATCTATCAACTCCATATTGGCTCCGACGGGGAAGGTTGCTGAGGTGGTGGCATTGTACTCTCCGGACTTGGCAACCAGGGTCACTTCATCGCCTTCCTTGAACTGAGCGTCAAAGCTGTAAACCGATTGTAGATAGGAGTTTACGCTGTCTTTCTGGCTGATGCTGGCAATCTTACTGCCGTTGAGATAGCAGTCTACCGTTGCGGCATCTATCTTCTCCAGCACATTGTATTTGCTCAAACCCAGATAAACGCTATGGTGGGTATCCAGAGTGCTGAAGTTAGCATTCATCAGCAGAGCATCCTCCACCTCGTCGGCGCTGTAGTCAATGTCATTGAGGCAGGAGCAGACAAGGATTGGAATTATCAGCAATGATAGGAACTTTCGCATAGTCTAGAATTTACGGGTCCAACTGAGTGAGGGGATAAGAGGAAGCAGGGTGATTTTGGTCAGCTTCTGCTCGTAGGTGTTGACATCGGCATAATAGGGTTCCATCGAGCTGGAAGTGAACACAAAATTGGGGTTCATCCGGCAGTAGGTATTGTAGATGCTGAAGTCCCAGACTGCCTCGCCCTTGCGTTTTGGTACGGTGTAGTTCAGGCCGATATTTAGCAGGTGGGAAGGGGGTAGATGGTAGTTGTTGCGCTCGGTTGCAAGTGCCACCTGGCTCATTGTGCCATCTGAATTGAGGATAATTGCCTGACGGGTGGGGATGGTGATGTAACCTCCCGAGGCAAAAGTCCAGGTTGCGCCGAGGGCGAGCTTGTCGTTGAACTTGTGGTTCACTACCAGCGAAACATTGTGCCTTCGGTCGTATTTGTAGGGGAAGCGTTCGCCGCCGTTGATTTCGGGAAATTCGCGGTCGGTCCAGGATAGGGTATAGCCCAGCCAGCCGGTGGTGCGGCCTTCCTTCTTCTCGACAAGCAACTCGATGCCCTTGGCGTAGCCCTTACCCATCTCCACGGCGTTTTCCCAGTCGGACGCGGCGTTGGAAACCAGGGTGACGCCATCCTTGTATTCAAGGATATTGCGGGTCCATTTATAATAGGTTTCCAGCGAGAATTCCCAGCCTTCAACCCCGCTGTAGTAGGCTCCAAGCGAGATTTGGTCGGCAATCACCGGCTTGATTTGGCTGGTAATCGGCACCCAAAGGTCAACCGGTAGACTCATATTCGAGAAGGATAGCAGATGCACATACTGGCTCATTCTGGAGTAGGCCGCCTTCATTGAAAAGTCGTCGCTGAAGCTGTATTTTGTGGAGAATCGCGGCTCGGGGCAGAGGTAGGTCTTGCCTTTTACCAGGAAGAGTGCCACGCGCAGGCCGGGGTTGATGGTGAAGCGGTCGGTGATGGCAAAGTCGTCCTCGACATAAGCGGAAATCTCGTTGCCGTGCAGAGCCTCGTTCGTGGATTGCAGAGTGGTGGAGGTATCGATTGCCGCCAGCATACCGCCGCTCATATTGAACTGCACGCTGGCTGTCTGGGGCGAGAATACATGGTGGATGTACTCTCCGCCGAACTTGATTAAATGGTCGGGATTGGGGGTAAAATCGAAATCTGCCTTAGCAGTGTAGTCGTTCATTCCCGAATTATAGCTCACTGAGGCCGTTGTAGTGGAGGGCTCGGTGAATTCTTCGCGGTTGTAGGTTGTGGCGATTCCCATGTCCACATCCATCTTGTAATTGGTGTAGGCGAGGGTGATGTTCGAGAAGAGTCGACTGCTGAAAATATGGTTCCAGTTGGCTGCAACGAGGGTATTACCCCATTTTATATCGAAGTCCTCGGTCTCGCTGGAGGTGTAGTCGCGGGCCTTTTCCTCATCGTCTTTGCTATCAATGTTATTGTCGAACATGAAGACATCGCGGCCGTGGTAGGCATTTACAAACACTCTGTCCTTGTCGGAAATGCGCCAGGAAAGCTTGCCGTTAAGGTCGTAGAAATAGTAGTTTACGGGGAGCGCGTCCTTAATCAGTCCGCTGAAAAGCATCGAGTGCATCACCCTTGCGCTGGTGCTGAAAGCCAGCTTATCCTTGATTATAGGCCCTTCCAGATGGAATTTATCGCTAATCATACCCACTCCCACCGTGCCGTGATATTCCTTCATATTTCCATCGTTGGTGCGGATGTCAATGATGGAGGAAACCCTGCCTCCGTAGCGTCCGGGGAAGGAACTTTTATAAAGGGTAACCTTTTTAACCGCTTCCGGCTGGAAGATGGAGAAGATTCCCAGCATGTGCTCGGCGTTGTAAAGGGGGATGCCATCAAGCAGCAGCAGGTTTTCGTCGGGACCACCACCGCGGACATACATCCCTGAGAAGCCGTCGGACCCACCCTGCACGCCCGGCATAAGTTGCACTGTCTTAAGCACATCGTGCTCGCCAAACAGCACCGGAGTGTTCTGAATGATGTTCACCGGGAGTTCGATTGCTCCCATCTTGGTGGATTTGATGCCTGCATCCTTGCTTGCCGCCACTACCGACCCCTTCAGCTGCTCACCGGCCTTTAGGATAAAATTGATGCTGGTATCCTTTTGCAGATTGATGCTTGTCTGCTGGTCGGAAAAGCCTACATAAGAGCAAGTTAGCGTATGCTCGCCGACCGGGAGGGTAAGGGTATAGAAGCCGTAGGCGTTGGTAACAGTGCCGTTGCCACCCTCAAGCACGCCAGCCCCAATCAGGGTTTCGCCGTTGGCGGCATCGGATACATAACCGCTGATTGTTGCCTTCTTTTGGGCAAAGGCAAGAGGGGATAGGAGCAGCAGGGCGCTGACTATGGCGCTCAGTCGTTTCACTTTGCAGCGTAGTATTTATAGAATAGTGCAATTGATTCCATTCCCTTGAAGAACTGGCTAAGCAGATAGCTCTCGTTGGGGGAGTGGATGGTGTCCCTTTCCAAGCCGAAGCCCATCAGGAGCGGGTCAATGCCCAGAATCTTCTGCATTTCGGCAAGCACAGCGATGCTGCCACCGCCGCGGGCGGGTACAGGCTCAATGCCGTAAACCTCGGCAATGGCCTTGGAAGCTGCCTGGTAGGCGGCCGACCCGATGGGGATCAGGAAGCCGTCGCCACCCTCACATTCCTTGACCTCTACCTTTACATATTTAGGCGCAATCTTTTCGAAGTGCTTTTTGAAGAGCTTGGTGATTTTCTCGCTGGTCTGGTTGGGAACCAGGCGCATGGAGATTTTTGCGTGGGCCTCGCTGGGTAGCACGGTCTTGGCGCCCTCGCCGGTGTAGCCGCCCCAAATTCCGCAGACATCTAGGCAGGGGCGGATGCCGGTACGCTCCAGAGTGGTATAGCCTTTCTCGCCCTTAACATCCTTAATATCAAGGAATTTCTTGTATTCCTTTAGGTCGAATGGGGCGCGGGCAAGCTGGGCGCGGTCTTCCTTGCTGAGCTCGACTACATCCTTGTAAAATCCCTTGATTGTGACTCTGCCTTTCTTGTCGATAAGGCTGGAAATCATATCGCAGAGCACATTGATGGGGTTGGCAACAGCTCCGCCGTAATGGCCTGAGTGCAGGTCCTTGTTGGGGCCGGTAACCTTGACTTCGAGGTAGGCGAGTCCGCGCATTCCGCAGTTTATGCTGGGAACCTTTTCGGATATCATTGTGGTGTCGGAAACCAGGCAGATATCGGCCTTGAGCATATCCTTGTGGTCTTTCATCCACTTGGGAAGCGAGGGACTGCCGATTTCTTCCTCACCCTCGAAAATGAATTTTACATTGTGCTTGAGCTCGCCGCTCTTGAGCAGATACTCGAAGGCTTTGATATGCATGAAGGACTGGCCTTTATCGTCGTTGGCACCGCGGCACCAGATGGCGTCGTCGTGGATAACGGGCTCAAAGGGGTCTGTATCCCATTTTTCCAGCGGCTCGGGAGGTTGGACATCGTAATGACCGTACACCAGCACGGTGCGGGCTTCGGGGTCTACCATCTTCTTGCCGAATACAACTGGGTTGCCTTCGGTGGGGAATACTCCTGCCTCATCGGCGCCTGCTTCCATCAGCAGGTCGGCAATACGCTGGGCGCACTTGGCCATATCGGCCTTGTTTTCGGCCTTGGCGCTGATGGATGGAATCCTTAGGATGCTGAACAGCTCTTCGTAGAAGCGTTCTTTGTTCTGCTCAATGTATTCTTTCATAAATATAGATCAAAATAGTCTGTAACCTTGTCCATTAGGTGAATTCGCCAGTCGCCGAACACATTGTGCTCGCTGCAAGGGTAGGGGAAGTAGTCCAGCTGGATGTTCTGCTCGATACATTCTTGCACAAAGCTGAGGCTGTGCTCCCAAACAACGGTGTTGTCGATGGCACCCTGGCAAATTAAGAGTTTGCCCTGCAAATTCTTTGCCTTGTTGATGAGGGAAGTGCGGGCAAAACCGTCTGGATTGGAGTTTTCTGTGTCCATATAGCGCTCTCCGTACATCACTTCGTACCATTTCCAGTCGATTACCGGGCCGCCGGCAACTCCAACTTTGAAGATATCGGGATGGTTGGTCATTAGGCTGATGGTCATAAAGCCACCGTAGCTCCAGCCGTGCACCCCGATTCGGTCCTTGTCAACCCAGGGCTGTTCGAGGAGCATTTCGATGCCCTTCATCTGGTCGGCCATTTCAGCCTGTCCGCACTGGCGGTTGATGGCTTTTTCGAACTCGGCGCCGCGGTTGGAAGTGCCCCTATTGTCCTGAACATAAACGATATAGCCCTTTTGCGCCATCAGCATTTCCCACATTCTGATACCGCCTCTCCAGCTGTTGGTGACCATCTGGGAATGGGGACCGCCGTAAACATATATTATTAAAGGATATTTTTTGTTGGGGTCGAAATTGAGGGGTTTGTAAAGGCGGTAGTAGTTGTCGAATTTGCCATCGGCGGACTTTACTGTGCCGAACTCCATTTCGCACTGGGCATAGCCTTCGAGGGGGTTGGGTGCCTCATAAAGCAGGGTGTTGGTTTTGCCATCGGTAGATTTGAGGGCAATTTTGCTAGGAGTGGAGTTGTTGGACCAGCTGTCGATGAACTGGCTAAAATCGGGGCTGAGCCTTATGCTGTGCCAGCCTTCTTCCTGCGTAAGTCGCTGAGGCTTAGAGAATTTGGCCTTTGCGATACTGCGGTGTTTGCCGATAGAAATCCTGAAAAGATGGTTCTCAATTGGGGAGACTTCGGCGGAAGTGTAGTAAACATAATTGCCGTCGTTGGCAAGATAGTTTACATCGGCATTGACAGCGGTGAGGCGGCGGATATTCCCCAGAGTATCAGTAAGATAGAGGTTGCGGTAGCCGTCGCGGTTGTCGGTGTCGTAGAGGAATTCATAGCTGCCCTTGATGAACTCTAGCGGCTTTTGTGGCTCCACCCATTTTTCGTTGTGTTCTGTGAGGATGGTGCGGATGAAGGCTCCGTTGTCGCTGCGGTACATGTTCAGGTGCATATTGTGCTGCTCGCGGTCAAGCACCTGGATGAAAATGTACTTGTCGTCGTGGCTCCAAGTGATGCAGGTAAGGTAGCGCTCGTCGGTGAATTCGCTTGGTACAATGGTAGTTAGGATGTTCCCGAGGGTGTCGCAAATGCAGAGGCTGATGTGCTCGGAAGCCATTCCGTTCATTGGATAGCGGATGTTTTTGAGGCTGCCGGTGCGGGTTGTGATGTCCAGCAGGGGGAACTCGGTAACTGCGCTTTCATCCTTGCGATAAACGGCGATTCTATCCCCATTGTTGGCAGGGAAGATGCCGCCGTTTATCCCGAATTCATTGCGGGAAACGCTCTCGCCGTAGACTATGCAAACTCCCTCACTTTCAGGGAGTTTATATTCCTTGGGCTCGCTCATTTCGGGCCGGCCTTCCTTGAGGGTGCCGTCGCTGCTCCAGTAGTAGGGCTTTGAGGCGGGGTAGACCTTGGGATTCCGCACGGCGTCGCGCATTGTGAGCATCTTGCCTTCGGGGTTGGACTCGGGGATAGATGTAAAAACCCCACTCTGCGCAAATGCAGCGGGGGTTTCCAAAATTATTAAAAGAGGTAGTATGTATCTTTTCATAGGCTGCTATAAGTCTGCTACTCCATCGGGAACCAGAATCGGAACCGTGTTGTCTTCGGTGGCCTGGGTAACTGCAACTATATCGTCGACAATGTACCTCTGCATGCCCCTCCAGGGAAGTGCGCCGTTGTATTCCTTGTAGTGGAGCTCGACATTTTTGCCGCTGCAGCGCATCAGGGAGTCTGCAATGGCCTTGTTGACAACGGAGAAGTTGAATTCGTTGCTCTGGAGCGTTCCACCGCCGTTTGAACCCTTGAATCCGGTCTGGATGAGGCGGCCTTCGTAGGTCTTCCAGATCCAACCCTTATACACAATCTGGTTGAGTTCGCCGGCCTTGACACCTTCGCCAAGAACGAAGCAGAACTTGAAGAATACAAAGCCTGCTGCTGCGAGCAGAAGGATAGTTGTCAACAGACAGCCGATTTTCTTTCCTGTTTTCATATTGTTTGTGTTTAATTTCTTTGCAAAGATAATAATTTGTGAAGAAAAAATTTGTGGGTTTACATTTTTTCTCTATCTTTGCACTCCCAAACGGTGGGTTCGTATAACGGTTAGTACTCGAGATTCTCAATCTCGCAATAGGAGTTCGATTCTCCTACCCACTACAAAAAACAAGCATCCAGTCGGATGCTTGTTTTTTGTAGTTTCGGCTTGCCGAAC
>Ga0181612_129679_pt1 | contig 23370 bp, 16 predicted proteins | sample HoacroProtozoa21_FD_119630 | JGI IMG/M metagenome (GOLD analysis project Ga0181612, IMG submission 119630) | Hoatzin crop microbial communities from Cojedes, Venezuel. Combined Assembly of Gp0051906, Gp0051904, Gp0051908
ATTCCTGTGTAATTTCAATAGACAGGGAATTGTGTTCTAGTTTAAACTTTTAAATTCCTCACTTCTCCAAGAGAGCTTGCAAAATACGGAGCTATAGTCATAATAAAAGTATTTAGCAGTCTTATTAGTATATGCTCATTTTTCAGTGGACATAAATAAGTTTGGTTCATAGGTAGATCAGAATTGCATTCATATACATTGAGTATAGAAGTTTAGGAGACTAATAATTCCTTGTTTTAATTATTACTAACGCTTTAAAATGCTTCCTTAATATAATTTTCCTTCCATGCCATCTTCCAGGAATAAAGGTACAAAAGAGCCAGATACATTTGTTTTTAATATATTTAATCTTCTGCGGGGAGAAGACTGTTATTATGTAGCCTAGGGTCAGCCACAGGTTCATAGCTTAGATAGATTTGGTGTATAACAGTGTAACTGTTTTTATGGTTCCTATTGTTTATAAACCTAAGGGTGCTTCAATCTAGACAGATTGACGTTGCTAGCTAAGAATTCCGTAACTGATAATAGCAAGAAAGATAAGCATGACTCAGGTCTTTTGTTATCCTTTCTTCATTTTAGAGTAAAATTATTAGAGTGCTAAATTTATGGCAGAAGAATAATGTGTTCAAGAGCGAGATTATTCAGCCTCTCTTGGATATGGCAGCAGGAATTCCTCCTCCAGTTGTGACCCCTGTCTTGCCCAGCACTACAGCTGCTATGAGCAACAATACACCAGGTAAACAAATACGGGTTAAAATCATACTTTAAATCAAAAGACTTGTGTCAGCCTTCGTATGTTGGCTGTTAACATGCTGAAAAATCTCACTGATTTCTTTTAGACAAATCAAGTGAATGCCAGAAAGAAACATATTATAGCCAGCATCTGGATCAGGGAAACAGCAAAAGCAAGAGGCAGCCTGTTGTGTTTACTTTCCAACTGTATATTATAAATATATTCAGATTGAGTAACAGTGCAATAAGACCTAGTTTTGCACTTGAAAGTCAAAACAGTAGATCACTGACATAGTTAAAAACCCAACACAGCACTTAATGTAATCTTTGTTAATTAGTGGTGCCACAATTGAGAGAAATGAAAGAGAATACATCAGTATCTTTTTGCTATTAGTAGGATTGAGCTTGCTGTATAATGTCAGACAGTCCTTCTTTACTTTTGCTGGCGACAGACAATGACTTCAAGGGCAAAATAACAGATGGACAATATAAGCTGCAGCCAGTGACGTACTTCCCTCTCCCTCAGATCTGAAGTATGTGGGCCAGAAATCATGCTGGACAATCATGTCGGCAAAAAACTGCTTGTGGAGTATGTCCCAAGTTACCAAGCACTAACATCATTGTACATGTAGACTTAATAATTTTGTGCTCTAAGCATCTTCCTTACTTATGTAGGTAGATGGCAGAGAACTGGCTTTTCAATTTTTTTGTTCTGTGGAGATTTTTTCATTCAAGGTTGGGATGTATGGGAAATTTTACGTATAGAAAGTGGGTTTTGGCACACACAGAACTGCTTTTGTCACCCACTTTTTGCTGATCCCATGCTGAAAAGCAGTGAGGTGGACAAATCCACTGTATTTTTCTTCGGTGTCTGTAAATGTGTGAAAGTTCCAGCTTTTAATTAGACTCACTGCATCTTCTAGTTCAATATTTTTTATTTTCATTAATTTGATTACTTTAAATTGTTAAATACATAGCTTTACTCCAATGCTTTTTAGAATTCTGATGCAAATTGTCTTTTAAGACAGTAATCTAGGCATCTACATTTAGCGTTCATTGGCATACCTCCACTTCTGAGCTAAAAGCAGAGTATTTGCAGGGATGCAGGATTCTTCTGGATTATGCCATGAGATTAATTATCAGATAGTTGGTTTAATCTCAATGTTCTTCTTGAGAAAAAACGATAAAATGCGCAATCCTCATGAATCCAGCTGCTGCAGGTTGAAATTTCTGGTAAAATCCTTAAATTTTCTCCTGGGGATAAAGTGCAAGTCCAGTAAGTTTGGACTAACAGACGTTTCTGAGTAGATTGCTAACAATTATTATTTAGTATATATTGTTTCCATTAAATAGTTTAGATTACTGTGTGAAACCTATTTATTTTGCATTTGTCAGTGTTTTTCTTAGTAGTCCCCAAAGGGCAGTAGCCAAAAGAGCTGTGAACTACACTTACACAAAGTAATCCTGCTACTTGAGGAATGTTGATATGAGTCTGTGTTATTTGTGTGTGCTCTACATATGTGTCAGAAAAAAAATTTGAATTGATGGTAATTCAGTCCTTTCTCAGTATTTAATAACAGCAGGGGTTTTTTCCTTCTCTAACACGATTTCCAAGTCTGTATGTTAAAATACTTTGGCATATTGGATTTTCTCTTTTTTAGGAACACCTGTGACTCCAGTTACTCCAGCCAATGTGGTGCAGAATTTACCTGATCCTTGGGTATCTCAGATTGCTAATACAGATACCCTTGCTGCTGTTGCGCAGATTTTACAGAGTCCTCAAGGCCAACAGGTAAATATTTTGTAGAGGGTAACACTGTATGCTGTTTGATACTTTGTGTCTTTAAGATGCACTTACGGAATAGTGCTTTCATGAGTATCTCTTAGTTTTGTGTCCAGTATCCATAGTAACTATCCCATGAGGTTGTTCATCACAAGTAAGTTCCAGGTAAACTAAAATTTCCTGTTAACTTTTGTAACCAGCCCTGTTTGTTCCTGAAAATTATCGCAGAATGTGACTTCAGATGAGATGGTCTGTAATACATACTTTTGTTTTCTGTGTAGTATTGCAGATGACTATTATCAAGAGCAGCATTAAGATTTCATGGATATAGGTATAAAATAGAATGCCAGTTTAAGTAGATTTCTCTGTTGGATGCCCCGAGAAGCTGAGCATTGTACAGAATTATATAATGGGAACGTACTCATTCTGCAGTTGCATTGTGTGTGGATTCTTTTATCTTTCCATTAGCTGAATATAGTTTTTATTTTGCAGCATTCAAAAATAAGGTCTTAGAAGTGACTGTGTTCCTCAATTTCTAAATGCTCAACTCCAAAAAAGTGGCTCGATGTGCAGCATCTATTGAATTGCTTGTCCTCTTAACCCGCAGCCACATAAGTTAAGCACACACAGTCAACTTTCTGTAAAAATGTAGATCATAATTTTTCAGTTTGTGCTAGAACTCTGGCACCAGCATAACTATGACATTATAATTTTTATTTGGATTGAGGAATAGGATGTTTTACTTGCCGAGGTACTAAACAAAAATCCCATGCGTGTGAATGAGAAACAGTCACCAGTGAACTGTTACAAAGCACTGATGCTGAAAATAACAACTTTATTTAGTGAGATTGTTTTATAGTGTTCAGCAAAGCAGAATCATCTGTAATTGTTCATAAGTCAAGTGGAGGGAGTATTTTCATCTGATTACACTGAAAGAAACTGATGGGTCATTGAAAAGCAGAACAAAATGAGTTTGTGGGATACGTTGTGAAATGTGGGGGAAAAATGGTGGAATAGCTCTTAAACAAGGAGGGGACATGAAGTAAGAATAGGAAATAATAGAAAGTCAGTAAGGTAATTTTAAAGATTATTACCTAGAGCGTCTTCTGAAAAAAAAAAGGATGAAGCAAAAGAGGGGAATTACGGTTTTAAAGACAGCATATCACAAAGAAACAACATTTGGATATTTAGCTCAAAATGGTAAAATGAGGAAGAGAATGTATTTTGGGGGGGGAGAGGATGATCTTAAGCAGAATATGTATGTGCAGATCTCTAGGATTGGTAGATGAAGTGCAACATTTCCTTTCATCCTGTCCATCTCTTTTCTTCCTGTTCTCCAAGCCACTCCCTCCCCTGCCCATCCCCCGGCTTCAAAGTCCTTGATTTCATTTTGTGTTTTGTGGGTGAGAATGCATGCAGGTAAATCGAGAGTCTAGACATACGAGAGGGCAAAGTAAGAAAGATATGACCAACAAGAATGTGAAGACGGCTAGAACGGTGACCACCCAGGATTTTCCTGCTCTAGGGCTTCCATCTCTGCTTCTGCAGTTTGATTCCTTCCTACTCAGAGCAATGCATGAGGTGTACCAGCCATATTTGCTCATCTGTTGTGGATCGGCCAAGAAGGGAGGGGGGAGCTCTTCAGCTTTGCCTATTGCAGTCATCAGTGAAAGCTCTTGGTGAGGTAGAAAAATAACTGAAGCATTTTCAGAGGCTCTGCTGTATAAGGAGTCTGTATAACTGTTTTTTTAAAGAATAGGAAGGGTTGTTTCACATTGTCAGAAGGTAACTCTAAAACAATCTTGAAAAAGGATCATACATTTTTGATGCATTGTGGAAAAGAAGGTCAACCTAACCGGCTTACACAGAGTTTCTGGTGAGCCCTAGTAAGAAGGGAGGGATTGAACTGTGTAAGAGTTCAGTGGTGAACCCCATGGGAATGTAAACATAATCAGGGACTTACGTCAGCATAGTTTGAGCTACCTGGATTTGCTCAGCCTTTTTCCCAGAAATACCCAAAGGTAAGGCTTCAGGAGTTTACCTCATGGAAGGACAAAGGACTGCTTCCTCTAATTCCATGGCACTTTAGGAGGGCTTCTTTCTATAGGGATATTATTTTTTTCTTTTGTCTGAAGGTAAATCTGTACAATTTCATGGGAGCATGTCTATGCAACAGTTTAATCGATCTGCACATGAAAAAGTCTCTTATATCCTCATTGGCATGGCCTCTTTTAAAATATTATATACAAATAGGAAGTTGGAGTAAGGAAATCAAGATAGGCGATGGGATTGTACATTTGTTCTAAAAATCTATGGAAGATACTCTGTTTTTGTTTATTTTCATCTTCTAGATTTGAAGGAAGAGGCTCTTAGGGTGTCCTGATATACTCTGATGAAATGTCTGAGATGCATTCACTACACTTTTGAAAGTTCCTTCTCTGATAATATTTAGTACTTATTCCAGTATAATCCTAGGCCTCTCCTGGGTTGCGACTGGAGTTGTTTAAACAAACAAACCACCCCAACCACCACACCACCCACCAAAACTATTTTTAAATAATATTTGAAACACCCAACACTATTTTAAAATAATGTTTTTTAACATCTGCTGCTTGGCATTACCTATATTTTGTTTTTACTCTAGCGTACTTTGCTGTTACGGTATGTCTGTTGCCCCAGAGCTGCTGCCCCTGGTTCAACATTGCACCTAGGCAATTTTTATCCTAAGATACTGCTATGCAGAGCCCAGAGTCTGTGCCATTGCAGAAAGTCAAACTGTATTCCCAGTTCCTGGTTACTTTACTTTGTTTTGTTAATATAGCAAGGGAATTGCATTCTGTCGGTACAAACCTGGGTTTCAGCATGAGGTTTTCCTTGTGACTAATCCAGAGACACTAGTGCAAGCTCTTCGTATGGACATGTTGCATCAGCTTATAGTGAAGCTTGCAACAGTGCAGTTATTTTCTCTACACAAATGTTGTTACAGCATAGATTTTCCTAATATAGGTGGGCCGTTAGGAAGCTGGAGTAGGCTAACAGATATTTTTCAGGTCAGAAGGAATCAAACTGGAGAAACAGAAGAGGGGGAACCCTAGAAAACAGGAAATCCTGAGTGGTGACTGGTCATCATGCACCCTGTCAGAGAGCAAGTTAGGAGGAAGAAGCATCTGCATGTCTTATCAGCCACAGAAAACAAATTAGCCAGTAAGTGGGAACAAAATTTGCTGTAAATGAAAACAAAGTAAGATGAAATAGTAGCCACAGGTTAGATGATACTGCATTCCTGAGGTATTTTTTTCCCTAGTTGGAAGAGGAAGAGACTAGTTTGGTTTTCGGTTATTTTTGCTTTTAAATAAGTTTTCTTGTTTAATGCATTTATCTTTTCTCTTTTAGCTTCAGCAGTTGATACAGACACTGCAGATACAGCAGCAGAAACCTCAACCTTCACTACTTCAAGCCTTGGATGCTGGTCTTGTTGTTCAGTTACAAGCCCTCACAGCACAACTTACAGCTGCAGCTGCTGCTGCTAACACACTCAATCCACTGGAACAGAGTGTGTCTTTTAATAAGGTAGAAGTAGAATAATAGAAATTTGAAGAAATATTTATTGTTAAAATATATGTAAGTGAAAGAGTCTTCTTTTGGATTTTACAGTTTGGCTTAAAGATTTTTAAAATACATGAGTATACTAAGAAGTGCTCTATCTTGAAAATATAAAAAAAAAGTCTAGAGAGTAGTATAAATGAAAATATTAGTTATATATGAGTTTAGGGCTAAATGGCATTTTATAGACTATCTCGACCTCGACTTGGAAGGGACCCATAAGGGTCGTGGAATATGAAGATGGAGTTGATTTAGGAAAGTTAAGCCATTGTTACATGTTGTTCTTCACCCTTTGTAACACAGCGGTGAGACATTGAGCATGTCTTGTATTGCTGCTTCCTGTGTTTATGATCTCGGGTAGGAAATGATTTCTTAGAAGGTAATGCGTAATGAAAGGGAAACTTGCAGAAATTTACATACTCTGTTTTCCCTTGTAATAAATTGTAATTTTCTTACATTATAGATGCCAAGAAAATATCTGATCTTAGCCACAAAGTGATAGTAAGTGAAGAAACAAGTTTGCGACTGTAGTGAAAAATTAGTCATGTGACGCTTTTTAAAGGATGTCAAAATGTAAAAAAACAAACAAACCCTGTAGGCAGAGAAACTTTGCGTGTGTTGCAACATATATGCCTATCTTAAATACAGAATGCAGGAATTTAAGACAACTGATATAGTTGAATGCTAGGGAGCGATAACCATACTGGCAATTACAGTAGTAGCAGTTGTATAACAGTAGAATAAAAAAGGAAGAACTTGTACCCAAAGAATAATGAATAAATAAATAAATCTTGTTCTGTTGTCTTAGAAGAAACAGCTTGTGAGTAGACAATCTCTGCAGGATTGTCCTGGAGTGACCAAATAATAAGGAAGTCAGAGAAGCAAAAACCTTTTTTTTCCTAACCCAGATAATCTCTTTTTGAGGCAGTTAGCTGCTCAGAACTTGACATGTGCTGAGTTTAAAGTTTTAGGACAATTTATCTTGTATTTCTAGAAATTGTGCAGCTAAATTCAAATCTCTGAAATAATAAAGAGTTGTCATGACTAATGAAAGTAATGCAGCTGCAAAAATAAGTCAGGAAAATACTGGCCTGTACTCATGCTGTATCACAGCTGTAACCATCAACTCGAGTAGGATGTAATCACAGGCAATTAATGCATCAGTTAATAGAGACTACCTTAATATTTAGATACAAAAAGTAATTAAGAATATGGCATTGTATTGTGGTTTATTCAGCAGACTTAAATTCCAACATTTATATGGATAGCTGTGCTCATAGGTGTGGCTGTCTTGAGTGTTGGACAGCTTAACTGGAGCAAGTTGAAGTAATTGGCATTCTGATGAGATGTTTATATGCCTTGAGTGAGTTCAGCCTGATGCTCTTTAGTTAGTTTATGCTAGTAATAGTATTCAGGAGTCGTGTTGTCATGAAAGTTGTCAGCAGAGTGAAAGTACATGATTGTAATTTCTGGGACTTTCAAGGTAAATGTTGTGGAAGGAATTCTCGTGACAGTGTGATAATTTACAAGCTTTTCATGGTATATAGTGTTGAATTGTTCTTGTAAGCTGTGGAAGAGTTGTGTTTATAGTATGTGAAGTACCTCAGTTCTGCATTATACGAGTAGTGTTAGATTGTAATACATCTCAAATTCCCTGTACAGTGTTCTATAGCATCTCTGTGAATGAACCAATGATGTATATCTTGTTAGTCCACTGAGGCTTTCACTCAAAGGTTATTTAGGCTGCTTTTCCTCCTTTTTTTTTTTTTTTTTTTTAAATATAACATTAGCACGATCATACCTATTTTTTCCTTTTTCTGAGGTTTGAGATTTCTGGATCTGGATATTGTAGAAGAGTACGTATTCATATATATATGTAGTAATGGGCAATCTTATTTATGCAGTTATAAGTTTTGGGGATAATAATTTTCCTTGCTTTTCTAATAGTTTCTCAGCACTGATGTAATCTGCCACCTGAATCCCACTTCTCAATAGTTGAAGACTGTGAGTCATAAGGATATAGTTCTATTTATTAGACTTTGTACTTCCTTTTATTACATAATTAATCGTATAATTTTTTTTTACTAGATGTGGCAGCCTTAATAAACAAAGTGTTAGAAAGGCAGTATTTACTTGTATAGGAAGCACCTACATCAGTGTTTTCGTTTGAATCAGAAGCATGCTTTTGGGGTTAAACTTAATTGTTTACATGTACTGCACATCGTTTCACATGGTAGGGCAATCTTGAATGCGTAAAGTAGATTCATTTGCAGTAAGATAAAGCCCAAGACAGCTGCAGCTGCTAATGAGCACTCAGTCGACGGGGCCGGACTGGAGCTGCTTCAGAGTAACTAGTAACAAAGTCCAAATAGCAGGCCCAAATAAAAACTATAAACCAGACTTTTTAAGAGGAAAAGTTTTGGGAATGCTTTGCTTCCCGACGGCAAATCTAGATCTTTGTTAGTGATCTTCCAGGATGCTCTGAAGTGCTAGAGTTTTTGTATGCATTTTAGAGAGCTTGTAAGTTTTATATTTCACAAAAACTGCCTCAGTCACAAGTGGCGATACTGTTAAGCGATACAAGTATCAAAAAACAAGGTATCAGAACAATGCAATGAACAGCAACACTAGACTGTTAACTGCCTTTGTTTGAGTACCAGACATACAGTTGCTTAATCCTTGGGGTTCTAGTCTTTGTAAGAAAACCAGTTGTTAACAAGTATACTTAGAAGAACAGAGCATGAGCCAGCAGAGTGTCCTGGCTGCAAAGAGGGCCAACAACATCCTGGGCTGTGCGACCAGGAGTGTAGCCAGGTGACTGATGGAAATAATTGTCCCAGCTCGACATCCCGTCTACTCTAGGCTGCATCTGGAGTATCACATCCAGCTTTGCCACCCTTGCCCCTGTACAGGAAGGACATTGACAAACTGGAGTGAATTTAGTGGAGGACCACCAAAATGGTCAGGACTGGAGCACTCGCTCTCTGAGGGACTGGACCTGGTTCAGCCTGGGACAGAGGCAGCTTTGGGGAAGGCCTAAAAGCAACCCCTCCCAGCACCCATGGGAAGGCCAGCAAGAAGAAGATGCCAGGCTCTTCACAGCATGGCATAGCAACAGGATTATAGACAACAGACAGAAACTGAAACGAAAGGGCTTTGAGTGAGTATATGGAAAACCTTCTTCCCCTTAAGGACAGTCAAGCACTCAAATACGTTGCTTAGAAAGATTGTGCAGTCTCAGTTTTAGAACCTAAGATGTTTCCAAGACTCAGCTGAATGAAGCCCTGAGTAACCCTGTCTGAGCTCACAGCTAAGCTTGCTGTGAGCAGAAAGTTGGACTGAGACCTATTGAGGTCCCTTTCAACCTGGACTGTCCTGTGATCATAAGGTTTATGGAGAACGGGGCCGAAGAGATACCGTCATCTGGTGGAAGCTGACGAAGTATTCTTACCTGAGGTGCAGTGACCAATCCTGAACAGCTTAAAAAAGCTGCAGCGCAAAATAAGACAATCTAGCCATTCCTGAAAGCAGTGATTAAAAATATTGAGTAGTTTCTATAGAAGATACTGAACAGACTTGTGATGGAGTTTAGAGAACTGAGGATGGGGCCGTGATGTGGATGTAGAAGTACTTACGTGGTTGAAGGCAGTGTCCAAAAGGCAAACATTCTGAGTTGGCAGACATAAAAAAAAGACAGCTTTTATGTTAAAAAAACAGTATGCATTGAGATCCAAAGACAACTGTGAAGCTTAGTTCTCATTCCATGATATAATGATGGTGAATTAGATAGCAAATATAAATAGTGCAGGAAAATATTTCTGATGAATGTGAAAGTATCTGTCTTTTAAAAAAAAAAATCAATATTTTTAATAAATTCAGTAGTTCTTCCAGTCTTTAGTTTTCAAGCTCTTCAGTCTTTGTAGTAACTTGTGGTAATAAGTTGAGCAAATTACTGTGCGTCACATGAAAAATTCCTTACTTTTGTCAACATCAAATGTGTGTGTTTTGTGATCTTGCTACATGACCATATCCTTGTGTTATGTCTTTCTTTAGAAAGATTTTTTGATCAACATTTCCTATACATTTATATCCTATTCCTTGTATTTTAATTTCTAAAGAGAGTATACTGATACTTCAGAAGAATTTTGTTTCCTTTGGAATAAAAAGCATTTTTCATGTCTTTAATTTTTCCCATTGCTTTTTCTAAACATATTGTGTCCTTAGGTAATTAAAGTAACAGTTGTAGTATTCATGGAAAGTTTTATACTTTTATATGCATGTATGTGGTGGGTTAACCTGGGTATCCTAATATTTAATTTGTTTTATATTGCTTTATTGTAGAGAGTATTCCATTACAATTTATTTAAAAATCAAGATATTTCAGTTCAGATTTTTCCCTTTAATATCTACTATGTTATTTAAAACAAATTTAAACAAAAATCATGCTACACATTTGCCTATCTTGGCTGGAAGTTCTTGGATTTTCTCTGGCACCAGTTTAACTAAATGATTTTTTGCATGTCTTAAATTGTTGACTACTTTCCATTTTTTCCTTTTCTCTGGTGATAAAATAGTACATATTCTGTTATCTTCCTTTCTACTTTGTCATGATGGAAGATACATGGTGATTAATAATATTTTAAACATGAGATTCTTGGTTTTCTAAAATGCATGTTTTTTTCAGAGCAGCGGCATTTTGCAAATGCTTTACTTGAAAATATTGTAACAGTATAAAAAAAGCGTGGCAACCACCTTGCTTTAAATGGATTAAATATATATGGTGGAAGTTATTCTCGGTTTTAGCATCCCATCTCACATAAACTGCTGTGTTTTCTCAGAGATGTATTCAATCCTGATTTCATATGTGTTAGATTATTTCATTGCGAAAATAGTTTTAAAAATTCTTTGTTCTTCTTGCTGGACTCCAGTAGTTGGGGAGTATATACAGCATTCTGAGAAAGAAAATGGGCTACTGAATCATCATGGCATGTTACTTTAGGAGATTTTGCCTTGGTATTTCAAAAGGACTGCCCTATGTGTTCTCATTCTCTTGGGTTTTTTCCTCTGAGACAAGGATTTGAGAAGTTATGGCAGTTTGTAGTACAAAGTTAACTCTGCTTTTTAGAAAAATTCCAAGGTGTAAAGACCCATGGACAAGGGTTTGATAGCACCGCTCTATCAATAGTTACTTAAAAAAGACAACTTCAGTTACAAATAACGTTTGTTGTATTTCTTCATGCTTGTTCTTTGGTTTTTGTCTTCAAGAAAGTAAAATGCTACGGAAATGGTTCTGGGCTGTTTGAAAACTAGTAAGCAAAACAAACTTTTTTAGTTCAGGAGAACTACAGCGTAGACATCTTTACAGAAGAAACAGGAAGTTTATCTAGATTTTTCTTTTTCACTCTCAGATACCTTTCTTTTTATCCTTCTGGAAGCTTATTCCTCTTACATGATAACTGCTTGCTTTGATTTTTCACAGACTATGTGAGAAGTTGTTTTCAAGGAGCAGCATGTTTGAATGAATTCAGGTTGTCTAAATTACACATGTATGTGAAAATACAGTAATTCTTTGTGACGTAATCAAGCTGTAGGTCTTCTCTTGATATGGGCAGAGCAGTTTACTGATTGTCAAAGGATTGAATAGTTGGCCTCTTTGTGGTAATTTGTTCTAATTAAAGGTACTATTACATAAAATTAGTCTTTATTTAAGCCTTCCTCCAAACTAGCTGTTATTTACTATGGAAAGAACACGTGGTTGTGCTTGTAACAGCAGCCAGAGCTCGAGAAAGCCATGGATAAAATTTGTATTTGATGCATTCAAGAGTTTGGTAGCAATAGCAGTATGACATTTAATTTTCTATTCAGGTTATTTGCCACACTTCTTTTTTTCTGTTAAGTTGAGAAATAAGACCTTTTTTTTTTTTTTAACAAGTAAATAAAGTGACCTATAAGGAGTAGTCATTAATGCCTGTTTTGCTTTTTCCTAGAAGCTGATGGACAGGTTCGACTTTGGGGAAGAATCTGAACAAAATGAAGAGCCTAAAAAGGAAACGCCCACTTCCCAACTGTAAGATCAAGCTATGTTTCTTATGGAAAGTGCTAAAGTTTGACTGACACTAGTTGAACATTAGGATTAAATAGTAAGGAAAGTGTTGCTTCTTTCAGAGCAGAAGTATACTAAAACAGTAGGAAGAGAAAAGACAGTTTACTAAATTAATGAAACATACACATTTTTAAAATATTTAATATACGTCCGTGTGCCAGAAGTTTTGTTGGCTTCATCTTAAAGTTAGAATGTTCTTTGCTTTGTTAATTATATTCATAGCGTTAATGTGATAGTGATGATGACAGAAGGTGGAACTAGCTACATGGTCTTCATTATTCTACATTTTTAGTTAAACTTGAAACTCAGTTGTGAAGACCTGTTTACCAACTGTTTAAACCAAGAGGAAAAGTTGTGGGTTTTTTATTTAAATTATTTCGTTTTAGGCCTTTAGTACCAGAATCTGTGAACAACTCACTTTTTCACCAACTAGCTGAACAGCTACAGCAACAAAATTTAGAACATCTTAGACAACAGCTTCTTGAGCAACAGCAGCCTCAAAAGGTAAGAACTCCATCTTGTGGCTGTTTTAATTATTATGTTCTCCACTGATAAAAAATTCATGCTGTACTTCAGGAAAAAATAATTGTTACTGACAATTCTCTTACAATGAAAGTCTTTGTCATTAGCTGATCATCTAATAGAAGCTTGCAGTGTAAGTGGAATAAGCGGAAGAAAGTGCTCAAAGCAGAAAAAAACCCCACAACCAAATGTATGGGGTGTACATTTTGCTTCTCTTGGGGAACGGTACCCTTTAGCTGAGTTACAGACTGACTGTGCATTGGTGGCTCAGCTTTTTATATGGGGAAAAAAAAGCTTTTTCCCTGCTATCAGAAAGAAGGTGAGCACTGAAGTGATTTTGCTCCTGTCTGTGAAGAGAGAAGCATGCAAGCTGCTGCTGCACAACCATAAAGAGGACAGAATATAAATGGCAGATAACTTTAATTTCCCCTACCAAGCTTTAAATCTTGGCTAATAAATGTCTCGTTCTGTTGAAGAATCTGAGCTAAAGAACAGTCACGTATTTCCTGAGAAAGTATTAATTAACAACTGATGCTTGAGACAACCCAGGATTCCTTCTTAACTGTGTGAATTGGGTCCTCTCTACCCTACATTGAAGTAAATTGGCTTCTTTCTTCTGAGGTTAGTCCTCAGTATTTAGCTCTTCTTTTCCCCTCTTGATCCCAATTCCTGATCTGATTAGAAAACAAACAAAAGTTTATTCTGTCTTGACACTGACCAGATACAAGTTGGACTTTCTGTGAAGTATTTAGATCGAGTTTCACAGTAAAATAGAAATCTTAGATTTAAAGAAAATCTGAGGGATCACAACCTTAAAAATCTGTTGGGGATTTTAGTTTAACCTGTGCAAAGGTGCAGTCGCTCAGCTTTCAATCAAGAATGTCATTTGAGTTTTCAATTTGTGACTTTGAGTTTTGAATCGTTTAGAAAAATAGTAATTTAATTTTTACTATGTATTATTTTCATATTCTACTGCTTTATTTTACAATGTTTTATTTTCATTTCTCATTTAAGTGCAGTAACTGAGAAAGTTTGTACAAGATAACTACAAACTAAATAGTTTTTGATGTTGGTGGATATCTAGCAATTTCTGGCTTTCAACACCAAAAAAAATTGTAAAGGAATATAGCTTTGAAGAGTGCATCTCTTTTAGGAGCTTTTGATGTGACATATTTAAAAGTAACTATTGAATTTGAAAATAAAAATGCTGAATACCTGCCTTATTGTAAAATAAGCAGAATTAAATTAATTTCATCTATGAAATTAAGTTACAGTACATTTATGGGTAGAATGTTCATATGACTCACCCCTTGTTATTTGATATTCTATTCCAAGTTCAGAAGTAGTTTTCCTTCAGTTCCACTCAAATTCTTGTCTAGCCAGTACGGAGTGGAAGAAGTTCTATTTTCACCTTGATAGCAGCTAAAAGATGCAAACTTCTGCTGGATCTAGTTTGTAATGAGTGCAGTGTGTTATGAAGAAGATTTACTTTAATTCCATGTTTAATCATCAGTCAGAAAGATTAAGGGAAAGAGAAGGAAAGATAAAACACAAAACAAAATTATGAAGCATCTGATTAGGAGCAGAGGGAGGGCAGGAGAGTAGAAGACGGAAACAGAAGGAGTAACAAGAAATGTAGGAGTTGATATTAATAAACAGATTGTTGAAGAATAATTCAATATAAGGAAAATGTGACAAAACAGATAATGTTAGAATGCAAATGCATTAACTGAATTATAGTAGATTTGTTTTATTTTTCTGCAAGCTGTTGATGAAGATAAAACAAAAAAACCTTGGTGCTACATGCCATTTTGCTAACTTTCTAGTTCTCCTGGCAGATAGAATACCTAGCATTTGTTTAATGAAGGTGAAAATGTAATGAGAATCACTGAAATATTTACCTGCGGTATTGGATTATGGGTTTAAAATTACTTTTCAAAATTGTCCTCATAGCATTTCTGAGTGTTTTTGTTGCTTTTCCTGTATTTCTTGAATTTCTTTCATATTTTACAGATATTTATTCCAAATATGTACTTTCAGTCAAATGTACAGGCCATTATAGTTTTTTCTGTAGCAAATAAACAGCAGATTTAGTATTTCACATTTTTTAATTTTGGTTGTTTTTCAGAACTGCTTGTTTTCTTAGGTCTCTTGTAATTGACATGCTGACAGAAATGACACAATGCACTCCCTTGTAGTAATTTCTTGTGTTAAATCACACACTGTAAGGACGTTTGGAGTTAAATGTATATTTTTAACTAGTTAAATTGGTATTGCAAATATTTTCATTATATTAATAACAAAATATAATTTATTAATGCATGTGCATAGGTGACCAATGAGTATCTTTCAGAGTCACTGTACGTATGGCTGCCATCACTGTTGTTTGTCCTGTGAGTTTTTGTTTTGAAGCCAGCCAAATTAGGCAACAAATAGTGTGCTTTTGGTTTTTTGATTCAGCAAATAGATAGTATTTTTTTCATAGTCAGGTATATTAGTTATTTCAAAGGATGATATTAAAAAAGGGAATGGAATGGAGTGACATCCAGTTCAGCTTTCACATTAATGGGAAGAGGAAAAATAAGAGAAACTTAATAAATATTTTTTCAGAGATATTTGAACAATTGTTTCACATGCACTATTACACTTTGAATGATGAGGCTTTTTATGGTGTATTATTATTTGTTATTTAGGCAAGCCCTGAGGAGAATCAAGAAGGAAATTTTGGTTCAGAGCACTCTGCATCACCATCACAAGGGAGTAGTCAACAGCAGTTTTTAGAAGTAGAAACAAATGTAGATGATTCAATGGATATTCAACAACAGGTAAAACTATTCAAAATTTTTATTACAGAAATTGAAAGGATAACGCATACTAAAATGATTTCAAAATGAGTAATATGGATGTATGCTTTCATATAGTCATATGTATTGTGAGTATATTTATTAAATGTTACTGAACATCTGTTATGTCTGACCTCAGGACATGGATATAGATGAAGGACAGGATGTTGCTGAAGAAGAGATTTTTGAACAAGAAGAAAAGAAAGCAGCTGTTCATTCAAGATCAAGAACTCGTTCAAGATCTCGTTCAAGGTTTCATAATTAACTTGTATTACATAAATTAAGGTTTTCTAAAACAAAGTTGCAATATGTGCTTATCATTCTCAATTCTGTATTTTCCAAAATTGTCATGAGCAGTTTTTGACAATGAAAAAAAGTGTTCATTTAATATTTGTGTGTTAGATACAGACTTTCTGTATGAAAGTTCATTTTGTGTGTCTGTGGTTTACTTTAAATTTGTAAAGACCTGTTCAGGTAACAATAATAACTAACGCTAACGAGCTGGACAGATTTTCTATGCCAGAAAAATAGATACTGTTATGGAACAGTTTGAATGTGTTTTATTTTAAGTTCAAGGTGTGTTTTCTGTTCTGCACGGTAATGACATTAAATTTATTTCCTGAAGCAGTTTGAGTGATTATAGTGGAAATGTCTTTACCATACTGATATTAAATATTTTGTAGGTCACCAAGAAAACGAAGGTCTAGATCACGATCTGGTTCTCGTAAGCGTAAACACAGAAAACGTTCACGCTCAAGATCAAGAGAAAGGAAGAGAAAGTCATCTCGGTCATATTCCAGTGAAAGAAGGGCTAGGGAGAGGGAAAAAGAACGTCAGAAAAAGGGATTGCCTCCTATACGGTCAAAAACACTAAGTGGTAAGTGGCAACTGCTTACTCTTTTAATAATGTAGTATTAAAGGGAAAAAAGGCTTTGGTTTTCATTGAAAGAACAAGATTTAGCTTGAGTACTGTTACAAAATACAGTAACCATATTCTTTTTTAGAAGTTTCATTTCTGATGTTTCTTATAACTTAGATACATCATTTCATCTTAAAGGAAAGCAAGTATCATACTGTTCTACTGATTATTTTACTCATACTGTTGCACCAATGATTTTACTTCTGAACAGAGAGTAGCAAGGGCTGTCCCTAAGTTACAATCTGCTTTCTCTTTAATACCATCTTGTATGGGGCATTTGAAGATCATCAGTGCTTGATCTGAAAATTGGGACGCTGATAAGACATTTGAGTATGTGCTACACACTTTGAACACTTTGCTGAGTATCTTAGAGGCCAGTTTTGTTAAACCTTTAGAGTGCTTTTTAAATAGCTTTTCACAGGAATATAGAGACAAAGCAAATGGAAATGTGAAACATATTTTGCTATTATAAGGTAGACCATAATGGTCGTATCTTAGCAAAGTATCCAAAACCAACTAGATTTCAGCTTCTGCAGAGTGCTGCTGTGCACTGTTGTCGTTTCTACAAAGAATTTACACACTGAAAAGAAGGAAGGTTCGTAGGGAGAAGGATGAGAACTTTGTCAACACCGCTGCTTAAATCAAAGGGAATGTATTTTCAGATAAGCTCTAGAAACAGTGAAATTGGGTGTAATCATCTGCTTCTGTATCAGTATATCCCATTGCTGCTGTTAGTAGGACTCGGGATTCTTGGGATACACAATTATAACTAGTTTATTTTTTGTCGTGAACTTGTGTTCCTGAATTTAACTTTATTTAGATAACGTATACACATTTTCTGATGTAGGTTTGCATTTTTTTTGTGTCTTAAAACTGTATCATTTATCTGACAAGATGAGCAGTTCAAAATCTGTTTTTGCAAAGGAGTGTTCTGTTTTCTCCACATGAATATTTTATATCATTCCAAGATGGCTTTAAACTCAGGACTTCACTACAGTTAGACATACATTTTTTTCTCCTCTGGCTTTTCACATGAAAATAGGCAAATCAGTTGTATGATGTAGATTTCTCCCAGTAGCCCACAAAGAAGGGAGCTATATTCAGAATGGATGGAAGCTGGGACGCAGGGATGTTAAGTAACCTGATTAACAGCAGCAGCAATTCAGGTCCTGTAAAGTGACCCAACTCATGGAAAGGAGATATTAAGAAGGCTAAGTGGAGTGTGGAAACTTTTTGGGGGTGAATAAATAAATAAATAGGTAATTCACCTGACAAGTGTTTTAATTCATGAAATTTGTTCAGTGACAGTCACTGTTACCACTTACTGAGATCTGAAGAATTGTTTCATAGAGCTTAACACCATGAGAAACAAAAGGGTCATATACAAGCATGCCAGGAATCAATTTTGTCCAAGAGAAATCTTTAGACTAGTCATTCCCAGTACTGCTGACTACTGCTGTCAGTTGAAAATGTCAGTTGACAGAGGAATGCGCAGCACTGGTTTCCAGCTTGGTGCATCAAGATTGGTACAGGAAGGATGCGTTGATGTGTTGAGATGATGAAGAAAAATGTGTCCTTGGTTCAGGATAGGGCAGGCCCAAGAGATGCTGGTTGTCTGGCTTTGTTCTACCTTAGATTCTTTAATAGCCTCAGTGGATTACTCAGGGTAGTAAGATACTTGAGGAAAACCACAAATACTGACCTAATCTCTTGCTGATTTAGATCACCCTGTGTTAAGTGGAAGCGATTGCTTGGAGTTTGTCAAGGCTTGTGCACATATATTGGCTAATATTTGGGAGGCAAAAGAATGTTAACCATGTTCCTATTGGAAGAGGAAGTTTTAGCTCACATGTCAGTGAGTGCTCGAATTGGCAAGGGGGACGGGGCGGCTAGGCATTTGGGAGATGAATTGCAGGGATCTGGGCTCGTGGTGGAATTGACGAGATTCGGAAGTATCATGGATATCTTCAGCTCAGTGGTGGGCCTCAGCCAAGTCTGTCTTTCTGGGACGTTCCCCAAGGTAAAGTAAAAGTATAGTTTTCATTTTTTTCAGGTGAAAATGCGGTGCATAATAATACACTTCTAGCCAGTTAGGCTTTCTTTGTTAAAACTGACTTTAAATCCTAGAGGCATGTTTTTTATGGAATGTGGAATAGAAATGAGATCCACCCCCTCCCCTTAATTACTGCAGTTTACCTTAGCTAATAATCTACAGAATTTTATTTTGTCATTTCTTTTAAATCTACTACTTTGCTTAAAAGAAAATGAAACAAGAATGAACACTTCTACTGAATATCTCTTTGGTGTCCTTTAACCCTTTAACATTTTTGTTAATGTACTTAAATCTCTATATAGTAATAGATTTACTATTTTTGCTCTTTGATCAGTGATTTCGGTGTAATTATAAAGCCTTTTATATCCATGCTATAGAGTATTTCATAAGCTGACATTCTAGTATTTTGATTGACATGAATATGTCTCTTGACAGTTTGCAGTACTACTCTTTGGGTAGGCCAAGTAGACAAGAAGGCTACACAGCAAGATTTAACTAACTTGTTTGAAGAATTTGGACAAATAGAGTCAATTAATGTAAGTAAGCATGTTACACATTTTCAGGGATTACAGACTAGCAATTTAAACATGCTTTTGCTTCTGAATTTCTTTTAGCAGCTTAAGCTTGTATTTAGGAGACTGTTTTTTATCACTGTTTAAAAACTGGTTATGGTGTTTGCTTGTTTGGTCTCCACGTACTGTCTTTTGAAGCACTAAAGACAGTACACTTCATGGTAAAATGGCTTTGCCCGAGCACTAGCAATTTACACAGCTTTCTAAACCAGGGTCTCATGTCTTTACTCTTTTTATGATGTGGCACAGGGCACGTATCATTTTTTCTTGGACTAATGGGCACAAACTGATATCCATCCACATTGTTCTTGGTTACGTTCCATACAGAGGGTTCCTTAAGTGGAAGCAATGTGCATAAAACATTTAGAAGAAAGGAAATTGTACTGTAAACAATTGTTTATTCTAAAATGTTACAATTAAAAAAATGCTTATAATTAGGAGATAGATTTCTCATGATTTAGAGTAATTTAGATTTAGATGTTTAGAGTCATACTTTGGTGTTGCCTGTAATTCAGCTTCAGGAGAAAGTGTTTTTCTCCTAAAATAACGCATCTACATGAGAGAAATTTGGATTTTTGTCACTTGCTACAGCAGTTTTAAAGTGCTTCTCATGCAGTTTCATTTCCGATAATATTTTTACTATTTTTTCTGTCAAATTAATATATTCAAATATGTAATTAATAAGGAGTAGTTTTTGTGGCATTACAGAATCTTTCACAAGTGAAAAAAAACCCATAGCCTGACATTTAAGTGTCATTTTGATTCGCAGGGACTAGTAATTAAGAAGGTTCAAAGGAAAGTAGTGTAACAACCATAATGTCCCAGTGCCTGTTACTTTTCAGAGGCAAATCATACTGTAAATAGTTCATCCTACATGTTCCATAAAGTTTTAAGTACATAGGAAAACGTTGTGTGTCTTAAATATATTTTTATAAGATCTGTATTAAAATCTATCATCTTAAATATTTTTTGTTCGTTATTGTGGCGGGTTGCCCCTGGCTGGATGCCAGGTGCCCACCAGTGCCCCTCTGTCACTCCCCTCCTCAGCTGGACAGGGGAGAGGAAATGTGACGGAAAAGTTCGTGGGTTGAGGTAAGGGTAGGGAGAGATCAATCACCAATAACAGTCACGGGCAAAACAGACTCGACTTGGGGAAATTAGTTTAATTTATCACCAATCAAATTGGAGTAGAATAGTGAGAAATCAAACCAAATCTGAAAAACACTTTCTTCTCCTCAAACCTGTTCCGGCATGGGGTCTTCCATGGGCTGCAGGTGGAGATCTGCTCTACTGTTGGACCTCCATGGGCTGCAGGGGGACAGCCTGCCTCACCATGGTCTTCACGGGCTGCAGGGGAAAAAAATCTCTGCTCCAGCCCCTGGAGCACCTCCTCCCCCTCCTTCTTCGCTGTCCTTGGTGTCTGGAGAGTTGTTTCTCTCACATCTTCTCATTCATCTCTCCCTCTTCAATTGCTGTTACGCAGGATTTTTCCCCCTTCTGAAATACGTTATCCCAGAGGGGGCTCCCACCATCACTGATGGGCTCGGCCTTGGCCAGCAGCAGGTCTGCCTTGGAGCCGGCTGGCGCTGGCTCTGTCGGACATAGGGGAAGCTTCAGGCAGCTTCTCACAGAAGCCACCCCTGTAAGCCCTCCTGCTACCAAAACCTTGCCATGCAAAACCAATACAGTTCTGTTACTGTGTGCTTCTAAATAATGTAATAGCACACCTACAGTTTTGACTAAAACTAAAATAAGCAGTTGTCATGCATGATTTGCAAACTTTCAAAGATTACATGCCACATCATACTTTTCTTTCCTAAATAAAACTTTGAAGCTAGTGGAAATCACACTTCAGGAATGAGGACTCTGCCATTCAAAAATGCAGATACGTCTAATAACAAGTTTGTGCCTCTGTGAAAGGTTGTTGCTCAGCTCGCAGTCAGTTTGGAGCTTAAGAAGAGGTAGCAACCTCTGCTTTTCTGAAGTTGTTATGGTATAGCTCCCAGTTCTTGCTTGCTCCATGTTGTTCAAATCTTTCATGTCACTTTTAGCACCCGTTGTTCGGTTTACTGCTGCTTCTTGAAACTGTTATAACTGAAGTACCCTGCCGATATCACTCTTTAAGTTTTGCTGATGCTCAAAATTGTTAATTTTGGTGATTAAAGTAGCGATTGTTTATAGTGTAAGCTTTTCCTTTTTTTGGTATTAGTGTTCGCTTAGTGTAGTTACATAACATGAAGTAATGTTTTTTCTGCTTTTGAAGACCACTGCTTTTTTTCCATAGATGATTCCTCCAAGAGGCTGTGCTTATGTCTGTATGGTTCATAGACAAGATGCGTATCGTGCTCTTCAGAAACTTAGTTCTGGGTCCTATAAAATTGGATCTAAAATTATTAAGGTAAGTTGATTTTAATCTAAGGATGCTGTCCATTTCAAATACAGTACAGAGTTAATATGATTTGTCATTTAGCAGCTGTTCATTCGAATGTGCAATATGGAGAAGGATAGTAAAGCAATAAAGTGTAAATGGTTTTCTTTCCTCTCTGTGTAAAATGCAGCTTTGAACAGGCAACGTGAAAGACAGTAAAGCAAAATTGTGATTTGATACTTAGGAAATACATGGAGAACATTTTATATGTGTGCTAATGATGAGAGTGCAAGACTGTAAACAACCTAAGTTCTGTACCTGACCATGTGAATCTCTTAATAAGTTTGATAGTAGTCTTACAGAGTTAAGTATATGACTAAATGCTGTATAGGCTCTACTTTCTTTGATGCTTTAGGATAAGTCCTTGAAATGTGGTATTTTTAGTTTCCCTATATATATATTGGAATTAATGTAGAACAATTTTAAGTTTTTTGATCTTCCACATACCTGTTGCAGAGGCCAGGTAAACTTCCAGAGGTTCTCTTAAAATTAAAAACTTGTTAAAACTTTCATAAATAGACACTGAACATTGATCTGCAGTGGCAGAAATATGAAGGAAATGATCTGAAATACTCTATTCACAGGTTACAGGATTTAAACAGATTATCTGGTTGTGTTTTATTTTCAGATTGCCTGGGCTTTGAATAAAGGTGTAAAAACAGAATACAAGCAATTCTGGGATGTGGATCTGGGAGTTTCATACATTCCTTGGGAGAAAGTAAAATTGGATGATTTGGAGGGCTTTGCTGAAGGTGGCATGATTGACCAGGAAACAGTAAATACGGGTACGGACAGTAACAATGATTGTGATAGTTAGAAAATGTGTTTATTTTGGTAACAGCAAATCCTTAGAAAGTTTATTGTTTGGGTAACGCATACTCTTTTTCAATTTACATAATTTTATTAGCTACTTTTTTATAACATCAGTGGCATTGTAGTCATGAAATCCAGATTGTCTTTGTAGATGAGTAACTGGTTGATTGTCACGACAATGAAGAATTAGTGACAAAGGGGAATTAATTTAAGCAAGCTACTAAAGGTTAGCATTTTTTAAAACAGTTATGAGTTTGCACACTCATTTCCAAGTATGTAAAATATTAATTTGTGTAGAAATTATGATCTGCTTATGATTGTGAAAAGTCTTCTATTCAGGGGTAAGACTTAAGTTGGAATTGGAACTTGTCCAAATAGGCTCAGCTTAGCTGAACCTTAAGGTATTTCCTCCATAAAGTCAGAGAGACAGGAAAGCAAGTAATGTCAGACCTTACTCTGAAACCTAGTTGAGAGGTTTGTTAGGTTTGTAAACGTTCACGAGTACTGTGTTTTCTTGAAATGGATCTAGCACCAAAGGAGTGGACTATGTTGAACTAAACACTAGATTAAGACTGTTTTATAATAGTGATGATAATTTGCAGGTCAAAATGCAGTCTTGCTTTGAGTAAAGATTAAATATAAATGGCAGAAAATTTAAAACACGGAACACTACTGAAATACATTCACTGTGTTATACTTGAAATACAAAACTTTTGGAGGAAGTGACGGAAGGAGGAAAAGGGTTTTGGGGTGAGGTTTTTTAGCATGAGGATTCTCTGTCTTGTAGTAGCCAGCTGATAACAGATACGTTGACAACAGCAATTTTTAGAAAACTGGAGCGTACTCTACATTGCAGATGACTAACAGAATCATTGGTGAAAAAGCTTGGCAAGGTTTGAAAAATGGGTTTGTATACAGGCATAATTAAACAGTATTGCAGGTGATTAAAGATATATTACATTCTTTAAAGTATGTAAACAATAAAATAAATATATAATA
>Ga0181612_108575_pt1 | contig 23368 bp, 19 predicted proteins | sample HoacroProtozoa21_FD_119630 | JGI IMG/M metagenome (GOLD analysis project Ga0181612, IMG submission 119630) | Hoatzin crop microbial communities from Cojedes, Venezuel. Combined Assembly of Gp0051906, Gp0051904, Gp0051908
TCCCTCGACCTGTTGCCACACTTGTCTTGATGCAGTCCAGGATACTGTTGGATTTCTGGGCTGCAAGCACACATTGCCGCCTCATCTTGAGCTTCTCATCCACCAGTACCCCCAAGTCCTTCTACTCAGGGGTCCCCATTGTTTAATGCTGCATCCCGGAATGGGCAGCAAGAAATAAAAGTGTGTAAAACAACCTGGGAAAACAGCCCGTCAGTAAAGACTGCTTGGGAGGGTTAAAAGGCAATTAAACAGGCAGCTCTCCCAGGAAAGAGGAGGCTCTGTCAATACTTAAAACGTGTGCTATGAGTACAGCGTGCTACTGAGCAGCACAGGCCGCTCTCTGCATAGACACCCCAGCCGTGGGTCCCCCAGCATCCATCGCACACTTGCCACGTGAGTGTGGACAAAACACTTGCCTCAGTTTCTTGTGTAAAACTAAGCTTTTTGGTATTGCCCTGCCTTTCCTGGGACACAACGGCTGTGCACTGACACAGGCACCTGCCGGCTGTCAGCAAGGCGCTGGTAGACAGACGCCTGTTTATTTACAGCTGAACGTTGGTGAGGCACCGCTAGGATAATGAGAAAGCCATTTGCTGTACAATACAACAATTCACCTTGGTCCCTCGCTAATCCAGGCCTGGGGAGCCCTTTAGAAGAGGGGAGGCTGAGGCTGTGGCTGCTGGCAGGTAGAGAGCATCTCCGGCTGGTGGCTGACCCACCAGGGCAGAGGACATCCTCCCCCGGGAAAGTAAAGGGGGACCACGACTCTGGAAGGAACGAGCACATTTCTGTGGTGGCAGGTTTCTGGGGTAAAGGGGTTCCAGCACCTCTGAGCAAAATAAGAAATGAGAACCTTACCCGTAGAAGTTCCTGCAGGCAGTAGAAATCCTCCAGCATGGCAGGAGGCGATACATAGATGTAGCTACATGTACACATACATACGGTCAAACACAAAGCGTCGCTCCACACACCCTGCACCCTGGGGTCAGCGCCTGGTTCGAGTTGCCCTCTAACCACACAGAGGGTGCAAGGGGCTTGGTGTGACCCTCATGCTCTCCCCATGCTGCCAGCACCACCTGCTGCAGCCTCCGAAGTCACCTCTGGGACTGCAAGGTGGGGGCGGTCGGGTTTTGCTGTCCCGGTGCAGGGACACAGCAGCAGCTTGCATGATCAGGCCCTGCCGGGGCACTGGGCTCTCTCTGCGCTCCCTGAAGGCAGAAACTGCTCTTCCCTTGTCAGCAAGACAGTTCACTCCTCAAAAAAAATGAAGCCTGGGAACGCCTGGTGCTCAGCAGCTCCTTTTCCGCAGGCAGGAGCAGCAATCAGAAGAGATGAAGCTGCCGATCCTGATGGTCTCAGCGCGTGCAGCGTCCTTTCTGCTACTGCAGGCGGCCGAGAACACAGGAGGAGCAGCCCCCCTCGCAGGGAGTAAGGAGGCTTCAAAACCCCAGCGTGCCTGATGGTCTGCTGTGCTGGAATGAGTCGCTGAGTGAATCTGGTGGGCACCAGCACCCCTGCTGTTCATGTGATTACAGCTCGTTTGGGAGCACCATGCCCACTCCGCACAAGGAATTTGTCATTTCTGAAGGCACCACATGAACCTGCTCCCCACTGCCTCCCTGGCCAGTGGGGCGGTGCCACTGGTGCCACTGCCACCTCTCAGCCCGAAGAGCTGCTCTTCAATGGCACGGGAGCCAGCCCAGGACCCCCCCAGCAGCACCAGCCACGCCAGGAGAAGCTGTCGGTCCCTGCTCACGCGCACCATGCCCCAACTTAGCAACAGTGCTGCTCGAGGCATCTCGTCACTCCTCGGTGCTGTGTGGTGAGGAGCCGCACAGAGCACCCAGCATCTTCTCCCAGGGGTGCACACGTACACACGGAAGCCTGGGGAGGAAGGGAGAGAGCATTCCCCTTTGCCATTTCCCAAGCAGGGTGTATTTGTCGTGTCTTGCCGAGGAGGAGGGTATCGCTGCCTGCTCCTCGTATTTCTCTCTCCGCTGTCTCTCCTGCCCAGCCTCAGCCCAGCAGGAACGCAAGGACATTACAACAACCGCTGACAGGAGGCTTTATAAGCGGTGAAAGCAAGCAGCACCAAAGCCTCCCTGGGTGGAAAATTCCTCCCAATTAAACGGCAGGAGCAGAAAAGGCACGTGTGCGAACTGGTCTGGGGTTAGAAGCAGGCCTGCAGGAGAGCGTGAAACACACGTGTCTTATCTGAAACAGCAGGAACAGTGTGACTGCCCCAAAGCTGGACTCTTGCGTAAATTATTTACTGCTGCATCTGTTTTTCCCTTTTATTCCTGAGCAAATCGTACTGACCACCCGGGTACCCCAAGAGAGCAGATCACCGGCTGAGCTAATTGCTGCAAAGGGCAATTAGCACAGCCCAAATCTTCAGGTCTGGAGGAGGAGAAATCCGCACTCCTGCCTCGAGAGAGGCGGCAGCACCCTGAGGGCTGAGGCTGCACGGCCGCGGGGATGCTGTAAGATGGTAATTGCACCCTGATCACAGACGCTGCGGAAGCAGCCACTTCTAACAAGAACAGAAATTGCTTTTAAGCAATTGCTTCATGCCAAAAGACACTGTGCTACAGACTTCACAGACGCCACCCCGTGACAGCCTTGCAGAAGAAGGGCTAATTTCCCTTCAGGGGTGGGAAGGGTTGACTGGAGCCACACCGCACCCCTAATGACACGGAGGGGAACAGGACAAGGCACGAGCAGGTGAGCTGGGGGCATTCCTCTTTCTTCCGTGGCAGAACAGCCGAGGTGGCGCGGTGGCTGTTTAGGACACACTTGACATGGAGCCATCCAAGCCACCTTCTGTGCCGCCGCCAGAAGCGTGCAGGCAGGAGCCGCACACCAGCGAGCAGCTGGGATGAGACTGGCTGGAGTTGGAGGAGCTGAGCCCACACCACACTGCACCAAGCCCCGAGAGCCACGGAGTGGCCGTGCCCACTAGCTGCAGGCAGGCCTCTCCATCTGACCAGGTACAGGTGCATTTGGAACTCGTCACGTGTGATTTTTCAGCACCGAATCCCAAAGGGTATAAATAAGGACACGTCTGCTCCCTCTCTTTGACATGTCTGTGATGCAAGGTGGCTATCAGCTACCCCACAGCACGCCGAGCAAACAGCACACAGCGGCACGTAGCACTCCCCACGCTCTGTTATCCCACAGCGGCACAAAGAGGCAGCCCCGCTGCTGTAGCCCACCTATGTCCTTACAGATGGAAAGGGGAAAGAGTTCCACTGTCTTTCGGGTAAGCGGCAACAGGCTGCAGGACAGCACAGCAGAGACCGGGCCAATTCGCAGCCTCAGCTGGCCCTCCTAGGCAGCCCTGACCGGTAACCAGCCGCACTGGGTGTGCACGCCTCCACGCACAGACCGCGCCTGACATGCAGTACCGGGTACCCCAAGGTCCGGTGACTTCAGCTCTCGGGGCGGCACATGGAGGAGCAGCCTGCAGCACCCCGTGGCAGCGGATCACAACCAGGCTGGCAAGATCAACAACGTGAAGCAGTCTTCATTCTCAGCCTCCCAGCTTCCTTCTCAGCCTGGTCCCTCAGACCAGCTTCTTCTGCTGGTGAGGAGTCAGTTCCTCAAGGATCTGAGGAATCCATATAACCCATCCGTCTCGCGGTACCCCTTCAGTTTTGCTACACAGAGTAAGTACACAATCTCAAGCTTTATTTTTCTATTGGCCAGCAACTTAAACTGGGTTAAAAAAAAAACCAAACCAAAAAAAGCAATGAATATTATTACACAGAGAAAAAGTATAAAATAACTCAATTGACACAAGCTAACTTACTGTTCGCATCTCATTCCTCCTGGCCTCTCCCAACCCTGAAGGGAATGGGCGAAGGCAGCTATGAAGATATGCTTAAGAAACCAGAAATATTGCTTCAAGCAACATACTCAGTATTTTCCTCTTAGTTAGTAGTCAATACTTGTCAGGAACTTATTATAAAACAAGAAATAATTTAGAGGTTTCTCCTTTAGATCATTACACAATAATTTAGATTTCTTTCCCCTCTTTCCTACTGCTGTAGAACCAAGGATACACCTCGGTTCCTCCACCTCTCTTTCTGCATTAGTTAACAATTATTTCATGGGGCTGGTGTTGATGGGGGAGTTTCAGATTGACCTGCTCTGAACTTTAACTTGTCACCCTTTAGCACCAGTCCAAGATTTCTGCTCTGTGAACTAAAAAACCCACGCTGTTGCAAGGCCATTTAGGTGTCTGGGTTTTTTTTTTGCTCATGTTAACTGTCTGCTGCCAAGGGACAGGGCTCAGCCCATACCACTGAAAGGCCAAGAGAGGGAATAAATTTGTTTATCAAAGGGCCTGTCTTCACTGCTCAGAAACACCAAGACCCCAACAGCCCTTTCTGCTTCATGGATGAAACAGGCATGCCAGGAGGATGAGAACTAGACACGAGGCACAGATGTTACTATGAAATCAGGCTAAGACCCTGGTTGGCATAATGATGGCACCAAGTCCACAGCAGTGGTGATGTCTATGTCGTGTATGTATCCAGGATCCCAACACAGAGAGAGTATTTAATCAAATCTATTTCTCTGCAGCAAACAAAGTTAACCCAGCACTGTCAATTTACCAAGAACACTGGGGCAACTGGTTGAAGCTGACGCTCCTGACCTTCTTGGCAGCAACCAGTAAAGTGAGCTTCCACATCTCATTAAAGCCAGAAAACGTTCAGTTGATCAATGAGCTCTTTGGAGGCTGATATATGTATAGATTTATAGATGCATAGGTCACTTCCTGCTCATGAGAGACAAGCCTGGAGGTTTTAATTAGAAAAATCAAGCTGAGGACATCTCTCAACATGCAAGAGATGTGAGCTGGTATTTCCACTAACTGAACAGGCCAAAGGCCAGCAAGGTATACCAGCTCCAAAAGCAGACCAGTTCTTCACCAGACCTCTGCAGGGGATAGGCAGGAGCAAACAACTTAGAAGTTTTCTCACTCACACTGGAAGCCACTCAATAAAACAGACTAGACCCAAAAGAATTAGAAAGTTAGTCCATCATCTTTGCTCCTGAATCCCTAGGAGGCAAAAGGCCTCTTGTGGCTCCTAAGGGCACTGTGTTGGGGGAAGATTCAAGGAAGGGGACGAAGGATTGCTGAGAAATCCTAAGGCACCCACATCTTGGCAACATCATAGTCATGACAAGATTTCAGCTGCACCAAGATGTGCTTCTGATCAGCAGGGAGAGTAGCTCCTGCCCCAAGCAACCAGGCAGGCATCCTCTCAGGCAGAGAACAGCCATGTTAGAACATCAGTGCACACTTGGGAGGAGGGAGAGAAATCTTCCATGTATGAGAGACTCAGCTCTGGCTCCAGCTCAGCACAGAAACGTCATCTGTCCTCACAGTCAATGCCTGATGCTGCTGAGCCACTTCTCAGAGAGCAAACCATGCTTCTTGCATAGCATCCTGATACCTTCATGTTGGCTCAGGAAAAGCCTCAAGAGAAATGGCCATGGATAATTCTTACTTTGTAGTTACATCAAGGGACAGCTTCGCTAAAGCTTCTAGCAGAAGATCCACAGCTCTTTTGTTTCTTGACAATGAAGAGGACCCGCTGAACTCGTGGCTGCCTTGTACACAAAAAAGAGAGTTACTTTTCCCCAAGGGGGCAGGTAAGGCTGTGCATAGTTTGAAAGGCATTTAAACACAGAGCCAAGTCCTCAGGTTATAGACACTTCTGTGGCGGTGGTGGAGAGTGGTCAGGTTGGCAGGCGCGAAGGGAAGTGGCAGAGGGGGCGGGACAGAGTTCCCGCAGCTATTAATATGGTTCTGGCTTTAAACTCCTGTACAAGCAGCAGGTGAAAATCATCCCAAAGATCTACAGGGTGTAAAGAGAAGAGAGAAATGCATGAGAAAACAGAATGGATGCAGCGGAGGCAGAGCTTGCAAACTAAAAGCCTGGACCCAGACTGGAGTGGCAGCTAGCTCCTGCCTGGGAATACTGCACTCTAGCTTGCAATCAGCAGCAGGAGAGAACATAATCTGTGCTAATCCTCGTAATTAATCACCAGTGGCTTCTCTAGGGTGTAATTTGGCTACTTGCCAGGACAAAGAGGAAGATGAGGAACTCCCAGAGACATCCGCATCTGGAAGGACAGGATATCCTGTGCCCTCCGCTCTAAAATGGGAATGGGGGCATCCATATCCTACCCCTTTATTCATCAAATCATTTGCAGACCCACCGTGCTGTTCCTCAACATGGCACAGCCGAGGGAGAAGTTCGGAGGACTTAAAACAATCCCAGTGAAGCGGCGTAGGAACCTTCTCCTCAGCGGTCGGGCAATCACGGCACATCCCACAAGAGGTCTCTGCTCGGTTGCCAAACCGCCCGCCACGGCCAGCACTGCCTTGCCTGCAGCCCTGGGGCAGGGGAGTCTCTCCACCTTCCCGGCTGGCTGAGCTCCTTCATCAGAAGAAAATTTTACAGACAGGTAGAGGAGGCTTTTGCTTTGGAGCTAGTGAACCCTCGGGTCCCTGAAGTACCTGGCAACTTCTCCTTGCCAGGCAGGGAAGAGCCTAAAACATCAGATTTTTGCATCCCTCAGCACTAGGGTTCATTTAACTCCTGCCCCGCACCCCCAGAACTCCACTCAGCCCTTTTACCTGCACGCAAGCAATGCTGATTCCCACTGCCCCAATAATTTTCAGATGTTCTTGAATGAAGTTTTCCAGCTTGGTAATGCAACCACTCTGCAAGGTGAAAGGAGGGACATGGAAAATCAGCTTCATTTTAACCTCTTGTTCACTTTAATCCAATGGTTGCAACCCTTCAAAGCAACGCTATAAAGTGTCTGGTGGGCAATCTCTTCCTCCAGCATCACTGGAAAAGCTATACAGATGATGTAAACTGCATCGTGTTCTGAAGCTCTCTGGACCTACTGTCTCAGGAACCGTCGAACAAACCCAAGGCGGCTGCTAGCTGGGCAGAAGAAATGCAGAAGAACATGCCACATCACACAGAGAAAGTGTGTCATTTTTCTCTGAGATGCGTGGAGAAAGATCACCTCATTCACTGCCTAGCACATGCCTGGGGAGCGTGTTTACTCCCATCAGGCCAAAAAACGCTGCCGAGTGGCTCCAGTACCAGGACCTCTAACAGGACATGAGCCTTTTAACAGTAAATTCCTCCCAGTACTATTTATGACAGCAAGGAGTTTCAGTCTGAACCCAGAAAGCCATGCTCTGCCTGCCTCTGCCTTACAACTGCATCCCTGGCTGGCAGTCTGACCATTCCCTCCCTGTTTCACACCCGAGTTTTTGTTATCATAAGGCAAAAATAAATCAGTAAGACCATTCTCTGCAGGATGGGGGGAGGGAGGGGGGAGATCGTCCTTTAAATAATTAAACTGTTTTATCTGTTGAGGCAGGTTTTCCATGGTAACATCAGGGGGATTTATTGTGTAGGTTACAGCAGTGCCCCAGGAGTTTACAGTGTTCACTACACCTACATGCACGCAGGCAGAGGGAAGGAGGGAGTAGGCAGCCCTCCAGGGAGAGATGGCAAAGGCCTCACTTTTCCCATGCTAGAATTAGGTTTTAGAGTCAGCATCAGCTGCCCTGATACAAAGCAGTTACTCCTGTTCCCTGATCTGACCCTTTTCTAGGTTTTTCTTCCCCAAAGCCACTAAAATCCTCTCTGAACTCTGACTGACACCTTGTATCATGATATGCAGCATCTGATTGCAGATCCAAACCTCCCCTTACACGTTTTTCTCCTCTAGAGCTAGTCCAACACATTTAGCAGCCGACAAGGCCTCTCTAAATAATGGAGCTGGGCAGCTACCTCCAGCTTCAAGCAGACCAGAGAGAGGATCGGAATTGCCACCCCTGCCCCTCAAACGGTTGTGGGTTTCCACTCTCAGAAACACCTCATTAGCCCTCAGACTCTCCTCTGCACTTCCTCGCTGGGTCTTGTCTGGATGGCACAAACCTTATGCAAAGCCTTCTTCCTGAAGAGCAAAACCCAGACAAGCAGCTGGACGTATGAGGGGCTTTGACACATCAGAACGACTGGACTTTGTCTCCCTGTTCATTCCCTAAAGATAGATGGTTGGATTCCTTTTAGCTGTTTGAGTTGCTTGGCTTCATGGCAGATGTTACTCATACTCCTCTTCTGAGTCCTACTCAAAGCACAGACGGTGAGAAGAAATAACCTGTTTTGAAGGAGCCACCTCTTCATCCACAGCCCTCCTTAACTGTTAGGGGGACAGGGACAAGGAAAAGCTCCAGTTGCTGCTCCCCATTCTCAATACAGCCAGCCACCGTGCTGGTTCCACTGATTAGCAAAAGGACTATGCTACCCCACAGAGAGTGTCACAGCGAGCAAGTTAAAGCCAGGTGACAGGACTCAAGGGCGCCAAAATAAATGCAAGAATTTTTACCAGCCTTATGCCAGCTGAGTGAATAAATGGTCTGAGAGCTACCTGTTTACTTACTCAGCTAGTCTGGGATTCAATTTGCTGCTTTTCTAGAAAAGAGACAAGTATCCCAACTCCAGCGTTCTTCTCATCCCAAACTGCAGCCCACTGGAACCAGCCTAATTTGCCTGCTATGGGGCCTTTTCCCCATATGCTGCTTCTTCATGCTGTAGGTCAAATCCCACCATCTCAGTCTAGGACCAGAAGTATCTCCATTTGCACCTCACTGAGTAATTCCAATGACAGGAAGCTGTGTCAAATGTAGGGCTCTCATCCAAGCCTCTTGCTAGAACCAACAGCCTCTCCCACTTCCCCTTATCACTAGCATACTCTGCAGTAACAAATATAATTCATTATTTTTCTCTACATCTACATATAAAACAATAGCCTAAATGGCTGAATGCTCAACTAGAGAAATTACTTCCACCTCTTAAAGAATCCTTCTGACTTTGAAGCCTACTGACAGTCTACAGCATCAACCCAACACCCTCACTCCCTACCCACCTCCTTTACATACTTTCTGACAGGCGGCTCTGAAGCCCTTTTGCTCTTTACCTCCTTGTAGATGTTGGAAGGATGGTCTCTTCGGCCACACAGGTCGGTTATCGTCTTACAGCAGCTGTCTGGGACTTTCCGTCCATTGGCCTCTGGAGATTTGATCCACACGCTGTCAGCCCAGTCTGTGTAGTTGTTGCTCCCACAGCACTTGAACTGGATGCACACAGAGCAACGGCTGAGCCTGCAAGCACCACAACCTCCTTCTCCCTCTACCCTCCCACACCACGCCGTGGTCTTCACTCTCCTTTGCTGACTCCAGCTATCTCACGGGCTTTTTTTCTTTTTTTTATAGGCTACTGTAATTGTAAGTGACTTTGGTGTTAAGTCCCCAAAACTATCAGCTTTATCTATCTTGCACCAGCTGACTTTTGGTTACTGCTAGGATGAACTGTAACCAGAGCGCAGCTGCAGCTGCCTCAGCTATTAACCACCAGAGTGGAGAGTGTTAATGGTGGTAACAAGGTAAGTTTAATTACCAGTTACTATCGCAAATGCACCTGCTATGGCAGTATGCATAGAGTAGGACCCATGCTTTGAAAGTGCCTGTGCACAAGGGTCCTTTCCATGGGAAAGCCTGTCAGAACTGCAGCAGCCCTAACCTGAACCACCCCTGGGCCAGGCACAGCTAGCAACAGCAGCAGGAGGGCTCCTTCGTTACATCTTGCTCCCTAGGCTACTGAGAAGCCTAATGAAAAATGTCAGCAGTTTCTCCAAAGCTTTGAAGCGGGAAGTAGAAACAGCTGTCAGAGTGACTTGGCAGCTCCAGTTCACTCTGGGAGCAATGCAGGTATTTCCCCAGTGCTCCTGGGCATGCAATTCACAGATCACACCACGCAATTCTGCTGGTTGCACAGCCCAGGCCCTGCACTCCACCCAACTGCATCTTGAATCAGGAACAGCAGAACATACACTCAATATACAGAAGAAACATCTGTATGTTGGACGTCAAGACCCCACGATGCCTTTTGTGTGCCCAATTTTAAGCCCTGCAATTGCGTTAATTCTCCCTGCCTCTAGCCAGACCTACCTCCTGCTGCAGTTTGTCTACGGCGCTGGTAACACTCTCTTCTCCCTCCTTCCGGTACTTCTGCGTCATGGTGTTCTTCAAATTTTGCTTCAGCTCCATGCTCAGCTGAATGGAAGAGACAAGCGGAATAAAATCACAAGGCAAACTCGCCCCTCAGAGCAACCCAGAGCCCTGCAAACGTTTCACTGCCTTTGCTCCAAGAAGAAAGCAGAGACCCTAGTGGAAGCTACAGCTGCATTCAAAGTCATCCTCCAAGCCTTGACTGGACAGGTTTATTTCCAACTGATTACAGATCATGCCTCCATTTTAACAACTGGAAGGAGGTGCTTGAGGGCCAAATTTCAGCCTGTGCTACACACCACCATATGGGTCCTCACCTTGAATACTTAAGATTGCCAAGACATGCCTGCATCGAGAGACTACAAAGCTGTGCCTGCTTAAATATGAATATGCCTATGAGACCACGTGCAGTCTTCTCCCTCTCAAGCCTGTGACAAAATACTAAAACCCAAATCACTCTGTCCAGGACCAGGAAGAAATCAGAGGCCTGGACATGCTGCACTGAAGCCATGTAGTGTTGTATTGGCATCAAAAAGGATGCCACAGGACGGAACTTAGTGCATGATTGCGAAAGTACTGCGAGGCCTTTCTTGCTAGCATTGACAGAGAGACAAAGTCTGATTTTACAAGTACAGAATTTCTGAAAGCATCGTCATAAACAACTGGCATGTTCAGGTGATCAGATGCAAACATTTCTTCCTGTGGAGGTCCGTTTAATCCAGCTGAACTCTTCTCACCTATCCAGGTGACAGCCAAAAAGTGCCAAAGAAAGAGTTGTATATTTTTTGTCATCCTGGTTCACAAAGCAACGCTGCTTTAGTCCAACACCTGTGAAATTCTAAGTTTCCTATACCAATAAACAATGTCAACATGCATTTTAGATGGGGTCAATGAATGAAACAGGTGGGTAGCCTCTCTATACAGCTATTATTCTACACAGTAAGTAGTAAATGAGAGGTTGAGCATCTGGTTATGCTGAACTGTGCAAAACACGGTCTGCAATTTATTTTCCATTTGAAACACTGTTTTTTCCAACCCCATGTGTCAAATGGGGACAACACCTACCTCACAGAGATGATACGAAGCTTTATTCGCTAATATTTGCAAAACGCTTTGAGATCCTGCACTGGGAAGCTCTACAGAAGTGCAAAGGACTTTGTGTAATAAAAAAAAAGGAAAAGGTTCAACAGCTGGAAGGCAGAGGCAAATAAAGAGGAGAGTCCATTAGCAGAATTATTACTTGGGAGAAAAGCAGTTACCTGCAGGCTCACGGGAAAGTACGGCGGCATGGAACAGAGACAACAAAACAAACAGTTTAGACACACACATGCAAGCCTTAGACACCAAAGCACGGGCTGAAATAAAAACAGTGGCCAACAGAGCAAGCAGCCAGCAACCAGGAAAGAAGGGGGATTTGCCAGCCAGAGGGCAAGAGGAAGTGCAGCTACGGATCAGAGATGCCCTCCAGTGATCTAAAACACTCAAGGGTACAGCTCCGAATACGCTGCCCTTTATTTCAACCTAAGGATCAGCTCCTCTTCATACATTGTCATATACAAACCTCTTGCCTCTGCACGGATGGATGGACGGACCTTGGCTTCTTGCCACACCTGCTAGGATTGACCTTCTCTGTTAAATACATGCACTTATGCCACTGATCCCTCCTGGTCGGAGCCAGCATAGTTCTTTGGCTCCTCACAAACTGCCAGTGCCCATCTTAGTGAGGCAAAGCACAGAAGGCCCAAGAGAAAAAGGAATGGCAAGGAACCCTGACAGCAAAGCCAACAAGACAGGATGTCCAGCTGCTTTGCAGATAGCCACTTGACAACAATCCTGATTTGCCATTTCCAATCCGCTTCCAGACATGAGAGCAACTTCCCAGGCTGTGCCTTGGTGGCTAAACTCCCTTTGAAAACAAAGTGATGACTTAAGCCTCTGGCCTCTGCAACTGCAAAAAGGGCCAAGCTAGAACTGCAGCTGTTGGGAGCCTACGGTGTTCTCCAGCCCCTCAGCTGAGCTGGTCAGTAAAGCTCTCAAAAACTTCTTGACCTGAAAGGACCTCTCAGCTGGATCATTCATTATCTTTGCCAGTTCAAAAGTACAGCAGTGAGCTTGCTGGATGCAGCAGGAGCTGTTCCTATGTCCTGAATATACTAAGTGGCACTAATGTGATTTCAGTTGCTTGCACTATGCCTTGCAGGGCATTAAGAGAGTTCCCAGATCTACACAGCCTCAAAAATTGTCTTCTACAAGGCTCTGCAGAAAAAGAGCGCACAAAGGTGACCCACAGGAAGGAGCTGAGCGGCAAAGCTGAGCAGCTTCCCTAGAGTAACCACCACCACTTTGTCAAGAAATAATCTAAGGTTTTCTCTACTGGGAGGGGAGTGAGTACAGACATGTGGAAAGGTGAACCACCACCAGACCCTAGGCGCCAAGCCTCCAAGCCCAACTCCGTCTAGAGAAATGGGATGATAACCAGCTGTTTTCTCTCCCTAGTTTGAGTCTCTAAGGTCTAATGTCCACTCACCTGCTGGTAGTAGATATAGGCCAGGATTCCAGCAATGATCTCCAGGAGAAAGATGCACAGCAACAATATGAAGTACTGTAAAATAATGGGAATAGCAGGACATTAGAACAGAATGTAAGGAGATGCCAGGAGCCACCTTTTCATCAGCTGGTAAAATGCACGACTCTGTCTTCATTGATGCTTTTCTGCAGCAGTGTTCAAAGGCAGGGGCTGGGATTAAGACCTGAATATGGTAGGAAAGGAACAATCCCACAGGTTAAAAAAAAAACCACACAAAAACAAACCACAGGATAACTGAAGACAAGCGTTAAGTTTAACTCACGGAGCCAGACGGATGCAGAGAGTGGAAAAGTGCAGGCAAGTGAGATAAGATCCCTAGACAAAAGAAAGTGGTTGCTGGATAACCTGATGACTACACTCCATATAGTAGAAAACCTCCGACTCCGACATCAATACAAAAAAAAAAATTGAAACTTTTGCTTGTTTTGATATCGTGGAGGGCATTTCACCAAGTTACTAAGGAGCAATGCATGTTATAACGATGATTCAATACAGCAACGAAGAGTCTATTTCCCCAAGGGTACAGCAGACCAGCTAAGCATAAACCATACATGTATGTTCCCAGTGACTTCTGTGGGGCTCAACCACAGGCTGAAGAGCACTACTGAAGTGGACGGACTCCAGCACTGATTCACACTCAGGACTGTGACTATATGTTCTGCTGAACTAGGATCTAGAGAGGAAAGCTCAGTATCTCAAAACCAAAGTGAGAAGAGCTCTTAGAAGACTAAGAGGAAAACATGACTATTTCTTAAAAGGGCTTAATGGCAGTGAAATGGAAAGGGATGTGCCCTGCTTATCACAAAGAAGAATCAAAAGGACAGCACAGAAAACTGTCTGGGAACACAAACAGGAAGGGAAGCCAAACCTATGAGGAGGAACATGTGTACTAGATTAAAAGGACTGTGCAGGCCTGAAGACAGAGGGTGATGTGACCACTTCCTCCTTAGGTTCAAAGAGAGCTTTTGAGGGGGAACTCCTGTCCTGACACACAGCCCCTGCTTTGCTGCTGGTCAGCAATGAACAGTTTCTTTACGGATCCAGGCTATTCTATGACTGCTATTAAATTCATCTTTCTGTAGATAAAGCTGAAGAGACACCAGTTCCAGCCATAACAAGCACCTCATGCTAAGTCCCTGTAAGACTTGGCCTCCCCAGGACAGATTAAACCAAGTATCTCCCATTTTCTGTTCTACCCCTGAGCTGAAGAAATGGCTGTTCCCAAGGGATGAAGGAAACAGCTCCCTACAAATGCAACTGGACGTCAAACTGTCTCTCCCCGGCGCAAAGCAGGACAGTGAAGACCTGGACACAGCAAGGTGACCTACACAGCATGGATGCCTTTTGTTGCACAAGGGTTCCACTCCCACTGTGCACCCTCCTTTACTAGTTATTTCCAAACTCTTCTGCAGGAGTAAAATGACAGACACAAACATTCAGTCTTCCTCTTTCACCCCTGTTGGGATTCAGCAGCTGTGAAGGATGGACAGCTGGGTTTTATCTGCAGGCTGGGCTTTAATCTGAGCACACAATCTCAGGCTTTCACTTCCCAGCCCCACACTCTTCCCCAAACGCTGGCCGGCTCTGCAGAAGCCTGTACAAGGTACTCATTCATACCAGGGGAATGAGTCACCAAGCAGAGTGCGGGGAAAGTTAAAGGCTGGTCCCACACTCTTACGGCATGCCTGGACACAAAGACTGGCTTTCTTTTGTTGGGACCTAGTTATGCCCTAACTGCTCTGACATCACCTCTCTGCCAAGGAGGGGGCAGGAGGGTGGCAGGATGCTGAGAACAACGAATGAACTGGAAAGCATCTTTTCTTTATTTTTCCCTGCTCTGTGTCGTCATGTGAGAGACATTCAGGTAGAGCTGAGTTGTGTCACCACAGCTCAGCTCGCTGTGCTGGCTTACGGTGGATAGAAAAAAACATGTAACCAGAAGACCTTCAAAAACTTGAGTCACAAGGCCATTGTAAAAGCTTGTAAGGGAAGTTAGTGCATCTGGCACCCAGGCATTAAACCGCTATGTATCATTACCCTTATCTCAGTCTCATCATTCCCTCAGGGCCACTTCCAAGTATCATGCTGAAATAGGGGAGCAGCAGTTTTCACTCTGGGGACACACAGAGCACAGGGCTGCTTTCCTTCCTCTTCATCTGGAATTGCAGGGCTTTCTTACACAGTTCTGCTCTGGGAGGAGTAGGCTAGCTCTAGCATGGAGCTGCGGGGGAATGCCCTGCTCACTTCCCAAGAGACTGCAGAACAAGTCAGAAATGTGCGATCACCCAAAAGCCTGTAGCAGGCACACGCCTGGACCTGGGTGGGCTCTGGGCAAAATTTATTCTTGCTCTGTCTCCAAGCCAGAGTCAGGGCTGCCTGGTGTCTCCTCAAGATCTACAAGTTCCAAATTTCTTCCATCCAGCTTCAAGTGTTTGAGTGCAGTGCCAAGCTTTAGTGTGTTTTCTCTGAATAACCGAAAGGATGGTTCACCCGCCTACAATCCAAATCGCTCTCTGCAGAGGTCTTTCCACTACGTGAAGAAGAGATACATAGCAACTGCACTCCTAAACTAGCAATCTCACTTCAGTGAGAGGGCTCCAGGCTGAAATGCAGCAGGAACAGAAATCATAACCAATGCATTCCCTTCTCCCCTCTCAAGGTAGCTAACTAGAAGTGGCAGTGTGAGGGGCCAAACCTGAAGAAAGCCACCTTCTTTCTTTACATGCAAGGTCTTCTATTTGACAGGTCCTTTCCTAGGACTTCTGCTTGCATATTTTTGTGTATGAAAGTGTGCATCTTGACTGAAGTACAATATAGTAGTGGTTTGTGTGCTTGCAAAGAACTCGACTGCAGCATCATGACCAGCTAGGCTGCAGATCCACTGCCATGCCTGCTCACAGAGCCAGAGAAACTCCACATCTGTTGCGCAAGCCTCGGCACATCATCTGGCTACAGAGGGACACAAGGAAGGCAAATAAACAATGACCTAAAACAAGTAGCAGAGCTGTGAGTGATGAGCAATGAAATACTACGAAAAGCCTTGAAGTGGGCTCATAAAACTCACAGTTAGGTAGAAAGGCAGCAAAAAAATTCACAGCTTCCTGAGTCTTCAACAGAAAAACAAACTAAAAACCAGATATGCATTTTACAAACAGCACCCAAAGCTGTCAGTAATTGATTTTAAAAGCACCAAGGAGGCACTGGGGAGAGCAGAGAGTGCCACTTACAGCACTCCTTCCCATATTTACATGGGCCTCTGGTACAGAGAGAAATTGGGACAGGGTGGCACAGACACTGGGGGCACCAACTGTGAAGCTGTCAGGATTGCTGTCTGAGCTCAGAGCTGGCAAAGGCCCCCAGCCAGGCTCACCCAGCCCTGGCAAGCACAGCCCTCTCTCTTGTGTGGATTACTCACCGGCAACCAAAGCAGAGCACAAGCAAGAAGAGACAATAAGCCTGTGACAACCAGCAAGTCTGAAAGGACATGTGGTATAAGGACATAGAGTGACCTTTTGTTCCCAAGACACAATTATTAGTTTTCTGTGACAGAATAACAAAGAAAAACCCACCGGATTTTCATCTGAAGCTTCTGGCTGAGGCAAAAAGACAAAGGGAGATCTCTGGCATGGAAAGTAAGCGTAGCAAGGCCAAAAAGGACTGCTACAGACCAGCAGCCTAATGAAAAAGCACCAGCAACGCATGCACTGTGTGTCCTCCTCTGTGTTTTATTCTCCCTTCCCGGCCCTATTCTGCCTCTCACAGGGATTACCAGGCCTTCAAAGTAGTGGTACAAGCATCAGGCTTGCTCATGACTCCTGTTTCTGCTTCTCCATCCAAATGAAAGAGGGCAAATGCAACAGTCAGGTGAACGAGGATTTGCAAAGGAAGGAGCTGGTGAAAACTTTCTGAAGTATCCTTTTCTGTAACTGTGAAAGCAAAGAGCCACTGACTGTTATTTCCATCACTGCACTCACTTCTGTAGCCCAGAGACTAAATGGGACTGCTGCCATAGTCCAGACTGAAAGTGAGATCTGAGATGGGCAAAGAATAGAAACCTTAGGGCTGGTCAAAAACTTCAGTGTACATGGGTGAGCAGAGAGCTCAGGAATTAAGAAAGGTTTAAAAGAAGCAGCAGATTACAAAACAGTGTGGCTTTTTTTGTGAAAGAAAAACTAAAATATTTTTTTTGCAACTAAACATTCACTGGAAATGTTCTGATTTTTGACAACCAAGTGAAAAAGCATGTTAATTTGGCTTGAACCTAGTGTAAATAAAAGTCAGTTTTGATACAGGTCTCTCACATCTTTCCTCTCTCCTCTCATTTTCCAGAAGAGCATAAGGAATGGGCAGGGAATAAGGAAGGGACAAAAGCTGCAAGATTTTGTTTTGAATAGTTTCAAATAGACACTCTTACATTACAACTATACTTTGTACTTTTGAACCATGCAGTGGTAAGCACGTTCTTTGGGTGGATGAAAGGAAATGCTCTGCAGTAGAACCTGCCCCCTAGGACAAGCACAGCAGGGCTGTTAGGAGCCAGAGGCCTTAGGAGTATTTGCTCTGGGACAAACAAATACAGTTGGTGCAGAACACAGCCAAGGTGTTTCCCTCCCTCCCAGTATGGTTCAAGATAAAATGGGGTGAATACTCCCCCAAACAAAACAATCAAGCAAAGCTTACCACTCTTAGCAAATTCCGACGCTCTTTGAAGGTGGCACAGCAACCAAGGATGCCAGTAACCATGACAACCACCCCAGCCACCACCAGAATATAAGCAGTTGCTGAATACGTGCTGGAGGAGAGCAGGCTGATGTAGTCACTCTTCTCAGCTAGGGTCCAGGTGCCCACTGCCATCACAGCCCCGCCAGCCAGCTGGGTAGAAAGAGAAGCAAGCAAATGAAAAGCATCTGATGCATGAACTTCCTCACCTCCTGGAGCAACTGGACTGGGATACCAGGATGTGCCTTAGCTCTGTAAGCTGAGCCTAAGATGATCTACACTAAAGGAAGGACTAACTGGACCAGGCGCAGGCCCCAGTGCACTGGAAGGAGCTGGGCTTCAAGGTGGTCAGTTTTGCATCCCAGGCAGCCCGAGATGAAAGCTATCTGGGGCATCGACATGTGCACAGTCATTCATACTTGGACCAGAGCCTTCCCAAATGCGGCCACACTGTTATCTAGGCAAATACGAAAAAAATGTCAAGTCTATTGGGGTGCTACCTAGCAGCAGAGGGGAAGAAAACAGTTTTACATCAGCAAGCTTTCCACTGTTTGTAAAGGAGCAAGACTGCCAATAAATGACAATCATGCCCAATATCTCCTTCCGAGACTATACATCTAGGGAGAAAGCAGTCAAGGAGCTAAACAGCCCAGCTGGTTAAACTCTAACCCTTGCAGCAAACAAGCATGGAGAAGCCAGCCAGACTCCTAGCAGTCCCTTCTCTCTTTGCAAGCCTTGTGTTTCTGGAGGGTTTTATGCAGCTTCTAGTAAGCTCAGACAGTTTTCTTTAAAAGTCTGACCTGGACACTCCAATGCTGTGTCACAGGCAGCAAAGGAAAAAAGAATCCTTTGGTGTCAGTAACTATCTGGTGAAAAAATCTGGTGGAAAGCATGACTCTAGGCAGCTCTGCTGTGGACACAGCTGCAAGAAGGTGTTTGTTATCCTTGCTATAGCTGTCCCAGTCTACTGACAGGACTCCCTCTGCCATTTTGAGAGGAGGAATGGGCAAGACAGTAGAGTCCCCAGGCTCCCTGAAAAAGCAAGCCAGGTGAAAAAACAAAGCAGAGACACAGCATATTTTCAGGCTCCCTGTTATTTTCTACACTTAGTACCACGACCTAAAAACAGCCAGAGACTACAGTGTCTAACCATAACTTCTGCAGCCTGGGCAGGCAAGCCCAAGGGATGGGATTTCATCCCACAGGACAGAATCTGCATCCTACTGATGTCAGCACTTCTTGCCAAAGACTTCATCAAGTCCAAGATCTCTGTGGCCCTAACACGAAAACTGCAGTGCCATCTCAGTGCCTCTGAAACAGACCGAAGCTTCTTACCCAGAAAAAAAAGTTGAAGATGAAGAGCAGGTACTTGAGACAGATCGTCCCACATGTTTCCTTCTTTTCCGTATACTCACGCATCTTTCTAGCTCAGAAAGTTCCTGGAAAAAAAAAAAAAAATCAGAAAAGCTTGAGTCAGCCACCACCCCCCTTCTGCCAAAAGGCCAGGGTTACTCTCCTCCTGCAAACTCACACTTCTGATCTTTCGCTGAAGCCAGCCAGCAAGCCATCCAAGTGACTTCAGGGATGCTAGACAGTGCTTGCTTAAAGAACTCTTGTATTCATTTGGGTGACCTACACAGCACAAGACCTGGCACAGTGTGAAAGGGAAGCAGATGGCACCAGCATGTGGCCTTCCTGTACTGCCTTCAACCTCCTTCTCTCTCCCCATCCTGCTGTCACTTCTGGAGACTCATTTTCCTTTAGATAAATACCTGGAGCGAAAGGAACAGACCTACTGTTGTGTGCGCGGTCAAGCCAAAACCACAAATTGTGATCAACATAATGGTTTGGAAACTTCAGTATAGTTCACGCTCCCTTCTTCCTATTTGAACTGAAATAAATGAAATCCCAGTCCTGTTATCCAGAAAATTCCAGTTTCTGACTCCTGACTGCAGACTGTAACTGCTGCTTCTGAAGGCAGCGACAGAAACCTCTGTCCTTGACATTTACGGAATAATCTGTCTCCAGAGAATATTCTTTCCTCACTGGCATTAGTTACAACTGCCTTAAATAGATCCTCTCTAAGTTTTGGCTATTTTTAATCTTTACAACTGTAACTGGGAACATACCTGTTATTGACTCAAACGATCTACCCTTTTTGAACCCCAACAATACGTTGAAGTAATTAATTCTCTTCTTCACTCTGCTTATTTCTCATGGCCCTTCTCACTGGCCAGCTGCCTCCTACGGCAGCTGTCCCAGCTACTAAGAGGAGGAAACATAACCATTGGCTTCAGATGATCTGACAGCGTAAAATGCCACTGCAGATATATAATGAATGGGAGTTTGTTGTGGGTCAGTCCCACTGCAGTATTACAGATCTGCTACACTCTTGAGCAGGTTTCTCAGAAGTAGGTTTGCAGCAAATGTGGTTTCATGTCACTTCACTGCCTCCTGTTGATGCCAGAACGTCTGAACCTCTCCAAAAAAATATTGTCACCATTGCCTGACCAGGCAGACAGAACAAAGGCACTGCCCAGAACACCACTGCCAGCACTACCGGTGTGAGGCAGTTTGCAGAAGTACAACCAAATCCACACCACCTCACCTGCATTCAAGTAAAAAAAATCATTCCTCCTCCCCTACCAGCCAGTGGGGAATGATGCAAACACCTTGCAAACATTACAGAGCAAAATGCTTCCCTATTTCAGCAATTTCCCTGGAAGCAGGCAGGGAAAAAGCCTCTCCCCTTTTCCAGAGGCATGGAGTTCATATTCACTTTGATTACAAAACTTCTTCCCACAAGTGATGCGAGCTTCCTCCAGGGAGCCACTGCAGCTGCAACCCAGCCATGCAGTACAGACACTCATCTACCTTGGCCAGCCCACTGCAAAACACCTGACAGTAAAGAGAGCAAGCAATGGGTGCGCACAGCCAGGCTGCACATCAAGTGGCTATCAGGTTGGGTCAGTCTGTCAGCATTATCTTTGCTGCTACGTTGCTAACCTCTGGCTTTAGAGCCAGACGAACCAAGGCTGCAAACAGCAGTTGCCATTCTGCAGCATAACTGCATTTTATTTGCAGGGAACCGTTTCCTTTAGCTTCATGCCAGCCCACTCAAAACCCCCAGCCAGGCCTGTTCTTTAGAAACTAATAAATGAAGCTAACAGGGAAAGCAAAGGTGAGAACGTGCCAGCAGCCCCACCCATGCTTGTCCCCCCTCACCATTTCATAAGGAAACATTTTTCTCTAGAATAACATCTGGCAACAACAGTTGGTATCAGAAAGCTGTTTCACTGGCAGAGGGAGCAGCTCTGAGATGGTGGCATATATGGAGGAGAATAACTCTTCAGTTATCTTGTCTTCAGCAGAGATCAGAACCTCCAGCAATGCTCAGATTAATTACCATGTTGCAGCACGAAAAGCCCCAGGGCAGTGGGGAGAATGGATGCTGGTGGCACCATATGCGCTGAACAGACTTGTAAATTCTCAATGAGAAGACGCCCTGTGAATGCAACGTGCATGGAAGGTGACAGATCTACTGCTCCCAGAGGCTTCATTTAGCCACAGAACAGGAACGGCAGCAGTGAGGCAGGCTCCCATAGTCACACAGGCCTGAACAACCCAAAACAGGTACCTCAGCCCAGACCCGAGAGACGCCCTCCAGTAACAGCCTCTAAGGGCTGCGCTTGGCTTTTTGGCCACCCCTGCTAACATCAGGGATGTACGTAGAGGAAAACACACCGCAGGTGTGCCGAGACTGACCATGGTTCATATCACTGATAGCCAGGGGACAGTAACAACGCTCACTGTTCTTGGGCTGGCTCCTTAGCCCTGTCCCCCTCTTGCTCCAGGATTTCAGGAACCCTTACCCCTTCCCCTCAAAGTATGTCTCCCGCCAAAAAAATGCCACAACAGGTATTTGTACGTATCACCACACAGCAGGCGCTGGGCCCTAGCGAGGGATGCTAACTTGTCCCTCCTTCTGATCTGAGAGCCCATAAATCCCAGGACTAAGCTGCATCTTGTTCTGGGTGAGGACTGGGCAGACACATAGCTGAGACTGTACTTGCACTCAGATGACAGACAGCCTGAAATTCCCATCGAGACTGCAGGTCCTGCTCCACCAAGCACCAGATACAGGCCTTCCAGCATCGCTGCTGGGAGGAGAAGATCTGTCTGCTTCCAGAAAGCTGGCAGGGAACAGCTGCAGGTTTATAAAGCACAGTGATTCATGCAGGGATGGCAGGCCGTGAATCAGAAAGCAATCAGGGCTGTCTCCTGTTTGATCTATCCTTCCTAGCCAGGAGCAGAGCTGATGGCACTGGCTGCCTCTGCATGCTTAATGACTCACCCAGCGAGCTACTCGGGGAAAGGCAGCTCTCTCCAGGCCCTCTTTTTGGAAGTCATGTATTTGTGCTCCTTGTCTCACACAGGGTGGCCTGCTGCCTCCCATCGCCTGCAAAGACTGAGTCAGGATTTAGAGAGCTATGCTGGTCTTCAGTGAAAGCAAGCGAGGGCAGGAGACACCGGTGAAATGCCTTTCCCAAAGAGCCCAGGCAGTGGAGAGGGGAGCCACAATCTGCCTTGCAAGGTAACAGTGACTTTGGGCTCTGAGCCTCGGGGTCCCAAACAGCACAGAGGTGTTGATCTGCGCCACAGCACCGGGATGAACATGGGGGGCCTCATACTGAATTCACTGATGTGACCAGGGTCTCTTGGCTTCAGTCATCTTTATAAGAGACCCTCAGAAGTGACATGAATCACTCTTGAAACCACACAAGAACAAGCAATATTATTTAACACACATGGTTATATTCTATTTGAAAACACAAAGGTCTATTCTGAATCACATCAATAATTACAAATGAGCTCTCCAGTGGACAGAAAATGGCGAGCTATGCCACAGGGGTGTATCTACAAATGCATAAAAACATATTAATTAGACATGAGCTTCATAATAGGAAGCATTTTGCTAACTGAAAAAGTAGTTCAAAGACCAAAAAGCACTTCCATAAAGAAGTTCACTTGGTCCAACCCAATAGACAGTAGCTTCATCAGCAACTTAAAGTTAAGCAAGCAATCATGGGATACAGGCTGTGAAGTTTAGTCAATATAATGAAGAGATGTATTTTTATGTTATTCACCATAGATCAACAACAGGTTCCTAGCCTTGCAGTGTGTGTAGGCATAGAAGTGACACAGGGAAATAATGCTCTAACTAAAACGATGGGAGGAAAAAACAAGGACAAACTCAGTGTGACAAAACCTGCATACGAAAGGGAGGGGTAACAGTTTGAAGATTAATTCAAGAAGCTGGGAGCTGAACAGCTTGAATCAAATTCTCCACTCTGACACACACTTTCTTCATTGCCTTTGGCAAGTCCCTTAGTCTGTCCTTTGCCTCTGCTCTTCCTCCTCAGTGCAGGACCCTCATCTTTCTCTAAACCCAGTGATGTAAGCATCTGCACTGAGAACCCCCTGCTGACAGTAGAACATCAGCTGCAAGGCACAACAGGCTCCAGGTGACTGGTGTATTGGTGAAAGCCTGACAGCACCACAATTTCACTGCCTCAGAAGTCCTTTTGCCAGTCTAGGCTTCTTTGGCCACCAAACTGGAACAATCTCTTTTGGGGTTAGTAAAATCCATACTTATAACGAGAGGACTGTCTGGTAAAGCGATTCTGGCAACCATTTACAAGGCATGTTGGCTCAAATACATCAAAGATTGCAAGATACGAGTAATGAAGTACAAGAGAATGAAGTAATAGTGCACCTACACGAAGAGCAAGAAGGAAAGGATGACCCACCTATACAAACATCTCAAAAAAAAAAAAAAAAAAAAAAAGAGCGAGCCCACCCCGCCTTGTCTGACTGCAACCCCCAACCCCCCAGCTAGGTAAGAACACACAGTACATAACTCCCAGGCAAGGCGAGGGCACATACAA
>Ga0181612_132684_pt1 | contig 23366 bp, 10 predicted proteins | sample HoacroProtozoa21_FD_119630 | JGI IMG/M metagenome (GOLD analysis project Ga0181612, IMG submission 119630) | Hoatzin crop microbial communities from Cojedes, Venezuel. Combined Assembly of Gp0051906, Gp0051904, Gp0051908
AGATGGCTTTAAACCCCTGCCTGCTGATGGGCAGTAGTGAATTCATTCCTTATTTCACTTTGCTTGCGCACGCAGCTTTTGCCTTACCTATTAAATTGTCTTTATCTCAACCCACGAGTTTCCCATTTTGTCCTTTTCTCCTCCCCATCCTGCTGAGGAGGAAGAGGAGGGGTGAGCGAGTGGCTGTCTGGTGCTGAGTTGACAGCTGCCGGGTTAAACTCCGACACCGACTTTTGATTCTTCAGACTGCCTGGTATCAGCCTCTATGAATTTTTCTGTCTGCAATGTCTCATCTGCCAATGGAGATAATGCTATTTTAAAGCCTCTGCATCCTGAGATAGAATTGCTTGTCTTTTGCGTTTCTTTAATTCATGAACTCTCAAGGACAGTTTTTTAATTGATTGCACCTTACAGGGATACCAAACCTACTGCTTTTCAGGAGATGGAAGGCAACTGATTCTACAATGCTGTATAGTTCATAACTTCTGAAATATTAAAATGCTAATATAGCATGATTGTCCTCTATTTGAACTGCAAACTATTACCATATGATTGGAACAAAAGCCATGCTGAATGTACTAAAACATGAAACCAAAATCGTTTGCTTCACCCCTTCCACCTCCCATGAAATGAGGCCACCTGTACGTTGAGTGAGTGATGATTAGTGATTTGGCCAAAAACGCATACCTTCATGTATTTTCACTTTTGACACTACACTTCATGTATTTTAAAGCTTGAGTGTCCAAATCTGAAGAGAAAAAAGGTGAATTGGGCTGCTTTCTAGGCAGCCTCAAAATCCATTGAAGCTCAGACAACTACTTGAAGAATGAGCAATTGAAACAAATTAATGTTGGACTCTGCTCTTCTGGACTCCTCCTTCCCTTGACTGCAGTGCAGGGGGACCATGTTCGCATGGCTCACTTTGCTGCTGCTACTCTGCTCTGTTGCAACTCGCACCTCATCTTCCACCCCTGTTTTGCATTGCTTACAGCACTGTCAGTCTTCAAATCATTTCTGCTACAGCATGTTTTGAAAGCTAGGAAAGGGGATAAAATAGCAGCACACGGGGTGGGCTGAATAATGTAATTTATTTGTGTGCCAGACCTGTTGTGCCCATCAGGACATCTTGCTGTTTCCCCTGGGGCTGAGAGCCAGTGCATACCCACAGGCAGGTCTGTGTCCCTGGCATCTGGCACAGCCCACCATCCTCTTCTCTGCTGGGCTCATCAGAAACCTAGAGGTGAGTAGGGGAAGATGAAGACCTCTCTGGAGCACTCTGAGTCCAGCCTGTCTCCCTTGATAGCTAAGGCTAAGAATGTCTCTGCGGTCCCTTGCATTTAGAATCTCTGCAATGTTTCTGTGAACTGCCAGCATGTGCAGGGAGGCTCACTGTAGACCTCAGGCAAACCACTGTTACAGTACATCCTTTGATTCTTATAGTTGCCAGACCCTTTTAACCTCATGCTGAACTAATTCGCCCCTGTTGCTATTTACATCATGTGGCTTTGTGGAGTTGTTCATCATTGTAAGGCTGGGGCCCACCATGGACTGCCTGACAGCGTGGCATAGAAGAAAGCCGATGGCTTTTGTGACCCTACACACTTTCTGCAGACCCGCCCAAGATCTGTTTGTCTCAGGACTTCAGCTGAAGGACAAACTACCTCTTCCAGGGCATGGCTGTGCTGGTGAGAGAAGTCACAATCCCAGCTGCCCATCACCTGTTGCAGTGAAGTGGCTCACACAACTCCCCACTAATGTGTTTCGGTTCAAATCAGTCACTGCAGCCAAGACCAGCTTCTAAGTCAATCCACTTAAATTTTAGATAACATGTGCTAGGAAACAAATACTGCAGCCTTCGGACACTTATGAGGAGGAAATGGCAAACATCTGGGTGCAGGGTAGAGATGACAAGGTCTTACATCAGCAGACCTTGGCTTGCATCCTCGCTGTGGATGTATGTGAACAACTGTCTCTTTATCCTTCCACTCTATCAAAGGGGGAAGGATGGTTATTCTCATTTTATCTGTTGTAAAATGGAGTCGCTTTGTATATAGGCAGAAAGTCAGCACCAGAAAAAACATCTCCCAGTTATTTAATTACATGGTAATGAAATATGGGAAGGAATCCCAACATGTAAGTTCTTAAATTACTTTGGAAAATTGTGACTGTTTCTAGCGTGAAGAGGAGGAACAAGGCTGGAAAGTGTGGGGAAAAAAAATTCCCTATCATTTTTCTTGAAGTTATCTGGCAGAATGGGCCTACTTGGACCTGGTAGTAGATGTATCCTGCTGGATTTCTATTGCTCCCTGATAAAATGTTTTTTTAGAGGTACTGATTTTCTGATGGTCAGTATCTTTATTGTTTTTTAGATGTTTTAATTTTGGGTTGGAAATCTCTAGAGTGTTTCCTATATGAGGTTTCTAATTGTAAGTCTTTGGCTTTAGGAGTAGTTTAAAAAAATGTTCAAGTTTAAATCTGGTTGTATCTAATGAAAACATTGCTCATTTTTGAAATTCTTATTTCTTTGTTTAAAAACAAGGTTACAAAAAGCCTGCAGAGAAGATCCATATCTTTTTTGTTTGCTAAAATTATGACAAGACGTGAATTTTCTACAGTTTTACATGGTTTTCTGGAAGGCTAAATTGTCAGTATAGATAAACAAGCCTATTGTCTGCTGCTTCTGAAGAAAAAAAAAAAGAGCAATCTTTTTCCCGATTGTTTTCCATTTTCTAGTGAAATCTTGTCAGAAATAGCCTGGTTTAAATGTACTGAATCAAATTTTTAATAGGACTGACGTAGACTGTCATTTGGTCATACTGGATTTACTCTAAAATTTTCAGTAACGTCAAAGTGATAAGTTTACTAAAACTAATACCTTGAAAGGAGAAAGCTACAGAGCGCCTATATGGTTATTTTTTCCTATCTTTTAACTTTCATATTTAAATCCCATTCATATTGGCTGTAAAGAGGAACCTTGTGCAGGCGTATTTAAATTCAGTCTTTCTTGCAAACACATATTTTGTGGAGGCCATTATTTTTATCCATACCTTCTTGATTCTGAGAGAGGCAGTTATTGTATTTAACTTTATTATCAGGCACTCTCATTTAGCATCAGGTCAGCATGGTGCTAATTTTTGCTAAGGAGCTTTGTGCCAGGAAGGAGTTTCTCATGAGTCGTTACTGTGAGAATTACTTTGCATATTAAGTGTCAGTTGCTGGAGCTGTGTGATCAGCAACCTGCACATATACTGCCCCTTTAATTACTTTGCATATTAAGTGTCAGTTGCTGGAGCTGTGTGATCAGCAACCTGCACATATACTGCCCCTTTCCTAAACAAAATACTTTAGTTTTTGTTTTAAAATTGGAGGAGAGAAAATTGGCGCTCTCTGAAGCTAAAGGATGCGAGAGGTGCTCGATACAGACCTGAAACAGTAAGACATAACTTTTGGTAACCAAATACCCCAAATCAGGATCCTAAACTCAGCATTTGGTACCTGGGCAAAGGTGCTGTCTATGCCTGCAGGCTGGGGTATAAGGTCTGTGCCCCAACCCTTCTGTAGATCATTTGGCTGTGGTCATGGTCTTGCTCATAAGGAAGTAAGCTCTGGGATTTAGGCTGCCTTCTGCCTCTAAAGGCTTAGACTTTTGCAATCTGGGTTCCCTGGACTCTTCTGGAGGGGTCTTACGGTGCCCTCTGTGCAACACCCTCATCGCACTTGCTGAGGTCCTGAGTGCGGCACAGCACTCATTCACGATGTAATAAGGACCACTCTGTTAAAAGAAAGCTTGACCAAGGATCACGGACAAACACATTTTTCCCTGTCCATTCAGCTAATGACTTTTAAGAAATACTGCACTCTTCTGCCATTTAAAATTGTGTGTGATGTACAAGCACTGCGCACCTGCCAGCTTTTGGAACAGGTAGTGGCACATACTGGAAATAGATGCACACAGGTCGTGTCTGTGACTCGGGAAACTAGCATGTTAAATAGCTCATTTATTTCACTGTCTCATTTCTTTGAAGAATCCATACATGCTTTGATACACCAGGTAGAAAAGCTTCTGAACAGGAAATAACTCTTGAGGCTACATATTAGTTTTTTTTTTTTAAAAAAAAAGGAAATTTCTCAAATGAAAATATTAGGGAATACAGACAGAAATAATTATTTTCAATAGGGATTAGTTAACCAAAACATCCTTAAAAGGAACGTGGTTGTAGGCTGTACATTGTAATTTTTTTTTTTTCCTTAAATGAAAAGGGGGGAAAAGTCCTTTCATTTGGTGAAAACCACTAGGAAAATAATTTCTGTCCCTAAGAGTTTTGGAAGAGGGTTTGACTTAATGTGAATAGGATGGACATCAACTTGGAAGCTTTTATGCAGTTTGCAGAATGGGCCTTAGCTGCAGAAGGTCAATTCCACATCTCGGATTCTCCTGAGCTTAATGCCTGGCACAAGCCCATCTGTACCAGGATTTGCCCCAAGGCATATTGGGGTGAATGGTGTGGTTGCAATTTTCTTAGGGGGACAGAATTCAAAAGCATCCCAAAGGCCTAAAAAAATTGAAATCAGCATTAGGTTAAAAAAACCCTCAAAAATAATTCTGCATTGTGAATTGCCTCATTAATATTTGGACATGCTGTGGGTTTTTTCCCTACATCGTGTGATATTTTAATATTCCTCAGAAAAATATAAAAATAGGAAGACCTGCTTTCAGTTTCTCCTATAACTCCAGTGTCATTGGAGAACACATTTTTCTCTTGGATGATGGCACCAGGATATGGGCTGTCTCTACACTTCTTTCTGCATTTGCGTTTTTAAAGCTTTGACAGCAGTCTGCTGATGATGACAAATACCACCAGAACGAGAGGATAAATTAGAACTTCTGACAGAATATTCTCAAGAGCTGAAAACAAATATGAGTTGAAAATACAACATAGACTGTTGAAAAATGAAACAGCAGACCATAAAATTATTATGCAAGAGAGTAGCTGAGCAAAAGCCAAGTTCATAGGCCTTCTATGAAGAAAACCATGCTTCCAAACCAAGACAAGATGTAAGGATGTCAGGGACATTGGAAAGCCTGTGGCAAACTGGAACTATTCTTAAACTTTCCTGACTTTTCCTGTTTTGTTTAGACTGTCAAGTGGTAGAAGATTATTTTTAAACCTCTGCAAAAGTTTGTTTGCAAAATATACCAAATATCTACCATTGTTTTCTAATTTAAATAGTTTGTACCATACAGCAGGAGGGAATGCTGGGCAACTTGCTAGGAGCCAACATGAACACCTGAAATTTATATTTTTATTAAAAATTAAATTTTATTTCCTTGGGATTAATCATAGCAGCTGGCGGAAGATCTGTTAGAAATCTCTGCAGATCTGTTTGAGATCATTTCTCTATTACAGGAGACTCAGATGAGCCTCCTCAGGCTCAAAGAATGGACTAGCTTTATATCCTGGTGTAGATGCATGGTCCCCTTTAGTACCCAGCTGTAGGAATCTGGATCTTCTTCCAAGTCCATAGAAGAAGGGAAATTCCAGAGCTGAAAAGTGAGTTGCGGTGGCAGGCTGTGAGAGGCTGTAATCGGTTTTCTTGTATTTATGGTGGTGCTGAGTTGTCCAAGTCAAGCATAAGCTAGTTAATGGATCTGTTTGTTTATAAATGTAGTTTTAAGATTGTCAGCGCTGCCTAGAGTGTGAGATGAGTGTTCTTTTGTTGTAAACCAGTAAGAATTCAAATAAATTTTGCACTGCTTTGTCTTTGCCCACTTGTTACAAATAAAAAGAATTTTAAGATTATTTATATTTTACTGCTCGGCAAGCTGTTTTTGGCCACCCTTAGTAGTTCTGACATACATGCAGTGAAGCATCACAAATTGTGGTTACTTTTTCCAGCTTGACTGTTATCTGGGTTTTTGGTTGCTTAAGACTTGTCTGAGGAGCTGAACTTCACATGCCAGAAATGTCAGGACCTTCCTAGATGAACATAAATCTAGGGACTGTATAATGTTTTATGTTCAAGGTAACTAGATAAAGAACTGGCAGAGCAGGATTGGTAAATTTTAAATTTTCACCTGCCTCAGAAGAAAAGCTTTGTGCTAAGAGAAACAGTTCTAACTGGATGAATTGTTGTGTGATATTCTCTATTACATCCAAAAATCAAACGATGAACACTTTTTTGGGGTGGTGATTCCCCTTGAGACTTTGTAGGAATTAAGAAAGGGATGGTCTGGGTTTGTTTTCTGTCAATAGTACCACAAGTTGGAATTTCATTCTGTGGGAAGCTGCTGGAGGCACCGAAGGGTAAGTTGTGTAAAGGATGCTGTAGCCCCTAAAAGCAGTGTGAGTAACACATTTGAACTGTGAACTCTGTTACGCATATTTGTAGAGCTGAGTAATAAAGCAGTACCAAGCATAGTGCCTTGAAAACTACGTGCCTTAAATCCGAGGGGTTTTGTCTGGAAAAACTCCACTTCTACTTTCTAGGCCTCTGTGAGAGGGAACAGGCAGCTGCCTACTTGTTTGTCAGGCTGGACCAGAAACTGTTTGCATTGATGAGCTGCAGTAAGTGGCCTTGATGTGGTGTAAGGTGTTCAGTAGAATTGTTCTGCTTCCAGCAACTATAGCATCAGGCCTGCCGTTTTTATTTTACTTTATTTTAAGGGTGTTTTAATCACTGGCATGAATTTCTCTCTCTCCAGAGAGTGGATGGCTAATGTTTATTCAGAGAATTATGGCAAAGGAAGAGTTAGATGATTTTTGCTCTTCAGAAGAGAAGCTATTAAACTATTTTAGTCTGTTTAATTAATAATAGTTTTATTTCCTGTAACTGCAGAAATCATAATGAGGAAATGAGTATTTATCCTAGAATGTATTTAATATTAAATCTTATTGTTGTAGTTTGATTCTACCAAGGAAGGCCTTCCAAAGGCCTAACCTTAATTACTTTCCTGTCATTTAATTTCTGACAAGCACTAAAGCATTTCTCTCATCAACTTTTTTCCCCCCAAAGTTCATTCCTAATAAAATCTAATTTTTATTTCATACACTGCAGAGTGACTTGCATTTAAACTATCTTTCACTGAAGTCCCCAAAGTCTGTTTATTGATAGAGCAAAGACATGAGATTCATTATACTCCTGTGTGGCTAGGGAGTGTTACTTCGTCATTTCTGTAGATGGGGGAGTTGGCAAACATCAGCTTTTTGTTTTTCCTTCCCACTTGTGGTTTGTTTTCTTGTTTATTTTTTTGGGATTTTTTTTGGTTTTGGGCACTCTCATGGATTTGGATAGCTTTCTTTGAAAGAATGCAAATAAATTGATTGAACGTAAGGACAAATGAAGCTAATTTCTCGTTTGTATCTTGGCCCTAGATCTGAGAAAAATGATTGAGCTCATTCCTGGAGTGAGTGGTTCTCTTTGTTTTCTGGTGTCACTACTTTGTGTTAATTATTTAGTGAAACTACAGCACAACCCTCCAAGTAAGTTTTCTAACCACCGGGCAAAAGTCATGCTCACTCTCTCCTTTATGTCAGCAGATAAATAAATTATGCTAAGGAGAAGAGTTTAAACAGAAGGTAATGAATTCTCCCTGCGTGCCTGGGCTAAGAGGGACAATGTTAAATTCTCACTCTTCCTCAAAACTGTTTGGAGCTGAGCTCACTCTATTTGTGTGCTCTGCAAAGACCAGCAAGATCCAGGAATATTGATAAAAGAAAACCTGTTCTATGGATACTGATGTGTCTTGGATGTGCGATGGATACAGAGCAGGCAGCCGAAGGGCATTTGGAAGAGTGCAGGAGGTCTAAGGTTAGAGAACTTGGTTTCTACAGGATTAGGCAAGAGCTGAGGAAGGTTTCCATACAGATGTATACTGGATTAGCTACCTTTATGGAGAGGCAGACACAGTCAAAAGGTGACTTTCCCACGGTTCTATCTGCAAACTAATTAGTGCTAATAGCAATGTCAGAAAGAGGAGCCAGGATAACTCTACAGTGCCCTCCTGGAACTACTGACACCTTGTAAAGATGATACTGTGCTGAGAAATGGGGCCTTTCCTTGCAGTGCTTTACGACCTGTCTCTTCAAAATATGCAAACAAGTGTTGAACGTGAGGTCTTCGCAATGAGTGTCTTTCTCTGCGGCTTTTCGTATTTGCTACCGTGATGGCTTTGGGCCCCTAAAGCCAGACTCTCGGTGAGCAGCAATTTCTGTCACAAGATGGCAGTGCAGAGTAGTTCTGCAAATACAGCCCTCGGTGATGATTGAAAGGCAAGTATTTCCTAGAGAAATTTGTGATTTCTGGGTGACTTTCAGATACTGGGTTTTCCTCAGAGTCAGTCTTGAGAAATGAAAAACTTGAAAACTGCTTACAGTTACATCATGAATTTATATTTTCTTGAAATTTCTTTTTATCCAAGTCTATTTTGTTAAAAAATGCAATGGGGAGTATTTTATAGGTACATTGAAGACAGAAAAAAGCAGCAGAAATTAATGAGCACCGGTAGTGGAAAATCTAGCCAATATCACCACAGAGTAGGCAAATAAGTCCCTGTGTCAACTTACTCTATTGGAGTTGGCAACAGAATGCATCTTTATTCATCTCTGTGCAGCTGATGTATCATCTTGGACTGGCGTTAAAATGCTGGGATTTAACATCAACGGATTTAGGTGGCTTAAGACCAAGAAGTCCAAGGAGAAGTTAAAGGAACTGTTGTAGCTGAATTGCCCGAAAGGAATGGAGACGAGCTAAACTCTGGAAGATGAGGAGGTAGAACTGCTGCAACAAAGTGTGCAACAGAAATAGCAAGTTCTACTTGAAATATCTTTGGCGGGTTCCAGTGTACAAGGTTACCAAACCCTGTTAGGAAAGTTCCTACCCTTCCTCAGGTAGGAGGGAAGGAGGGACCAACAGCGAAGTCTTTCCTCTTTGCTGCAGACCTTGATCTGTCAAACACGCTCAGAACAACAGGACCAAAGAATTAATTCAAACTCCGTAAAATTAAGATCACTGGCTATAGTTAGGGGACCATTTGTGAGACTTTTAGTGCTAGGCAATCTCACCTGCTTATTTCCCTGACCTCTAACAGCATTACTCACGTTCAAATTTTTGGCTCCTCTCTCTGTATGGCTCGGTCGGCAACACAAAGGACGAAAACGGAATAACGGGAGAAACAAGTGTAGGTGGAGTGCTGCAGGAACAGGCTCCCCTAGCTGCTGCCTCTCCGCTGGTGGATCCCACCACCTGCTTTCTCTCCCCACCCTGCCTCCTCTCCTCTCTCCCCACGTTGTATCATGGGAGAAGCATGGCAGAACTTGTTAGTAATCTGGAGCAATATAGTTGTAGATGATTCTGCCTATTTGCTAATTTGTGCTATTTACAATGTTGAGGAGCTGCACTCTAGAGTACATATTGGCGTTTAACTAGCAAAATTAATGTGTGTCAGCTAGATCTAAATATCAATTTATTAAGGTAATATATCAGTAATTTATCATGTAATGTACATTCTGTACTAGATATAAAAAATTTAAAAATTAAAAATACTAAAAGTAATTTTAAAAACACTCCCAAATTGGGTGAGCTACCATATGGCTAGCTACTGTAGTGTAACGGAATAACAAGTATAGTTAATTATGTCAAGCAAGAATGTGTTAGAGAATCCATTTAAATACTCACAGATCACACTGTAATCACCACTATCTGTTTACAGATACTTTGTATGGATTTTACCCTTCACAAAAGCCTCTACTTAAAACTGATTTGCATACAGGATCCCAAATGAACAGGCTTTAGAATGGCTAGGCTTTAACAAAATAAACCTTTTTAAGAATGTTAACTAAAGCTTGGCAAATGACTGTGGCTGTTTGCTATACACCCAGTTGAGCTCATCAGTTCAACATGTGTCCAGGCTCCTTTCACTAAATAAGGGCAAAATTCTCCAGTCTTTTGGCGCTGTGTTTAGTGCATGTCCTGACATCAGTGGAAGCCCTCTGGGTGATGCAGCCATAGACTGTGCAATTGATATGGAGCTGCTTGAGCTGGAGCCTTCTACAAAGGGGGAAGCATCTTGTCTCTCAGAGACAGCCAGAACATTGGCCTATGTTGTACAACGTAGCCAGGCACTGAGCCACTCATGCTGGCAGTAGTAACAGGGACAGGAAAATGGGAAGCTGTAGCAAAGCGCAAGCTGGGCTGCACAGGCTAAATGCCTGCTGAACAGCATTTCTGTGATGGCAAATGAAAGAGCAATTTCTCTCAATGGTGGGCCTATTTAAGTAAAACAAACTTGCTTGAGTGCTGCTCTGGAGGGGGTCACATCATTTAGAAAATAAGTGATGCTGGTGAGAGTTGAGTATTTCAGTGTGTTGGGTACTAGCACCTCATAAAACTGGGCTGAAAATACATATTGTATGTAGCGGCAGATTCCATTAATCCACACTAACAACCTCATCCCATGTATGCTTTTGTTAGTGTTGTGGAGCAACCAAATAATTCCATTCAACTAGGCACCCAGAAGTCTTGCTGATTATCTGAACTACATCTGCATCTGTAAAACTGGGCTGGAAATCTCCAGGGGATCTGCTTTTCACTAGTTTTATAATATTTCCCTTTTCTAGTCATGGTGGAAAGATGAGAGCACCCTGCCCTTGCTCCTGGTCCCAGCTAGAGCCAAAAAACAGGAGAAGCATGTGAAAATGAAAGGGGTGTGTGGAAGAGTAACAGTGCCCCTCGTAGCAAACCTTAAAAACACTTAATCCTGGATTTCACGAAAAGGATGAGAAAAAGGTTCGTCCAGTCCTGAATTTATCTGCTCAGGTTCAGCCATTCCTTGGACTTTGCTAACATCAACAGGCTCAGCACCAGAGAGATGTGTTCGTTTCTCAAGAACGACCCTGCCAAATGTTAAACTTCTTGTTCTCTCTGCAGCAGCAGATGACTTCTCTTTCTAGTTGCAATATTGTCAACTGCATCAGTAAACATAATACAGATTATAAGCAGATAACTGGGATTAGGATAGTCTGAGTATATTAGCACTATTTGGAAGATGTCCAGCCAAGTAAACAAATTATCAACATATTTCATAGAGGCCATCCAATGAACAAAGAGATCTGTAACTGACAAGATGATCTGCATGAAGAGACTTAATCTAATCTGTGTGTTTAAAATTAACTACGAAAGTTCAGGTAAAAGTGGGTTTAAAGAATTCATCTTCTGACATACAACTAATTCTATATGTTAGAGCTGAGAAAATCAGCTCTGCTTGATGTAAATTGCCAGCTTGATCTGTTACTGCTAATATGTAGGCTTCTTGAAGGACATTATATCTAAGTTATAATTTTTCCTTTCTTTGCTTCTGACTGGCTAATACATTTCCCTTTTTTTTCTTTGTGTTTTCTCATTGTACAGAGCTCACCTGCCGTCCGCTTAATTTTCCCATTGGTCTGGACACTCTACTTGGGCAAGACTGTCATTTTCTCTGAGAGAAAAGAAAATTCCCTGGTCTGTCTCACTATGATTCAAAGAACAAAGTCTTTATTTCCCTCCCTAAGGTCGTGGGTTGATCATCTTTGATTTCATCAGGCATAGCATCCACCAGCACCTTTGTGTTTAAAAGGCATGTGTATACTCCCTCAGTCTCTAATAAATTTTATTTGACTTGAGAAATCCAGTGAACAAGAAAGGGCTGGCATAGAAAAGTACGGGCAGAATGGTAAGAAGAGCTCTTCTTTTTTAAACATTTGTAAGGTAAATCTATTCTCGTGGCTAAATAAACCTGACAGCTTATGCAAAGCTTATTTTTTCTCAGCGTCAGGGACCAAAGTGAACTAAGAATCATCTGTGTTTGTCAGTCAAATGATTGTGCTGGATCCAAAGGTATTACACACAGTAGCATTTCCACTCCTAACTGTTCCCCTGCACCTCCTTCAGTCAGCACCCTGTTTAAAGAAGGAAATTCACCCTGCGTTATAAAATTTAGTAACAAATTTGCTCTTGCAGGGTGATTTTGATCATAAGATTCAGTGAAGACAAAATCGGATGCAAGATATAGAAAACATACTGCCATGTGCATCTACTTTTGGCAAGAATTGTTTCATTATGTGCATGGCAAACCAAATTATAATAAATGGCCACCTATGTCTTTGTCCTAGTCTTATGCCTCTGCAGCCACCGTATGCCCACTAGAGATGTGTAATGACAGTCTGCAGCAGCTGAAATAATGAAGATTAACTGGGATGTTAGTGTGAAATCTAACTGACGTTAATTAGTAACTGCAGCATCTTGAGTAAGCATGGAGCTGGACTCGAAGAGAGCAGAAGGTTTGTTTGTGTTCTCCCAGTGTTACAATTGCCAGGATGTGTTCTTCAGTCCTATCAAGAAGCAAACGCCTTGATGAGATTTTGTCTAGGAAGCTTTGTGCCAGAATGCAGAGTATAATTGATTTCTGCCCAATTGAAATCTGGCCATTTGAATCAAGAAATCCAGTTGCACTACACTAGTGCTTAAATTTTGGCTTGCTTTTTACAGCTTGACTTGCTGCTTTTAACAACATTTTACAATATCTGGTTCTCTCCCCAGAGTTTCTCAAAATGCTTCTGCCTGGGATGCAATGTGCACACAGTATGCTTTAAGGCACTATATTCTATTTTTATCCCTAGATAAAACAATTGCTACATGGATTATACCATTGATGCTAAATAATGGCAGGCAGAGCAACTTTCTGCATCTATGAAGAGACTTCATGAAACCTAAGCCAAGAAAATATGTGGAGGAAACCAGATGAAGCTGCCAGGCATTTATACTTCATCTCAGGTGAGTTGTCAGAGAAAATTGGTGCTCATCTCTCAACAAGTGTCCCCTTCCAAAGTTTTAGACTCTGTGTTCTTGGGCTACTCCCAAAATCCCCAGCTGTGTCATACTTGGAGTTAGACCTGAAAGCAGCGCAAACTGGTTCATGTCCTCCTGTAGAAGAGAAGGTGCATGTACAGCAGGTAAACCTGTCTGCAAGCATCAAGTCCTGCATGCTCTGAGCACCACATTTTGCACAGAGCTTCACATAACAGTAAAAATAACATTTGTGGGTCCTGATTTGTACGCCAAGAGCTCAGCTTCCCAGATTTACTATGCAATAGTTACGGGCATGAAGCAAATAAGATTACTCCACTGGCATGTGTTTGGTGTACCCACAGCATACACTGTTGGGTTTCTTTCTGTAGAATAAAGTCAGTCCTGAGCTATCTGTGGTCTTTGGAAGGGGAAAAGGGGAATTAGATGTTATATGCTGTGTTGTTTTGTATTGTTTTGGGTTTTTTTTTTAAGGCCAAAATTGGCCATTATAATAATTCAGTCAGATCTTCTGCATAACTCAAAGAATCCAGCCACTAATAGCTGCATCAAACTTGTAGCTTCTGGTTGGGTTACATATTAGAAAGGCATCCAGAAAGAATAATGTGGTTTTGGTAATGGCTTACCATCCGGAAGCTGGGAGGACAGCACAGATAGCATGAATTCGGTCGGTACAGATTAAAGGAATAGATTAAACTTTTTTTTATTTTAAACTTCCAAGCACTGAAATGTACTCAGGTATAGATAGACAACTGATTGTTTTATAAATAAAGTGAGTGCTGTGTTTATAAACCAAACAAGATTTCTGAGAGCCTGGACCTAGGGAAGTCTGTTTTACAGAGGTGCCTTTCAGGGGGATTTTGCCTGTGTGATACCCTGATGCCAATGGGGAACGAACATAGGCTGCCTTAGCAGAAGTACTGTTCCTCTATCCAGTTTCTTATCTATCTATTTATTTATTTCTATTAATACTTAAAGATAGGAAGCATATGTACCTCCTATCTGCTTGGCGCTCTCCCAAAAATGACTATATACCCTAAACTCGGTGGGGGCAAGAAGTACTAAAGGCATAGGTATTGGCATGTGACTGCTCCTGCATGTTCTTTCACACGCACGGTGTGGTAAACAGCAGCTAGTGCAGTAACAAATGCTATAGGCTTGGTAGGATTGGTTCTAAGTATTCATTGATCACCAGAAACTACATTAAAAGTCAGGACTAATTTTTAGTTTAATTTAGGAGAAGAATACATTTTGCTAGCTAGTTTTTGAGCTTAAATAGGTGACATGTTTTGCCCTCTGCTCTAGAACAACAAATGCTAAATTAATCTTACTTGGTTAAAAAAGAAGAAAAATTATAAGCTGAGATCTCCCTAACTCAAATTGCTATAGCAATTTTTAAAGGAAAACATGAAAATAATGCATGAGTTGGCAACAGTCCAGTTCAGAACAGAAAGTGAGAAAGCATTTAGTGTCCAATACATTACAGATAATCCTCTCAAAAGCATCTATTTTCTCCTTTGGAAAAAGACTAGAACTTTCACGCATTCAGAGGAGAGAGACATCAAAGCGCATTAGTGCCACAGTTCAGGTAAATCAGCAGCCTTGTTGATCTCTGGTTCAGAGATGCTGCTTGTAAACAGCTCACAGGAGAGGTTTTCTCTGCCTTTACAGCAGGTGACTCCCCTTCTTGTTTAATGGATGCTGGGTTGATTGCCGCTGAACAGGCCTGCATTTCCAAAGGTGCTTTAACGTGCGATGGCCTCCAAGGAACTCTACAGAGCAGGTAACATCGCTTTTGTGTCTCCTGTAATAGGTATCTTTTTAATGGTGCAGTCGCTCCCCAGAGAGTCAGTGGCATTCTTGCTATTGAGTATGTTTGAAGCTTGAGTGAACCCGAATGTTTTTGGCTGCTGAGTTAAAGAAATCGCTGGGGGGAACTGATAAGCATCTGCTACATCTGCAGGTGGACACAACAATACCATTATCACTCTGATGGTACAAAGTAGCAGCTCTGAAATGACTGCATTGCAGAAAAAGTCCTTTCTTTCTTCCTCATCTCCTATAAGAGTACAAACAAGTGCACAAACCATAAAATGGGATTATGCACAGAGTTAGTAGTTTGTTATGGTTCAGTTATTGGAAAGGAAAAATCAGAAAGAACTTGCCTTTCTGTTGTTTTATATTATTGTTGGGTTTTGGTTTTAAGTCTCCAGTGAGAGATTTTAAGGTTTTCTTGTAAAATGACTCAGATACTGTTTCCTAACATTGAACTTCTAATGTGAAAGACTCTTAATGTGGTGGGATGGCTGCTGTAGCTGCACTCCCCTTCCCTGCTATGGGGAAGGGGTTAAAGTCGTAGTACCAATTCTCTTATTTGCAACAGTGATCAAATTGCAGCTTGTCACTTGAAGGCATTCTGCAAAATTGGTTATTCTGTTAATATCCACAGCCCACATGACATAAATACCCTGGACAGTTTAATATATTGAGTCATCATTCTGCTGAGTGGCAGTTGCTGTCTCCCAGAAATTTTTGTTAATGCAACCTGGGCATCTATCAAAAGAAACTTTTCTTGATGTTCTTTACGCTATTGCTAGCACAGGAATGGTCAGTGAAGCACAGGCAAGCAACCTATTATCAGTGTTCTTTTTCTAAGCATCACCATGAGAGTCCTAGGGTATGGGTATGTGTATAGTGTTAAATAAAAGGTAGAGAGAGAGTTCTTGCCTTGAGCCTCTGACTCCCAGCACTCCTGCAGTACTCGCACTCTTCCTGGCTTTGGTTTGGGCTGTGCCAGTTAGCTCTGTTGCAGACAACTGTGTGATGCAGTGGCTTCATTGTGCACAGAGTGGATGGAAGTCAGAAAGTACCTCTTTGCCTTGGGTCAGTCCATGATCGTGCTCTATTTAGTTTGTTTTGTTTATAGCCAGTGTCCCAAGAATCAACTCTGGGTTCTCCAAAATTGACTCTGGGTAAGTATTAAGATAGAGTTAAAAATCTCTGTGGATTATTACAGCTTCCCTAAAGAAACTAGTATACAAAACAACAAAAAGACAGTATTGTCTCCATTAAAGTAGGACTCCCTGTGAACACGCTGGTTGGCGACACCTCCTGTAAAATTATGAACTAATTGATCTTGCAGCATCCGTATTAAAAATGTGTCCTGAATTGTTAAGAAACTAATTTGACCCAATTACTTTTTTGCTTTTTGACTAAGAACTTATTTAAGTAGTTATGATACCCAAATTGAGTTTCAAAGTGGCCAGAGTTGTAGAACAGTGCTAAATTTAAAATCTAATGCTATTTCTCAGGGTGGTTTTTAAATAGCTTTTAAGTGAAGGAAACTATAACAAATCTGTAGAACTTTGTATTTTGTGAGCTTTGTATGTTGCCTATAAACCTAAGGTTGTATTAACCCATAATCTTTCAATATTCAAACCTATTTTGTTTAAATAGGTTTATAGGAAAGCAAGTACCTGGCAGTCACAAAGAAATTTGCTTTGAAATGGATTTTTTGCTGATCTGCTTCCCAGCGAGGTACATCTTTTCTTACTACTTCACTCTATTGCTGTCACCATGCTAACTCATGCAAAGTGAATTTAGTGTGTATGCAGCAGCCAAGTTTCATTAGAAAGTCAGGCAGTGTAATATGCTTATATTTTTGGCAAAAAACTTTTTTTTCAGATTGAAAAGCAAGTTTAGTCAGGCTCAGATGCTAGCCACATTGTGGACCAAGAGCCTTGGAAGCTAGCCAAACTGTGGACTGCGAGCTGCGGCCGAGAGCCAGTCTACAGTAGACGAGCAATGCGTATGGAGGTAGAGACACTGAGACTGGGAATGTGGGCAGTGATCTTTTGATCCAGCAAACATGATCTTCTCACTCATTGCCTAATGCACTCCCTCATAGAGCAAGGGATTTTGGAAGCTCCTTCCTTGGGATATGGGGGATTCCACAGGCTCCCTGTGCTGGTGCACTGGGTGTTGGTGTGCTCCACTCCAGTAACCTCCATGTATGCGTAGATGCAGCCTGTCTTGTGCATCTTAACCAGTAAACTGCAGTACAGCCCTACAAGCCTTCTCCCTGCAGGGTTTCTGCGGAAGGCAGAAGGCTTTGCTTATTGAAAGTTTGCTGGTTTGGAACACTAGAGAAGAAAAAGCATTTTAGGAATACCACGGAAATTATGTCACACAACAGTGAGTAGTAACCAGATGATTCACTGCAAATGCATTGGTAGTTTTGGTGTTTGTCTATTTTTTTTTTTTCTGCCTGAGCTGAGACAGGGTTTATTGTAGCAGTCTGAGAATTGCTCACATCTGAGAGATTTTGGATCATGGCTGCTCTTCCCAAGTATGTGGCTTAGCACTGGAGTAAGGGATCAGGCATTCTGTCTCCCGAGAGCTGTTGACGTGTCTGTTACTGTCCTCTTGTAGTTGTGGCATGCTCATTTGACATGTCATCGTTCCCTATGATTACAGTGACAGTGATCATTACTGGCTACCGATTCACTGAGGAACAGGAGCAAAGGATAAAAATGGGTTAAATTTTCTGTTCAACATGCCTCTGCCATACTGTTTGCAACTTACACAATTCCAGCTAGAGATCTACTTTCTCCTGCTCCTCATCTCAGAGAAGATAGGTTTATGCGCAGGATGTTGCATTCTCACCCCACTGGTAAATTGCCTCTGTAGCTCCATCTCTGCCCTACTCATGTGCTGTCCTGGAAATCTCTAGTGCCAGGGGAGGGAGCAGCATCCTCATCTCATATCACAGCTGCGGCTTCCTGCCTCACCTTCCTCCGGTCAGGGCCACTTCATCAGTTGACATGAGAGGAAAGCTTTTGGAAACCTGAGGTTCCCGGAGAAGGATAGAGCAGTCTTGAGAAAGGAAGATGAGGTTAAGGTGTCTCTAGTGCTGTGGGTGCTGAGGATGTTACATCCAGCAGCCCTATGGTACAACCTGCACGCCCAGTATAAGCCTTTGCGATGGATGAATCTCTTCTACACTACAGTGAACACTGAATATCACTGCCATGGGTGGCAAAGTTAAAGCCAGTCCACATGGAGTTTTACTGGGGTTTATTTAAGAACTGTAAAGGTTCTTAAATAAACTTTTACCTTTAAAAACTTAACACCCCCCCCCCTCAAACCACAAGTTTTTACGCAAGTTTTACCCTCCTTGATTATCTGTCTCACTCGCTTCCCCCATCACTGTTATATTCACTGGGTCTCAACTTCCCTTCCCCATGGGGAGGTCACTGTTGATCTGGGACAGTTGGGCAGAAAGTCATGGTGCTTCTTGCTGTGCCGCTGCTTTCAGTTGCCAGTCTTAGGTGCTACTGGCCTTCACAGAGCTCATTGATCTCCTGGATATTCCACCACCTCTAGGATCTTCCTTCAGCCAGGTTCTTTACCTTCCTCTTTCCCAGGCTTCTTTTTTGTCTCCAAGACCACTGTTTCTCTCTGGGAATGCTTCTTTTTGGACTCCTTGCTGAAACCATAAATCCCTGCTTGTCGTAATCTAAATACTGTGTGTGAAGAACAATGTGTGGTCAGCCTCCTAACTTGTGGTTCTGTCTCATGTCTCTTTCTAATTGAAGGATTTGGGATCTGCCACTTTTGTTTAGTCCAGGTATTTTCAAAATCTACAACAGTCTGCCCTTGTTCCAGCTAGCAGGTGTCCAGCTTCTGCTGGGGAGTTCAAAAGTTCTGTTTTGGACATACACCCACCTACCTACCAACACAAACTCGACTATCTGCTGCCTGTTAGCATTCACAATTTAAACAATTTTTTTTAACTTATGACAATTATTTGCTTAGTCTTGTATCCAACCCTACCACCTTGCAGCTGAAGTAATGGTAAGTGCAAAGTCAGTGAAGTCGAGCAGGGAGAAGGATGGACAGAGCACAGATTCTTCCTTAATGTCATCCAGTTTGGCAAATGTATGCTGCAACAAACCATGCAATGCCAGGCAAGAACTGCAGACACATGTCCTTCCTCAGACCACGGCTGATGTGTCCTAGCTAGCACCTGTAAATTTTAGAATAAATGCTAAGAATACAAATAGGTAACTGTTTTCCTTTAGTATCTACTATCCAGAGCGAGTTTTGTTTTTTTGCTTCCAACCCTTTGGATTTCTCCTGTTGTCTCCCTGATGCTAAAAGCCTGTAATGTTAAAAACTGGTTTCCTCTGTCACTTCAGTCTGGCTGCTGCAGCCTGCTTGGTAGTATGTATTGTCAGGCTGCTCAGGTGTTTTAAATCTGCCACGGACAAATGTGTGGCAGGAGTCAGAATTTGAACTGGAAAATGAATTTATTTCTTCTGTATTTTTGATGGGGTTGTGGTTGTTTGGGTTTTTTTCATTCTGTTGGTGGAAAATGAGCTGGTTTTGGAAGTGATATTGTCAGTTGCAGGGGTTAGGCTGGGTCCTGGCAGCAGCTGCAGTGGAGGAAGCAATGCTTCTGAAAGAAAAGGAGAAACCCACAGAATGAACCATATATAAAACCTTAGTTACTACTGTTGTAAGCCACTGACGTATTTAGCTGCTGAATCTGAAATTAACTGTGAGTGGCATATCAGATGAAGACCAAAGAAGTACATGATTATCTCTTAATCATAGTGGAAATTTACAAACTACAGGTTTTTACATGGTGATGTGGTAAAACTGAACTTCATTTTTGGATTAGCTTGAGGACAGCTGATGCTGACTTACATGTCACTGAGGTGGCTCAGCAACAATCAGTTTTTCTAAATGCCAATTAAATTTGTTGGGCCAGATGTTGTTCATTCTATATAGAGGGTTCTTTTACAGTTTTTCCAACTCTGATTATGTAATAAGTCAGTGTTACAAAGACTGGCAATGATATTTCCATCTCCTATTAACACAGCTCCTGCTTCTTCCTCCTCCATCCAGAACCCTATTGCTTTGGCTGCGTGCTCTGACCTTTTTATGTTGCTTCAGTTAGACAAGCTATGAAATTATATGCCTTTTTTCCAGCACTTTGGCATGAAATGCATTAAAAATTCTTTCTGTGACTTCAATGTCAGCGTAGTAGTAAAGATCCTACGGGGAAATTAATAGAAATGTTCCACTGTGCTCTGGGCAGATGGTATGGGTGTATACAGGAAAAACAAATTCCTGTCCCTGGTTAGCACCTGCTGTACCCAAAGGATAATCATTTCTTTGCAAGTAATTGGAAGGAATGACTTTGTCTCTTTATCAACCAGCTTTCTGAATTGCATTTTTCTCCTCATAAACTCCCTTCAGAAAGCATGCAGAGTAAATAATTAGAATTGAAGCTTTGTAAGCATGTTCCTTGAGGATGTTCTTAGAATTTAGATGACACATGGTGATATGTGGTGATTAGCATACAGATATTCCACTGAACTTCAAAATGTAGTTCAAAGCAAACTTTGGCACTTTCTTTGTTCTGACAAAGTCAGGACCAGCCATTAGAACTGAAGGATGCACTATTGTTAATGCAGAGTGACAGCAATGGCCTGATCCTTAATGACAATGTGTTTTTGAGAGTTCATGTTTCTACAGCATTTTAAATCCATGTGCTCCGTAGGTGCTTAAGAAATTAAGAATAGCTGAAATTCAGAGCATGAGATTCCACTGCCATGAACAGCACCAGATTGTGTATGCCCATGCTTCTCAGAGTCTCTGCATTGACTTCAGTGACCTTTGGATCTGTTGCTTTGACCCAGGTGTTAATTCTTTTCAGTAGCTTCACACATCCTAGTCTACCTAGAGGTGGCTCCTTCTGTGACAAACCTTATATTCAGGTGACTTAGAAAACAGTCAGAGATTCTCTCATACTAGCTCAGTATGTTAGAGTGCTCTCCACCTGATGCTACAGAGGTGGTCCAATTGCAAATCTTAACTAGTACTGAAGTTAGAGAAATTTGGGATTGATAACTTTATTCCAGAGGTGCACTTACTGTCAAGTGTTTTGATCCTCATCCCTTTTTCATCTGGAGGAGCTGCTGGGGGGGCTACCCTGGAGGTTGCAGTGACAATACAATAGATATGATCTTCTGTCTTTCTGACTGTGCCGCATGTTTTGGATAGACTGAAACAGTAGTCTTGGCTATATTGTACATTTGATTTAATTAAAGGACATAAGCCAAACATCTGGTTTGAAATTCTAGGGAAGAATGATAGATCTTTGCTGTGTTTTAGATATGGGAGCAATATCTCTCATCCAAAGAACAATTGTCTGGTAGTTATGCTGATAGTACTGAAAATTGCGGTAGGGCTCAGAATAAACTCTTGGAAGCCCCTATACCATGAATGCACTTGATTTTCTCCACAAGATTCAGTATTCTAGCTCTTCAGCCTGACATTGCTAATAACTACCTTTGAGTGTGAGAAGGCTCGCAGTATATATTATGCAGAAAATGCTGGAAGAAGTCAAACAGTACAGCACGTTTGGCTATAGCGAGTCTAGCAATGTGAGTAAACGGAAATCAGAATTCAACGCTAAAAAATGGGATAGCACAAGATTTCTGTTTTAGTATGTTCTACTTTTATTGGAAAGTGGGTAAGTGATCAATGTAAAATCCTCGGTGAAGTACTGAGCCTCCACTGCAACAGCAGCTGCTGCCTTTGAATGGATTCCCAGGATCCACAGCAGGCAGCCTATTTTTTGTCCAGTTTGCACGGGTTATCTCCTGACAGAAGCAAACTTTATGGGATACAAACCACTTTTCCAAGCACATCTTGGGCTGCATAGCTGCTTGTTGTGTGGAGAAGTTAGTGCTTCATCAAAGACCCTGTAAAGCTGCTCTGGACATTTCTTGCTCTCAGTTCAGAGCTCTTGCTGCTAAGTGGCAATAAGCAGCAGCAAAGTGAGCTTGAAAGTGTTTAACTCCTTGAATACTTTATTGATTCTTCAGTGACAGAAGCAACCAACCACCACACTCCGTTATGGCCCTTCAGTTCATCCTTGGATTTTGCACAAATGTTCAGATGAGAGGATGCTCCTTTTGCTCCATTGCTCTTACTAACAAGAAGCTGTGGACACAATGTCTGAGCACACTTGGGTCTGGAGTTTTAATTCAAACAGTATGAAACAAATTCTAAACTCCCACACACTTTTTCTGAAAGTGAGCTACTGTGAGCCAGGAGTAAAGATAGCTTATTATTTAGGACGCTATCAGGCCTGTCAGTTTGCAGGTTTATCGGCTTCTTGTTGACTATATGCCTGAATGTATAGGAAATGTCTGAATGTAGAAGAAAAAGTGTACTCAAACAGCTCCTGTTTAATTTTGCTTGCATGATTTCTGCCATTGATGGTATCACAGAGCTGCTTCAGCTGAGGAGGCTAACACAGGATTCCTGTTGAAAGTTTTCCAGAAATCAGGCTTTGGAGGCATTTCCCCTGGTGAGACAAATATACCAGTTATGCTGCTTTGGCAAAAACAAGCTTTGGTCTAACAGACTACGTTCTGTCCACTGGAGAAAGAGACTCTTGGAGCTGCAGGTCCAGAGGAAGTGATATGCTGAGAAAGCAAGCTGGTTGGCAAAATAAACTGCCGTCCTGAGCCGTGCTTTGATACCTGAGGAGGAGGTCGGGGTGTGGGGAGGAGACAGGACTGAGGAAGAGGGTGGGGGGGAGAAGAGAGACAGAGGGTGAGGGGTGTAAAGGGGAAGGCAACACCTTGAAGAAGCACAGGCTGAGGCACGATCTTGCTGAAACTGGTAACCCTGTGTGCAAGCGGCCCTACGTGCAGTTGGATATCCTGTGCAGTGGAGAGGTCTATCTTCACCTGAGCAGCTTCTGGGCAATGAAAGCCTGGCATCAGTAATAAGATATGAAGCACTTTCTCCACCCGTGCTTGACACCCAGGTTAGCGTATAGTCGTTTCTGAATGAAATTAACTGCTGCTTGACCAAACAGCAATGAATCATGACCAATAATATACATTTATTAGTCTTAATGTCTTTGCCAGAGCTGGGTTATTTGCTCCTGCTGCCAGTTCTGCAGACATCTTCCCAACAGCTGAATGTCCCCAGTAACTTTGTTCGGACCCCCAGCCATTTTGTAGAAGAAATGTGGTTTACTGTAAGTTTGCAGTGCTGTGATTTTAAATGAGTACTTAACTTAAAAACACACTCAATGATTTCCAGTCATGCCAGCTGTAAACACCAGACTGATAGTGGGTTGATTTAGTGTTCTTGGTACCAGTGCTCAGCTCCAGTTTTTGAAATCAAGGGTTATATTAAGAATTGAGAAATTACTTTAGAAGACATAGGAGGATGTAACTTTTCAGGACTGATTAAATTGAAAATGTACTGCAAAAGCTGAAGGGGTAGGAGATGGGGAAGTTTCTAAACAGAAGAGAATACAGGACATACAGAAGTTTCCATACTTCAAGAAATCTATATGTATTGTTCCTCACAATTTGCTTTTAAAAATCTCTTGTTATGGGTTTAGACTTGATCTTGAGATTTCCTTTTGAGACTTTATTCCCAGTTTGAACTGCCTCAAATCTTCACTCGAAGGAGAGCAAAATATG
>Ga0181612_170528_pt1 | contig 23366 bp, 16 predicted proteins | sample HoacroProtozoa21_FD_119630 | JGI IMG/M metagenome (GOLD analysis project Ga0181612, IMG submission 119630) | Hoatzin crop microbial communities from Cojedes, Venezuel. Combined Assembly of Gp0051906, Gp0051904, Gp0051908
AACAGCGACCAGCACTCTTGGACTCCCCAGCCTTCAAGAGCCCTGGCCCACGGGATTCCTCCCAGTAGCTCCTTGAAGAGGCCAAAGTTAGCTCTCCTACGGTCCAAGGTTTTGATCCTGCTTATCGCCCTGCTTCCTCCATGCAGGATCCTGAACTCGACCATTTCATGGTCACTGCAGCCGAGTCTACCTCCAACCTTCACATCCTCAACCAGTCCCTCCTCGTTTGTTAATACAAGGTCCAGCAGAGCGCCTTTCCTTATCCCGGCCCACGAGTTTTGCCTTTTTCTTCTAATTCTCCTCCCCACCCCAGCAGGAGGAGGAGGGATAGACCGGCTTGTGGTTCTTTGTTGCTGCCCGGGGCTAAACCACAACAGTTCTTTTTCTGAATTACAGTATCATAACAAACATCCTGCTCTTCAGATAGGGAAATTAAAAGGAAAAACTCATTTTCATACTAGTGGAAGGCATACTAGTCTGCATAAACAGACTGCTGGTGACAAATACTAGTTGTGAGAAGCGCTACAAATAGTTCATTCCCACACACATTCAGCAAATTTGTCAAAGAACGGGAGACTTCAATGAGTTTAATATGCATTGAACAAACGTTTTTGACAAACATTTTCCAGATTACTTGAGTGACACTGAGATTTATCTGTATATCCCACAATGTGACTTTTTGTGCTTCTTTTTAGAAACATATATTCTACTCTCCTTACTGCAATTACTCTACAATTCCTAAGAATGATTCTCACCTGAACCATCGGTTTTCTGTTTATAGATCATGTCTTTACTTGTGTCTGAAAAAAAAATGGTGTCATCTTGAGCATAGAAGTCAATTCCAACGAAGTATGAAGGGCTCCCTGTTACAGGTATGATCACATCTTCCTGGGTGGAGAGATTGAACGGGATCCCCCGCACTGCCAGCTGGGATGAAAACAGCAGGAACTGCTGCACAGCTGCAAACGAGATCAGACACAGTCTTTACTTATTCACAAGGTGAGACAATTGAGTATTAATTAACTATAAAGCTTTATTTTCCTTTGGCAACACTAACAGCTTGGAAATAGAAAAAAGAAGAATGAGCAAATAGGGATTTAAATATATACAGACCTAAAAACTGAAGAAAAACAAAACCCAACCCAGAATATTAAGTGATGTGGTCAGCTATTCTACTTGCATTGTTTCTGTGGTCCTAATACACCTTCACAGAAAACATTATCCCTACAGCAGCAGAAGTCATCTTCCGTGCACACCTCTTTACAATCATCTATAAAAACGTAACTCACAGGCTTTGTGAAGCCACCATATAACCAGACCATATGTAAGCTAGCCACATAAATGCATGGTCAAAGAGTAAAACTATAGACAACCTATCTGGCTTAATTTGCCAATAGATACACATGGTAAACCTCCCTTAGTGACAATTCTGCACTCAAACAGGAAGCAGCAGATTGCTGACGGAAGGCCACAGCTCCAAAACTGAATCTCTTATTCTTGCCATATGTGTTCAAAAGGAGAAGACCAATCTAATCTGCATACTACTGCACAGGAAAGCAAGCTTACATGTTCAAAATTGTGCAAAATCTGCACATTACCAAGTATCCATGCTTGGTTTCAGGATTAAGAGCTTAATCATACAGCTGTCTACACATATTCCATATCTGACTCTTAAAAATCTTCATAAAAGGTGGTAAGTTTAAGTTATAGCTTGAAATGAACACCAGCAGAAATTCTTACATTTAAAGCTGTCAACAAGAGTTGTGATGGGAAAACATGAAGTCCTTGGCATATTGAACCCACAAAGCTACTGAGTAAAGATGTTTTAGAAATAGCTCTAGAGCTACTGGAACAGTACTATTTCCAACAATCATGAGGCATTTTCTTACCAACACAATGTCGTCCATCTACATGTAGATCAAAGCCCAGTATACATCTACAGCGATAACCTAGTCCATCATTATCTGTTTTATGGCTGAGAACACAGATCTGTTCACATCCCCCATTATTACTTCCACAAGGATTTCTTACTGGAAAATAACACAGATACAATTATAACTTCATCTATTAACCTAATGGCATCATTATCTTGATTTTTCAGGATTTTTCTCAACTTCCACAGTAAATCATATCAACTCTGGGAATTACATCACATGGAAATCATACACCCCCAGTTCAACCGTGGAATACACCAAAATCACACCAGAGCTAACCGGCGTTAAAAGTATTCAGCTCTGTACAGAGATACTCAGCACGCAGCATTGAGGCCATAATCTGGGCTGTAGTTTTCTGCGTATAGATCTACCTCGGAATTCTTTTTCACAGAATTTGTTCATACTGGTAGCCTTTTCCAACTGCACCCTCATTGCAGTGTTGAGGAAAAAAAGTCCCAAACACCAATACTGCTCATAAGCACAAGCTTGACGCTTCGAAATATCAATACCTTTAATAAGTTCCCCCACCCTTAATGTTGCATTTGACAGCTCATTAGCTACAGGAGCTGGATGAAACCACTGTGTGATAAAAACCAGACCAGTTTTACAATACAAATTTATATATCACAATTATTAGTTCTTTACAGCAAAATAAGAGTCTCATAACTTTTACCAACTTTTGGTAAGATAGTTCCTAAATCTCCCTTAACAATCTACTTACTGTCTTACCATATGGCTGCCTGGCAGCATGGTAAACTGTCACTCCGTAAGGCCTCAGTGAAGACTGGTAGATCACTTGAGGGTTAGATTCTGAAAACTTGTTAGCTTTCACCACTGCCATTTTGGTCCAATCAGTGAAATAAACATTGTGTTCAAACAAAGTGATTCCATATGGATGAGGAATCAGTGAGCCTCCATGAGCTATCGTTCTCCTGTTATAAAGATGGTTTTAAAATTATTTACAAAATATTATCTAGAAAATAACTTTTTTAACAGAAGGATTATTAATTCATTCACTAGCTTTTGCTTCTACATAGAAGCTGCCAAAGTACAAATGAAAAAGGTCAAATGAACTGAAGAGATGAACCTAAACATAGACGGTACATAAACATAAATGATACCGGAGTGAAAACAGAGCAATCAAAAATGTTAGCAATTTCCAAGAAAACACAGTGACTGAACACAAAAACTCAAAAATGGAGGAAAATATTAATAATTACTGAGAGAAAATTAGAGAAAGGGGTCAAACAGAAGAAATCAAAGACATCTGTAGCAATTTGAAATATTCAAGAAATCTTGAATGTAAAAAAAATTATGGCTGCAACAGTGACTGGCCAAAAATAAAATTCTATGTGTGCAGTGCAAAAAAAACAAAACAAAAAACCTTTCTTTAGCTTGAACTAATCACCCATGCAAAACCAAAGGAAATCAAATGCTAATAAATTGTATCTATTCTATGCAAGATATTGTGACAATATTTATCTCCTAATATTTATCCAGAAAAAGAGAGACCTTTAAGTCCTCACACAATACCTAACAATAACACTGAAATATTATTTTCATGGAGCTATGAAGGAAGGTCTACAAAATCAGATTAATTCTACTCGAACAGCTTCCCAGGTGATTTAGGTTCATGCTGTAGGCATGCAAGCTGTGACACAAGTGGACAGCAAGCTGTATTTTAACATTCTTTGTAGACTATGCCATTGCCTCTTGCCCACTTTCACATCTACAAGATTTTTGGTGTTGCTGTGAGTGATAAGTTTTTATCTCCAAAAACCAGCAATTTTACTAAACTCATTCTTGTTTTATTAAACCATGATAAAGGAGCAAAGATACCAGCATTACTTTTATAATTTTGTAAGTGAAAAAATACATTGAGCAATAAACCTGTCAAATGAGCAGAGGACTGTTTTTCACATCAATATGTAGGAGGTATGCCAAAACGGACAATTTTTTTCTTGTGCTTGAGTAACAGAGACTAATCACAGATACAGAGGTAAGCAGGCTTCTAAACACTATACTATAAGATGCAGACTCGCAAAAACTCAAGGACTCCTTTCTTGCATGCTGTGATACAGTTTCCCCAGCATCATAATAGGGTGAGTGATGACCTAATTTCTGGCAGCAAAGATTTATAAAATGTAAGAAGAGCACTTAATACCCATTACACAAAGTGGTGCTTTGGAGTGGAATATTTCAAATAAATTCATTCATGAAAAAAAGATGCAAAGAAATTATGATAGAAGACAATGTATATAATTCAAAAATAATGAAAAGCATACGCTATAGAAAGTGTACTGCAGTGGTGGACTACAAAAACTACATTATGAAAGAAGTGCAATAGGTATTCAAGGTAGAAAAAGGACAAAGAATGATGGAGGAATTAAAGATTGTCTAGAAATATTATGGCACCAAAGCTATCGAGGTGCTTCACATTCATTATGTTGTAATTTTCATCCTTTCTGTATCTCATTTTGTTAGACAAATCTTTCTTTGAACTACATACAAAATAATCAGTGTATCTGTAACCTCCAAGGAATAATATTTCTCCTACCTTTGAAGCCCATCATAAGTTACAGTCTCAATGTAATCAAACCGGCTGTCAACCCAGTAAAGTCTCTTTGATACAATATCCAGAGTTATTCCAGCAGGCCAGCCTAATTTTGTTTTTATCAAATCCTGACGGTTTGTGCCATCCATGAAGGTCCTTTCCACTTTAGGATCACCAGACAGACTATCCCAGTTTGAGAAAAACAAAAAACTATAAAGGAAAAAAAAAAAAAAAAGGCAGAATTCCCATCTTTCCTTGAGATTTTACTGAAAAAATATTACATTTTACATGGAATTTAAAACCAGCACCCTTTCAGGACAGAGCTTGATTATCAGCTGGCATACTATGAAAAGACAGTTTATACTTCCTGCCCAAGAAGCAATTTGCATTTTCTTTTATAGAATGAATCTAGAAAGAAACACGCTTTCACCCAAAAGACCTCAGAAATACTGAGTTTCCTTAGTAAAATACAGACTCTAAGTGTACTACCAGAAAGAAGCAGGCAACAAATAGATGCATCACAAAAGCAGCACCCATCACTACAAGTTGCATGAAATTCTTCTTCCCATTCTCTGAGGATCCAAGTTTTCATGGCTCACATATATTTTTGAAGCCTGTTGGGTTGGGAGACACTAGCTCCCCTGGCTTCACTCCACCACTTTATTTCAGATAGTAGGAGGTCTGTGGATAGTATCACAACAGCAATCTTTCAGGATAACTTCTACTCTACTGCAGGGCAATTCCACATTTCCCCTGTTTTCAGAGCTCCTCAAGCACACACAACTCTAGTCATAAAACAGATTCCGCACATTGGGAATAAAAGCACTGCACAGCCCTCTCATGACAATTTAAGGTGTAGAACAGATTAGGATAGAATGTAAGTGTTTAAAACATTTTATATCTGATTCTAAAACAACCACCCTAGCTATTTCTTACTTCTCCTCCTTTCATATGTGAAGAAAGGAATTTCTGACATCTTTTACCATTACCTGACATATATCACTTACCCTACAGTTGGATCAAGTGCTATTCCTCTAGGATTTCCAAGATTTTCAGCAATAAGAGTTACACGGTTTGTTCCATCCAAGTTAACCATATCTATTCTGTTCACACTGGTCTCGACCACATATAGTTTATTGTTAACCCAATCCACTGCTAGATTTTCAGGTGTGTCAACTGAAACATTTAAAACTTCTTGGAAACCAGAGCCATCAATATTAATAGAAAAAACCTGAAAACAACACAAATATTGTCAGTGCCCACATGATGTTTTGCTAATCACAAGACACATGGCACTTGTCCTTTATCATCACACTGAGCACAGATCCACAGCTGGCCACTAGATACAACCAAGTTACCCACTAAGCTATTCCTTAGCTTAGAGTTTTTTGCAAAAAATTTGGAAAACAATATAAAAACTACAGGAAGCTTGCCTTCAACTAGCATTTCTGCAAAATGGACAAGGTAACAGACAAAAACAGCCTTGTGCTTTACCAAATGTGACAAACTGCTGGATTAAAAAAAAAAAAAGACAGATGAGGAAAGTGCATCTTGCTTTCTTGCTTTCCTGGAATCTAGCATAACCAGTATTTTCATTAATTGAAAACAAATGAACGTTTTCATCCTTAATGATTCTGTTTCTGTTTTAGCAAAACTGTCTTCAGTGACCAGAAACAAAAGGGGGAGCTCTTACTGCACCAACGGCTAAGGAGAAATTGCCAAGTGAAGAAAGGGAAAGCTCTCTGTCCTGACAGAAAGGAGAAGGCTCAGCATTGCTTCTGTTCTCCTTTATTTAAGGATAATTTTAACAGCATCGTGCTCAAGAAGAAATAATGTTGTTATCTTACAAGCAAGCTCAGAGCTACATGAAACAGACAGTACAAACACAATAATTTTATATATGCAGTAATCATCTGATCATACCACTGGGTAATGTGAAAAGCTAGGAATCATTACCACTTTTTTGGAACAACAGCATGAGGTCTGGAATGTATTTAAATGAAAATATAGATTACCACGAGTAAATATATGCAAGAAAAATAAGAGCTAAAATAGTTGTATCATTTTAAATATTGTACAGGTCTAGGTAACAATAATGAAACAAACAATTTAACTGTCTATTCTGTTCTTTGGAAACCTTGTTGATGGAAGAGCTTATGGGCATTAGGTTATCAGGCAGTACACTAAATGAGATAAAGATGATGCAGAACACAACCCACAATTTTATGGTTTACTTTACATCTTAATCTAAAACAAAAAAAATCCCAAAATTAATCACTTAATAATACTTTTATTTTAAGACATCAGGTGGAAATATGCTTCATATAAGAAAATTCTTAATGTCATTGTTTTCACCAGGGTATTCTAGCTAGGATTTAGTTAGATTAATTAATCCTAACTAATTAATTAGGATTTAACTATATTGGGACTGATGAAAAGGCAGTCCTGGCCATCTGGGGTGTGCAGTGAAAAAAACCATATTATCTATTGTGTATACCTTTTACAGAGATAACACAAATCTCCTGTCTCGTGGAAGTTAAAATTTGACCCTGACTTAATTCAGCCGTTGTCAATGCAATTGCATTAATGGGAACCCATTGTAGTGAAAATTAAAATGCCAGAATTGTGAACAAGTCAAAAATTGTGCATGCAAATCCTGTCCTACTTAACAGCTTTACAGTGTGCTTTCTAACAGAACCAGTGTGGTACTGTAGTAGAAACTATCGTTTACAGCTTATGTGTAGGTTCAGAATAACAGCAGTGACACCAAATTGATCCATACGTTCTGTCAGCAGGAGACAGGCCATGGATTCTCCTTCACTCTGCATGACAATCAACATGGGGATGAAGATTGTGGAGTGTCAGCATTTGACCTAGGACTTTTTTTATTTCAGTAAGTTGTGCACAGACAAAAAGAACAAGGGTGAAGTCCAACTTTCACATGGATCTCCAGACTGCTTTTAAAAATTACTCTTTTACTGTTTCTTGAAGCTAAAATATTTCCTCTTAAAAAAAAGGTAAGAAAATACTGGCTCATTACACAAAATACTGTCAATATTTGTTATCCAAGCTCAATTACAGAGCCATTTGAAGTATACGAAGAAATCTGATTTTTATCATCTTGGAAGGCACACAGCTTTTACATTTTAAATGATCATGTTTCAAAAAATTACCAAGAAAAATTTTTTCAGTTTTGAAAGAATGTCTACTATTTCTCTTAATTAGTTTTTTGGACTCCATCTCGAGTAAAATTAAAAGTTGCTCAAGACATTCCCATATAATAGTATTCTTTGTTTAATATGTCACATGTAATAGTATAGCTGGAAAAATGCAGCCATTAACATAAAACATTTCAAGGAGCTTTTTTGTTAGAAAACAAAAATACAGCCAGCTTCTGCTCTCAAAAATGAAAGCCTATCAACACACTCTGCCTCTTGCAGTTCTCTACTTCCACATACACAAAAATATATTCTTTCTGAAATTTCTACCCACCTTATCTTGCACTGTATCAGTCCAAAAGATTCTGTGAAGGTAAAAGTGAAAGTCCACTCCAACTGCAACCCCACGATTCTGTGACTGCACCAAAGTACGAAAACTTCTTCCATGAAGATCTCCAATCAGTAAATCACGGCCATTGGAAAAAATAATTGATGCAACACCAGCTGAAAGCAGGGGTGACAAATACATGACTCCTCTGCAGGCAAGCTATTTCGCAAAGGGGCATTGAAATATATAGATAGTGATTCACACACACTGGACACACAGGTGTAAATAGATGCTCAGACTACAATCTGTATAAATGTCTTTACGCATGTACTAACTTGCTTTGATTTGCCTTCGATTTCTAGACTTGGAGCAAACCAGGCAGGAATATGTATCTAAAGCCCTACCAGGTGAAACTTATACAAAACCCCTGTGCATCTAAACTGCAAAAGATTACTACTACTTTTCTATTTCCTTGCTTTAGCTCTCTTAATCAAAGTATAAACTTTAAGATTTTTCTGCCCCATGAGATTCAAATATTCCTTGATTCTAGCAGGCAAGCCATGTTTCTTATCTTTTTATGTACTGCTCTATCCTATCCACCTTCTTCATTCTCTCATTTCATCAGAAAACCTTTGCTGTATCTTACAATAGAAGAGAGATTCCAGCAAGTCTTTGAAGGAAAGTTCACTTTCAAAGTAGATGCCTGTTGAAAGGCTTGGTATAAGTCTGACAAGAATATATTTAAGCCCAAATCCTATTCACCCTACATATAAAACCCTCCCCAATTAAAGCAAAAATGAATCCAGGAAAACTGATTTAGAGCAGGTATGAAATTCCCCCGTTAATAAGATAGAAAATCAACACTTAAACTACTCACTGGTCCAAAAGTCACACTAATTTGAATGGAAAGCTTCCTGTGAAAGATACGGAAATTTTCTGGAAACAGAACAATCTTTCCCAGTGCTGGCATACGCATGTCTTAATACAGTCAAATATATTTCATTAGCTCAAAAACCCTCCCTATTTTTTGAGGACATACTTAGAAAACTGCGAGATGGTGACTACTCTGCAGACATGGCTGAAGAAAGAAGGAAGGGGGAGGGAACTGGGCAGTTCATGCTTTCCTAAGAAGCAAGCCTGCTAATCAGCTATGCCAAGCAGGGACTCCCATTCCCATTGCGTTCCTGCAGGCAGGAACACCTGCCTCACACAAAAGCCTGTTAAGCTATTACATCTCCACAAAGAAGGCCTTCCCAAGGCCTGCTTTCAGAATAGACTAGGAGGTGTACAACCAGGAGCAGCTGCCTACTGTTGATGGGGAACCACACTCTGTGTGAGGCAAGCATTCTTGCAGAGTTCAGACTCCAGGACATTAGAAGCCAGGAGCATGGTTTCTCTCACTGGCAAGTGTCTGAGCTCACCATTCAGCATCATCTTCTTGCATGTCACAGTCCTAAAAAAAATGAGGTTTCCCAATTTCTTGATCCCACTGGGTTCTACAGAGAGCGGATCAGGAAAGTGCCTCTCATAGGAGCATGATTTGTCAGTTAAGGAGGGCTCTGGCAATGACCTCTCAAGTCTGTGGAAGTGAGGAACGCTGAGAAAGCACTGGAGCCCAGAAGACATTGTTCTGAGCAGAAGCAGCCCTGATGGGGCCATCAGCTCTGCCAGCCTACAGGTGCCCACAGATGCAGAGTCCTTTGATATTTGCTAATGTTCTGGATGCTGTCCTGACATTAAGTCCTTAAGGCCGGAGTTATGCCAAAATCAAACACAGTTGTATGGCATAGCCATGCCAACTGCCCCATTTTATCCAGCTGTATTAGTCCAACAACAGCAAGAAACTTGCACTGTTGCACACTAACCTGAAGTGTTGGCCCGACAATGCCGATGATGCTCTAGGAAATAACCTTCCACACAGTGGCACTGGTGATGTCCTACACGATCTTCACACAGCTGATCACAGACACCCCACATTTTGCAGTCATCAAAATCTGTCAAGTGAATAAGGCATATTTATAAACACTGCTTTGTATAAAAGGATGTCATTATATTTGGGAACCTGCAGGTTTATCCTCTCTGCTTGCTTTATATCTGTTCACAAAACTGTGGCATGGGAAAAGAGGTTTTGTATGTTTTATTCACCAATGTTTCAATTTTCTATTTCTGGATAACAAAACAACTGACGTTTGCTGCCCAGGGACCTACCCACACACCCTTCCCCCTCCCAAAAAAAACCCCACACCTGTCAAGAGCAGAGGAAAATTAATTGGAACAGATGTCATTGTCTACTTTCCAGGATGCAGGAAGAATACCGCATGGACATATTCTGTAACAGATTTGTACACTTTGCGTGCACGCGCACACACACACACTTGACTGGATTTAAGCCCACTCTGAAGGAGAACCCTACCTTTATGTTAGTGCAGTACTCAAACTAATAAGTCCTCCTAAAAGGCACTGTTTATTAGCTCAGACTTGGTACCATGTTAACAGGTGTCTGATTTCCAACTAAAAGCTGGCTGTGCACCAGAACCAGACAGCAAAAAGTACAAAGAAGTTCACTTTGGCATGCAAAATACCATATAGGTAGAGTCTGCAGCTAGGACGACCCAGCAAGTTCTCACAGATGTGCTCTACAAGCAATTTTGAGGGTAACTGCAGAATCTTTTACTTCAAAAATTGTGAAATATCTAACTAGTCATCTTTCAAAAACAACGATTTTAAAAATCTGATTTTCTAAAAAAAAAAATCAAATCAGATCTGAACACTGTCTGGTGTTTCATCCTATATGTGGTTATTTAAAGCCCTGGAGATTTCTGACACTACTTAACACATGGTTTTGACACTAAAAGTCTCACCTCTTTCACTTGAAAACCTGAGTAGAATCAGTACATTACATTGCTGGAAACCGGTAAGTCTATTGTTAAGCCAAAAAAGGAGAAAATGAGATCTCAAATACTCTTCCTACTGGAACTTCTGGTTTTAAGCATTTACTAACACGTAAGTGAAAATGAAATATTTCCTAGATAGTACATTTTGGTACCGAAAACAATGTTGTGCTCAGTAGCTTTCCAGCTTCCATATGTGTAAAAACCTTCACTATATAGGGAGCCAGAAGCAAACAAAGAGAAAACAAATTGAGAATATTATGGCTTCAAAAAGTAATACATTTCACTAATACTATACTTTCATTCTTCTGGGCTTAAACCAATAATATTGATTTAAACTAAGATCCGGAATTATACACTACTGACTGTGAGCCATTCCCCTATGACAAGTCTTGCTCCCACTACAAATACATGCCTAGCTCTCGGCAAACCAAAATACACTGACTCAGATTTACAAGCCAGAATCAGATAGCTGGGTTTACAGGGCAGTCAAAGAACAACAGGACTCACTGAGACTGCAACAGCTTTGCAAATGTGTCCTTCATGTATTTCCTACATAAGAAAGCATGGAGCAAATTTTGTGCCTGGAGTCAGTGCATTGATTCCTTCTCTCTATGAAGAGCAACCACACTGTCACTGCAGCTCACACAGCACTAGGCCACCCAGTATTCTCAAAAATACAGAAATCTTATCAGAGACTGAGCACCTGGAATACTTTTATTAGCACAAACACGACAGCTTGGGTGGAAAACCCGTAAGAGATATTTACCCAATTTCTTTTATTAGCCAGTGCTAAACTTCAGGATTCTGAAGTTAGTCTATTTCCAGTTACTGAGATAAATCATTTGTACTATCAAGGGTTTGTGCTACCAAGTTACAGCAGCTACGGAATAGAAAGGCAAAACCAAAATACCTCACTTACCTTTACATTCTTGCAAATATTCTTAATTTTCATGTAAATAATGTCTATACTGAAATGTCACAGAGGATACAGCCATTCCATAATGCAAATACAAAGCACCCTTTTCATTTTAAAGTACAATGTTCTACTGTCTTCATATACAGCCACTTTCAAAAAGTACCAAACACTTCAATATCATTAACCGTTTTTCCAGGCATACAACACAACACCACACATCCCTGGAGCAGAAACAAATTCTCCTCATCTAATCACTAAGACTTGTAAAAAAATTCCATAATAAAACACCATCCAAGAGTATATCTTTTTAAACATAACCATGCTCTCACTATGTCTTTAACAGTCTTATTGAGAGATCTTTATGATATCTCTCCGGTTTGTTTCTGTGTCACCATGCTGCCATTGTACTACTTCAATTTTTATTCTTTTGCTGACTCTTGAGATTTTCTATTTGCCAGTACATCCACCTAAGGTCCCTTCCAACCCAAAGCATTCTATGATTCAATGAATCCAGACTTTCCCAATAAGCTATAAGAAGGTACTATGTATCTGCAATCACTGTACTTCACTTACCAATACAAGTACGACTGTCATTGCTACTTATTATATATCCTGAAGGGCAATAACACATCCCTCCTGATGGAGAAGAATGACAGCGATACTGGCAACTCAGAGCAGCACAGTGTGATATGTCTAAAAAGGAAATAAAATACTTCAGAAATACAATTACACATATTACCAGCAGAACAGCTTTTTGCCTTACTAACAGTTAAAAAGCTATAGTCTTCTTTATAAGTCATCTACAATTTCAGGAACGGCTTCTTAAAACAACTCTACACAAGAAATTATCTCTGAAGTTCCACAAAATTGCATGTGCTTATATACATGCAGGCAAGGAAATGCAAGAGAGAAGGTAAGCTACTGGTTATAACAGGTTTTCAGAATGGGGTTAAAGGATAAGCATCAATGTTACGTGAACCACCACTAGTAAATGCCATGTAAAAAGCTGCACAGAGGAAGCCATCTGCAATGCACCATACCTTTCTCTGGCTCCACAAGACCTACTTGTGAACAACACCTCCTCCAGCTCCATCTATAGGCATGTGACCTCATCATTTACTCTTTTATGCAGGAAAAAACCTACTACATTATATTAAGAAGAATATGTATATTAGTCCAATATATTAGAATATATTGGTCAGGTTGTGTCCATGGAGAAACTCTTCTTTAGCCTTTTCTTCTCTCTCTCTTTTTTCTTTTTTCCTTCACCACTTCTCCCTTTCCTTGTACTACTACCTAATAAACAATTCAGTGACAGGTGATCAAATTATGGTTGTAAAGCAGTTGCTGACTTCCACCTCCTTCCTTTTGCTCTTGCTTTTTCTCAGTTTCTTCTGTTAAAGGCCTTGCTTTGCAGCCCACGTCTGATGTTATGACTCAAATAGACAGCTAAGCAAGAGATGCTTTTTACAATAAGGTTTAATTTCCTATTATATTTACTGCTCTCCTTTCCCAAAAGGCATGATTTTATTAATAGGCACTTTCCTCTTCCTAGAAATTAAAAATGTAAAATACCCTGGTCAAAGCAGTCCCAACAAAAATAGCGAGCTTCCAAAACATCAGCGTTGTTTAGGAGACAAAAAGTGAATGTAAAAAGATACTAATGCTGATGTTTCTGCTATTCCGTGTATGCTTTTGATTCTAATACGTACTGCAGTGTCTGCGCGCAGTGATGTTAGTTTCATCTTCTCCTGCAGGGCAGTCTGCAGCCCCATCACACACTTTCCCAATTGGAATGCAACGCCCTGACCCAGGGCAGGCCCACTCTCCCGGGTAGCATTCATGACGACCACTTTCTATGGAAAAGAAAAACAAGAATAACTGAGGATCATGTTTCAAATAATACTTAGAATTTCTTCCCTAACACCTTCCCAAAGCATCTCTAACCTTCATTATCCACTTTCTGGTTCTTGCACACAGCTGGGAAAGACTATAGAAGAAACAGCGTCTACACTTCCCTGGCATGCTTTTTTTTTTTTTTTACCTTCAAAGTGCGATGCAAACAATACTTGTGCAGACACATGAATCATTTTAGCTTTCTGTTGTTAGAAACAGTAAAACCATTTAGCTTCAGACTAACTGAAAATGGAACTCTCATTTTGTGGTTTCAAAACATGCAAAGGATGTCTGGATGAAGAGCATAATGTTCATCATAGAAAAGGCCAATGAAAGAGAAAAAAGCCCACGCTTTCATTCATTAAAATTTCTGTTTCTCACATGACAAATCTTGGCAGGAGACAAGTTATTTTCATTTTCAACCAATTGATTTTGATTATTAGGAGACTCCTGTGTCTTAACAGATGACCTTAAAAATCTCCACAGGAAAAAAAAAACCCAAGAGATGTAAGAGAAGATGTAAAAGAAAAAAGATATTGCTATATGCTAAACTTCATTTGCATCATACTTGGAATCACAGCAATAAAACTCTCACAGACACAACAGTAAAAAACATTGCATAAGAAAAAAAAGAAACAGGTGAAGATAGAATTCTAAGGTTTTCACAGTATTAAAATGTATTAGCTTAGTGAAGTCTTCCTTTGAAAATGTCATCATTAGAAGTTAGCATTAGTATATACCACATCCTCTTTCATCTTCGTTATCTTCACAATCATCATCTCCATCACATATCCAGCTCTGATGAATGCAACGGCCACTTGGGCAAGTGAAGAAGTTGCCTCTGCAAGTTGCATAAGCTAAGGAAAGAAACATGAGAAAATCAAAGTACTCTAAGTGACTAAAAGGTTAGAAATAGTAACATTTTCTCATAGATGAACAGTCATTTATAATCTCTCCTGAAAAACTGAGTTAGTTCCACATCTTATATATATTAGAAACACTGTTGGTTTGCTTGGGTTTAGGAATGACCTTTATTTTAGAACACTCTGGCTCTTCATGTAGATGAAAGAGAAGGTTAAATTTCTCAGTTAGCTGTGCATCTAGACACAAGACGCCTTACTAGCATGGTTCCTGAAGGTGGACATGACAAGGAGACGATACTCAAGACATCAAGAGGTGAAATATGTGTATGCCTTGTACTAAGAGAAACAGTTTTAAAAACCCAATGAACATTTATGTCAAAGCCATCCATGATTGGGAAGTATTCCCTGCTAAGAGTTCATTTGTGGGTCCTCGAAAAGGAAGACACTTCCAAAGACATAAAAGAGAAATATCGGGGGGGGGGGGGGGGGGGGCTACGGGGGGGGGGGGTGTGGGGGGGGGGGGGAGGGGGGTGGGGGGGGGGGGGTGGGGGGGGTGCGCCCGCGGCAGCTCCCGGCCACGGGCCTGCTGCCACCCCAGCAGCTGACTCACGCCGGGCCCACACCCCACGGAGCCCTGAGTCGGCTCCGAAAACATCAGTCCGCCCTGCGAGGAGCCGCGGGGCGCGGCCGTGACTCACGGAGGGGCAGAGGGAGCCCGGTCGTCAATCCGGGCTCTAACCAGGCTAAATATTACAACTGTGTCCGCGGGGGTGAGGTACGATCCTTCGCTTCACTGGAGGGCTGAGCAGAGGTGGCCCCCGGCTGCTGTGAGCACGGCCACCGCACGCAGCCACGTCCGAGGGGAGCAGCGGGCTCGGCGCGGTTGCTGTTAGCTCCTCGTCCCAAATCTCAAGTACAGGCAGGGCCAGAGCGCTGGAATTTCCAGTTACGTGGACGCTTTGGGAATTTTGTTCATAGAAAATGTGTTTTAAAGATGACCCACAAAGGAAGATGAATAGGTTGCTGCTTTCCTCCTGCTTGACTGTTGCCATTTAAGGCCATGAATTAGGTCAGGGGCAGACTGGGGTTTTCACTCAGAAACATCAAGCACTTACAGTCTTGATTACCTATTTTGCTTCTAGGCCTGTGAGAAGGCTCTGTAGTTGAAGTGGAAAACACCTCTTAGCCCGTAAATGAGAGAGAGCCTCAGTAAGAGCATCTGTACCTGCTTTGTTTGTCATGCATTTCACTTAAATAGAAGGTAACGACAAATTAAATCCAGAGGCCCTTCAGTCAAGACCGACTTGTTTGACATCTGGGAAAAATACCAACCTGCCATATTTGCAGTCATCAGGGAAAGCAGAGGCTAGGGTGGAGGAGACCTGCATTTCCAATGCAAATGGTAAATAAAATCATCACCAGGGCCCATAAGCAGAGCAAAAGCCCTGCCCAGGGAGCCAGGTCGGCTGGAGAAGCCTGCGTTGGGACTAGCCACGGGTTCCCGCCAGCCCTGGGGCGTACGTGGACCAGACAGCAGCTGATGACCCTGAATAAGAGCTGGGAACAGAGATAGGTGTAAGAACCTCCCAAGGAGAAACCAGGCTCGCAAGGTTTTGTAAGAGGAGCTGCACTTAGATTCATGATCCACCAAGTAAATGAGCAATGTGGCGGTGTAGATAAGACATGGAGGTTGAATGCAAGGCAGCAGCAGGACATCAGATGGGCGGTAGAGGAGGAAGGAAATGAACAGCTACACCAGACTCTGGCGTTTCTCTTGGTGGTTGCCGGGAGGTGGCCGGACGGTGAGAGGAGAAACCCTCCCTGCCGCGCTTTGCTGCAGGAACGCTCCTCTCAGTGTGGGCGCTTGGGAGCCCTCTGTGAAGGTGGGTTCAGTTCAGAGCTGGGCCTGATCTCAGGGCAGACTTTGACCGTCTCATGACTAATACACAGTTTTCTTAGCCCAAAGAAGGCAGGCACATATCATGCTGTCCCAGTCCAGGAGGGCAAGCAAACAAATTAATGCTAATATCAAGATACTTTGCTCTGTATAAGCCGAAAGCTCTTAACTGTTCGAGGCCAGACTGACCTGGGGAATTTTTCCCCCCCCTGGGAATTCTTGGGTCATTTCTCTCCTCTGATTCTTGTTAAGGCTGATACAGTCTGGACGTCTCATCTTTTTGTCAGCATGACTAAAGTCCAGCGGGACTACAGTGGCCAGAGCACTCGGTGAGCTTGGGTCACCTGCTAGCTCCACTGCCGTAAGTGATTTTCAATACTTGATACCGTTTAATACCATCAGGCCTGCTAAAGCAGATTACAGAGGGGTATAATGCAAGTCAGGGCAGGCTCCAGGTCAGCAATCCCTCTGCAAAGACCAAAGACCAGGACTCCTCCTGCCCCAGGCGCAGCCGATACCCACAGTCCCATCCCCGAAGCGACACCTCGGAAAGCCCATTTTCTGCAGCTGACGCTTTGCACCCTCGGAGGGGACTTCTGCAAGGAGGCCAGATGTGTTCAAATGCTCTGGGATTTCCTGGGACTTTTGCACGCCGGCACCTCTCTGAAGCAGCACACACTCTCTAACATGAGAACCGGACACCCCCCACCCCCCCCAACTGGGGACCGTTTCTGGTCAACACTCCCTGACACAGCTAAGAGACAATGAGGCCCTTCAGGGCTAAATCCCGAGAGCTGCAACCATCTCCTTTGCCAAGGACATCACTAATTCCTGGTGGTGGCTTAATGCCATAAGCGGCTCCGTGAGGTGACTTTCCAGGTCACCAGCTAATTGAAGGTGAAGTGCCAGTGACTGTCTCCAGCAGGAGCGAAAGTTGGGAGCTCTGGGGGAAGAAAGGCCGTAAAATGTGTTTGCTCAGCTCCCTTTAGCTGAGCCAGCTTCCCCCCCAGGGCAGCTAAAGGGAGGCGAGGAAGGGCTGGGTGGCTTGCAAGGATCTACAGCCGAGTCCCGCCGTCTCTGCAGCCTGAGAAATCCCGGTACGTCACCGCTGCTGAGCCAAGCCTGGCCCGTGGGTGGCCATTTTAAACCTCCTGGTCCCCTCACAACCCCTGGCTATTTGTGTGCTGGAGCGGAGGAGGAGGTGGTAGCCAGGGGACTGCTTACTCCCTACACATCTTCTCCTTTGAGTCTTGCTCGTGGCTGGTGGGTTCAAGAGCCAGGAGATGGCTAAACCAACTCCTCTGCTGCCCTTCCTGTGACAGGCCCCTCGGCATTTCCCCACCTCTGTGAAACAGTGAGGGGCGAACCCAGCCCTCCGAAACCCGATGATGGAGAACCTGTGGTTAAAAAAAAAAATCCCCCCTCTTCCAGCGCTTGGCGTTCCTGAGAGGAAACCACTCCGGGCTCCCCCCTGCTCGCCGGAGTTGGGAGCAGTGAGTAATGCTCGCAGGCTTCCCTGCCCGGCACCACATTCTTTTCTCCATCATGTAATGGCCCAGAGGAGGAATAAACGGAGCCTTGCTGGAGCAGCCTGCAGAGAGCTGTGCGTGCCGCAGCCTCGTGCCAGAGAGGCGTCGGGAAGGGTTGTGCTGGGCTCAGCCCCGTGGTTCTGGGGGGCTGTTTGCCTAGAACAGTAAGTGAAAGAGGAAGAAAGGAGAAAAAAAAAAACCCACCCTGCAAAGCGTTAACTACCAGAAAGCCTCGCCTGCTGTGCTCTGGAGCATGAAGATCAGCCCTGCTCCCCTGTGCCCAGCGGCTCCCCACCAGCCCGTCGCTCGCCTGCTCCCTGTGCCCGCACCTCTCCCTGCCTGAGCTGCTCTCAGCCCCCGGTGTTCTGCTGCGCTGCGATTTCTCCCTCACCGCCACCGTCATCTCTTCTGTTCTTTGTGTCTCAACACATTTTTCCACAGCTCCTAGTGACCATTTCAGGGAGGGCTGAAGGAAGACGCCCCATTTCCCTCTTGCTTTCATCTCTCCTTGCCTCCTGGCCTTTTTCCTGCCCCACTCCCTCTCCAGGAGCTGCCATCGCCTCCTCCTCACCCCATTTCCCCAAGACCTCAGGTTATAAGCCCAGTTTGGGCCTTGCTCCAACCTGTTTCACCTCCCCTGTTGCAAACTGGTGCTTCCAGTAGCTCGTCTGCCCGGCCTGGTGTCTGCACCTACAGCCCTGCCGGGCTCCTACAGCACCCGGGAGGAAGGCTGAGGAGATGAAGGGCAGAAACCGGCAGGTCCACCCTGCATACAGCATGATGCTGGAGCGGGATCGGGCCAGGTAGAGGATTAAAGAGCCACCGTTCCCCGCCTTTCATCTGCTGTGAGCATGACACAACCATGGCCATTAGCTCTTCAAAGACAGGCAGGTTGGAGGAGCCTGGGGAAGGCAGCTCACCTGCGAGTCAGGCCCCAAGGTCTGGTCTGCCTGAGCTGGCAATGCGCAGCATCACCCGGCTTTGCTCTCCCTGGTCCCTGAGCAGGTCCTCTCCGTCTCCTTCCTTCCACAGCAGTGGCTCCAGCTCCTGGGGAATTTGCTGTGCCCAGCAGGGTCTTGGCTCCCAGCACAGCTTCGTGAGGGTCCCCGCTGTGGCTGCTCCTTTTCATGAAACTGGAGAACTCCATGCACCCAACAAGGCTGGAGCTTCAGAGAAGGTTCAGGAGCCCAAAAGCTGGGGCAGAGCCAAGAAGCCATGCAAACCGCTTTCCTGGTGGAGGCTGGGCTAGAGGCAGGTATCTGCACTGCCCACAGCGAGTCCTGGAGCTGCCGGTGTCGCTGGCCCTGCGAGAGCATCCTCCCTCCCACACCCTTTTCCCAGCCCCACCCCTGCCCAGTGGCCCTGCTCTCTGAAGTCTTTTTCCACTTCACCAAAGACTTTCTCTCACTTTCACCTGAAAGCTGCTCCACCCAGCTAAGTCTGCCAGGGAGAATGAGTCTCCCCAGCCTGAACCCAGGCCTTCATCCCAGGGCAGGCCAGGAGCAGGACAGACCAGCTCAGGCTCCTGCTGCAGGGAGACGAGGGGACCCTGCCCCAACAAACTGGGGAGCAGCCCAGCAAGAAGCCTGCTGCTCCAGCATCAACACTTGCAGCACCAGCACCACCCGGGTTGGTTTCACCATGCCAGAGCCAGTCACACTGACCGAGCAGACACTCACCCGAGGCAGCACTCCAGCAGGCACAGTTGGATCCCCGCTCAGCCCAGCTCCTCCAGCAGCTCCCCACTGCACACGCTGGCATTGCATGGAGAGCTCCAGCCCAGGGCAGCCTCGGAGACCCACAGGCCTGGCAGGCTCAGCTCTTCCCTCTTCTATCACCAGGAGCCACCTGGCTCCCACAGCACCCAGCCCCAGGCAGATGGCTGACCCGCACAGCCTGGCAAGCCTAGATCAGAGCATGCAGTAACCGCCAACAAGTGGCACAGAGGAAAGAAAATGAACAATCAACACCAGTCAAGCCTCTATGGTGTGCACTTTTATTTGAACTGGTCTTAAGTCAGTGTACAGGTAGCCCCTCCCTCCTCCACATACTGGCACCACTTCTCCTAGACCCTGCGGGGGACTGTAAAGCCTTCATTCACATCTATCACTGGGGAACACAGCCCGCTTGCTTGACAAATCGAAGAGAAAAAAGGATCAAGTGTGTTTTGTTTTTAAGGCGGAAAGATACAAAAAGACACTTGTTGGGTTACATAATTTACAGACAAGCAATTATGACCTAACACCAGAAACTGGCATCGGCTCCCTCCGAGCTGGGCTGCTGCCTTCACAGAGGCGAGTAACTTCCTGTAACAATGCGTAACAATATTTGGAATGACTATTAAAAAAAGAAACAAATGTACAATCAAAGTCCTCAGATGCATTGTAGAACTTTGGGGGCGTTCGCTCCAACATGTTTCGTTTTAAGACTGCTGCTGACACCTTCACCGTTCCAGTTTTTTAATCCTGAGTCAAGCGCCAAAAAAAAAACAAATAAAGCCATGCCAATCTCGTCTTGTTTTATGCGCATTTATGGGTTTTGTTTCATCACAAGGGTGTGGGTGTTGGTAACAGTCCGGTTTAGAAGCATTTGCGGTGGACAATGGAAGGTCCGGATTCATCGTACTCCTGCTTGCTGATCCACATCTGCTGGAAGGTGGACAGGGAGGCCAGGATGGAGCCTCCGATCCAGACAGAGTACTTGCGCTCAGGCGGGGCAATGATCTGCAGGGAAGGGGAGGGATCGGTCAGACACAGTGTCACACCCCCCGCCCACGCACAGCCCCGCAGCAGGGAGCTGCCTAATTCCCTTATCCAGCCTTGGCCAAGATACCAATGAAGTCCAAACAGGCTTAAGACACAACCTCACAGACCCACCTCCCTCCTCCCCGCTTTGCAGCCAGTATTTACACTAATCCCACTGTGCAGATGGTGGGTGGATGCTATCTTCTCCAGAGCAAGGCTGCACTAGTCACAGAACTACAGCATCCATCTTCTCTAGCAGGAGTCTGGCTTACCCCCCCTCCCCCGAACTTCCACATGAACAGGGGTGCTGAGAGGTTCCCCTGACCCCACCCTACCTTGATTTTCATTGTGCTGGGTGCCAGGGCTGTGATCTCCTTCTGCATCCTGTCAGCAATGCCAGGGTACATTGTGGTACCACCAGACAGCACTGTGTTGGCATACAGGTCCTTACGGATATCCACGTCGCACTTCATGATGGAGTTGAAGGTAGTTTCATGGATACCACAGGACTCCATACCTGTGAGGAAGAAGCGGTCTCAAGTCAGCACGGGCTCAGATGCAGCCAAGGAAGCCTTAGGAGCTACTACGGGCAACCAAGAGACCAGCAGCCTCTCCAGTGGGAAGGCACTACAAAGCCATGACTGACAGGCTCAGCCTCTTGTCCTGCTGTCCCAAGTCCCTCAAACAGCTTTAGGCTGTGTGGAAAGTGAGGCTAACTGGTGGGACAGCACAGACCCTGCCACCAGCTGCCACCGTCCCCAGGTCCCCCTTTACAGAAAGCAATGTTGAGGGACACAGGGTACAACAGAAGAGTTGGGACTTACCCAGGAAAGACGGCTGGAAGAGGGCCTCAGGGCACCTGAACCTCTCATTGCCAATGGTGATGACCTGGCCATCAGGGAGTTCATAGCTCTTCTCCAGGGAAGAGCTAGAGGCAGCTGTGGCCATCTCCTGCTCAAAATCCAGGGCGACATAGCACAGCTTCTCCTTGATGTCACGCACAATTTCTCTCTCAGCTGTGGTGGTGAAACTGTAGCCTCTCTCTGTCAGGATCTTCATGAGGTAGTCCGTCAGGTCACGGCCAGCCAGATCCAGACGGAGGATGGCATGGGGGAGGGCATAACCTTCATAGATGGGCACAGTGTGGGTAACACCATCACCAGAGTCCATCACAATACCAGTGGTGCGACCAGAGGCATACAGGGACAACACAGCCTGGATGGCTACATACATGGCTGGGGTGTTGAAGGTCTCAAACATGATCTAGGGAGAGAAAAGCAGGGGTTGTGTTAACAGCAGAAACCAAGCTCTCACCACACGTCTACCCTAAGTCCATGCAAGTGTGGTTTTACTTTTGTCCCTAGGTAAGAGACTTCTCTCCACTCCCCCTCGAAGTCCATGCTTATGTCACCTGGTTCCCACCCACATCTGCCAGGTCAGAGCCCGAGCAGGGACACCACCACCGACCCATCCCCACATCACAGCAAGGAACAAAACAGATGCCGAGTAAACTACAGTACAGTCACTCGAGGCTGGTAAATGGATTAGTGGGTCTAGGCAGAAACAGCGGTTAGACAAGTTGCTAGTTCAGTCTCAGAGAAAGCCAGCTTAGAAGAGCAAACAAAACCTGTCAAGGTCCAGCAAAGAGGAGACTCAGGTCAGGAAAGGAAAACCCTGTAAAGATGGCAAAAAGGGAGAATAGTGGTGAAGGAGGAGAGGACAACATGGAAGAGGAGAGCTGGTCTGCAGCCACATCTGCTGTAGCTCTAAGCCTCAGAGTTTTTACCCACCTGTGTCATCTTCTCTCTGTTGGCTTTGGGGTTCAGGGGAGCCTCTGTGAGCAGCACAGGGTGCTCCTCAGGGGCTACTCTCAGCTCGTTGTAGAAAGTGTGGTGCCAGATCTTCTCCATGTCATCCCAGTTGGTGACAATGCCGTGCTCAATGGGATACTTCAGGGTCAGGATACCTCTTTTGCTCTGGGCTTCATCACCAACGTAGCTGTCTTTCTGGCCCATACCAACCATCACACCCTGCACAACAAAGAACAAGAGGTAAGTCCAGCTGAAGGGCAAGCCCCACTGGGTGGATAACCAGCTTTTCCCAAAGCTGGGTGGCCAGTTACCATCCCCACTCTACCAAGAAAGGCATTCAGCCAACGCTCCACCACACGCTGCAGGAGAACATGTTCCCCACCCATTGTGTTGCAGCACAGAAGCCTCTTGGCTTTATAAAGCCAAGTAAGAGGGCTTCTTGGTGCTCGGTGCCTCTAGGGGAACTGTTTCCACCAAAAAATCCCACCCTTTAGTCCGGTAACAGGCACCCCATCCACGTACCTGGTGTCTGGGGCGACCCACGATGGATGGGAAGACAGCACGGGGTGCATCGTCCCCGGCGAAACCAGCCTTGCACATACCGGAACCATTGTCCACAACGAGGGCGGCGATATCGTCATCCATGGCTGGCTGCGGAAGGAGAGCAGAGGAACGGGGACATGAGCACCACCGGCCACCGAGCGCGGCCCCGCGGTAGCGGACGGGGAAGGGCCTCCCCCCCCATTTCCTCCCCGCACCGCTGCTCCCGCCGCCCGCTAGAGGGTGCGGCGCCTCCCTGAGCCCGCCGCGCGCGCGCTCGGGACAAAGGAAGTCCCGGCGCC
>Ga0181612_155274_pt1 | contig 23365 bp, 16 predicted proteins | sample HoacroProtozoa21_FD_119630 | JGI IMG/M metagenome (GOLD analysis project Ga0181612, IMG submission 119630) | Hoatzin crop microbial communities from Cojedes, Venezuel. Combined Assembly of Gp0051906, Gp0051904, Gp0051908
CCGGCACCTACTGCATGGAGTGCGATGAATGCGTCAGCGGTCACAGCGAAAACTGCTCCAATCAAGAAGTCTCCAAACTGGCCGGCACGGGCGGATTTGCCCAGTACATTGCTGTGAAGGGTGAAAAGATCCGCCGCGGCGGCATCTATTACATTCCGGACGACGTCTCCTATGAAGCAGCCAGCCTTGGAGAACCACTGACTTCGGTCTATGCCTGCCAGGACAACATCAAAGTCGGTTATCCGGACACCGTCGTCATCATCGGCGCCGGCCCGATTGGCGACTTCCACGCGCAGCTGGCCAAAATCCGGGGCGCACAGAAAGTCTATATGATCGACATCAACCAGAAGCGTCTGGAAATGGCGAAGCAGTTTGGTGTGGATGAAATCATCAACAGCACCGAAGTCGATCCCATCGAAGCGGTCCTGAAACTGACGGATGGCAGGGGTGCGGACAAGGTCATCTCCGCCACGCCCGTCAACTCCACGCAGACCCAGAGCATCCACATGGTGCGCAAGGGCGGTCTGGTCGTCTTCTTCGGCGGCGTGCCGAAGGGGTCCATGACCGAATTGGATGCCAACCTGATCCATTACAACAACATCTGGATCAAAGGTCATTTCGGCGCCTCTTATGAGCAGTCCAAGGCGGCCTACAAGCTGGCCATCAGCCCGAACTTCCCCACCGACAAATTCATCACTCATATTCTTCCCCTGGACCAGATCAACGAGGGCATTCACCTGGCCAAGACCGGCGAAGCCATCAAAGTCTGTCTGCATCCCTGGGACGAATAACCTCATACATCTCCCCTTTTCAAAAAAGAACCGGCCCCGCGGGGTCGGTTCTTTTTGTTTGTTACATTCCCAGGAGGTCACGGTTGGTGAAGGAGACGGTCAGGGTGTGATCCTCTTGGGGGTTGGGGTATTTGATTTTGACGGACTTCAGGCGTTCGCTGTAGTACCAGCCGCTTTCGGATTCGTCGAGTTTGCGGCGGTTGAGGAAGTGCTTGAGTTCCTTGTTGCCCACTTTGACCGTGAACGGGGCCTGTTCGGGGTGGAGCATGTCGATGACCAGGTTTTTCACCTTGGTCTCATAGGTTCCGGTGGAGGTGAAGGTCAGGGTGGTCTGTTCGCCGGATCTCATCTGAATGTCCGTGCGTTTGAAGACGCCCTGTTCATAGTCCCGGGTGGTGCCGTCGTCATCGTAGAGGACGAAATCTGCGTCCCGGTCCGGCACGCAGAGGATTCGGAGCGTCTCCGGCGTCTGGGTCGAGAGGTTGGTGAGTTTGTCCTCGGACAGCGGCAGGATGGCGCCGCTCTTCAGAAAGAGCGGGATGCTTTGGAGGTCCACCGGGAGCGTGATCGTCTGGCCGCCTTCATAGGCTTTTCGGGTGGTGTAGTCGTAGAAGGTGGCACCTTTGGGCAAGTAGATTTGCCGCTCCGTGGCACCCTCCTCCACCACGTTGGCCACCAGGAGGGAATCCCCGAACATGTAGGTGACGCCTTCGTCGTAGCAGTCGGGATCGTTCTGGAAGGCGGAGAGGAGCGGTTCCGCAATGGGAAGGCCTGTCTCGTGGGCGCGGTACATCAGGGAGTACAGGTACGGGGACATCTGATAGCGCAGCTCGATAGCGGCGCGGATGAGATCCTTGACATTGCTGTACATCCAGGGTTCCGTGACGGTGTTGTCCGTGTTGGTGGAGTGGATGGAGAAGCGCGGCTGGAAGATGCCGTTCTGCACCCACCGGACAAAGAGTTCCGCGCTGGGGGCCGGGCCGTAGAAGCCGCCGATGTCACAGCCCTGGTTGGCCACGCCGGAGAGGCTCATGCCCAGGATAGTGGCAATGTTGTATTTCAGGGAGTCCCAGGACGTCCGGTTGTCTCCGGCCCAGGTCTGGGCCAGCCGCTGGATGCCGGCGGAACCGGCGCGGCAGACAATGTACGGGCGGGCATTCCCCTCTTCCCGGATGGCCTCCTCCGTGGTCTGACACATGAGGTTGGCCATGACGGGTTTCAGCTGACCGATGGTGCCGCCGGCGCCCTCAAAGGAGACTTTGGCGTCGAGGTCGGTGATGCTGTCGTATTCGCAGTTGTCATTCCAGATAGAGGCCGTGCCGTAGTCCAGAACATAGGATTTCAGGTAGTGTTTCCAGGCGGCGCGGGCCTCCGGCTTCGTGAAGTCCACGAAGTTGGCGGGGCCGCCCCACCAGGTGCCGATGACTGGCTCGCCCGTGCTGGCATCCTCTACGAACATGCCCTTCTGGTCCATTTCGTCCCGGAACGGGTGGCAGAGCAGCATGCCGGGCTTGACGTTGGGGGACACGGTGATGCCGTGTTCGGCCATCTGAGTGAAGAACTCTTTGGGGTCCGGGAACTTGTCGGGATTCCAGACAAAGGTGCAGCGCTTGGTGCCCTCGGAGGTCTCCCCTTCGCACCAGCCGGAGGACAGCTGGAAGCCGTCCGCGGGGATGCCCTCTTCTTCCGTGGTGCGGATGAAGTCCAGGATCTCCTCGTCACAATGCTCCGGCAGTTCGGCGTAGTACATGGAGGAGCCGAGGTAGCCGAGAGCTGCCTTGGGCAGGAGGACGCTCTTGCCCGTGAGGTCGGTGTAGCGCTCGAGGATGTCCCGCACTTTGGGGCCGTGGAGAATAAACAGGTCCAGGTCTCCGCCGTCGGCGCGGAAGCGGCTGTGGCGGGGCCAGTAGTTGCTGTGGGCGCGGCCGAGGTCGAAGTCCGACTCATACGTGTTGTGGTAAAAGAAGCCGGTGGCCGCCCGGGTCTGGCGGTTGAGTTTGATGTAAAACGGGATATGCTTGTACAGCGGGTCCGCCTGGACAGGGTCGTAACCCATGGTGTCGCCCGCGGCGTTTTTCAAATACTGGTTACGCTTGTTGAGGGTTCCGGTGCGTTCGCCGAAGCCGTAGAAACCGTCCCCTTCTTGAATTTCAGCCAGGTGGATGCGGCGGCCGTTGGGGTCGCACTGCCAGGAGACACCGGGCAGATCCCGGTGCAGAACGAGTCCGTCCGCGTCCAGGACCTGGATAGCGAACGGATTTTTTTGCAGTTCGACGGTCAGGGTGGTTCCCTTTAGGATCAGCCTGTCCCCCTGGTCGTCGAGCTGTGCGGTTTTCGGTTGAATGCGGGTCCTCTGGTCCCCGAGCAGGTCGTCCATGCGGTCCTCCCAGCCCGTCAGGGTCAGGGTGTAGGAGGCCTCTTCGAACGCGCTGTCAAAGCCCGCGCGGATGCGCAGGATGTCGTCCGTCAGAAACCAGATGCGGAATTCCGCAGCGTCGGTCTGCACGGACCAGTAGGAACCGTGGTCTTGAATGCCTGTCAGGGTGCGGCAGAGTTTCATGCTTCTTCTCCTGCAAGTTCGTTCCAGAATCGTACAGCTTCGTCCAGCCAGCCGTCGACGTCCATGCCGATGCCGAGGCCGAAGCTGTGTCCGCCTCTGCGGCCCAGTTTGAGCTTCGTGGGCACGCCGAGCCGTCGTAACTTCCGCTCCATTTTGAGCGTGTTGAGGACCGGCACGGTCGTGTCGTCCCGGTTGGCGGTGAAATAGGTCGGCGGATAGTCGGCGTCGACCAGGCTGACCAGGCGGTACGGTTTGACGGTGGACCACTTGTAGTCCACGCCGCCGATCCGTTCCAGGAAATCCCGGGCCGAACCCACGACCTTAGCCAGGACGACGTAGTCCCGGAGCAGGCTGGTGGTGTAGGCCTGGACCATGAGTTCCGGCTTGGGAACGGTGGTATGGGTGTAACCGTGTTCTTTGGTGCCGAACAGGCCCGCCACAAGGGCCCCGGCAGAGAAGCCGCCGATCATATAGTGGCCCTGTTTGACGTGGAGTTCTTCGGCGTGGTCGTGGATCCACTGCATTCCCCTCCGGGTGTCCGCAATGGACTTGTCGATGACCGGCCGCTGCTGGGTGCGGTAGTACAGAAGGAACGTGGGAATGCCGAGCTCATTGAGCCGGGCCGCCACCGGGAAGCCTTCGACCAGGCCCCACTGGCGGTTCAGGCCGCCGCCGGAGAGGATGACCGCGTAGGGGCGGTCTTTTTCCGCCACCGGGAAATAGAGCACTTTGGCCTCTTCCCGGTCCGGCTCCTCCTGCCGCTCCTCGTCCGTGTACACGTCATAGATGACCTGCTGTCCGGATTCAAGCAGTTCCTTCGCGCGGTCCAGGCCTTTCTGGAACCCGACGCGTTCGAATCCGTACCAGCCCAGGGTGCGGTCCCGCATCCGGTCGTCCAGGTGCGTGAAAAAGTAGTCCGACAGGGGCGCGTATTCCCCGCTGTCGATCAAATCCCCGACGTATAAATCGGGCGTTATGGGTAATGCCATTGTCTGCAACTCCTTAGAACAGGCTCATCTGGCTGGACTCGGGGATGCCGTCGAGGGCGCCGAGTTCACGAAGGGAGGTGACCACGGCGCTGGAGATGCCGGCGCGGCGGGTGAGGTCCTCCACAGAGATGTACTCCCCTTCGCCGTCGTCCTTGGCCGCTTCCAGGGCGTTGGCCGCGGAGGCGCCCAGGCCTTTGATGGACGAGAACGCCAGACGGATCTTGCCGTCCTCCAGGGTGTAGGTCGTGCCTTTGGACTTGTAAAGGTCCACCGGCAGGAACTGGATGCCGCGGGCCAGCATTTCCAGGACCACCTGGAGTCCGGTGAATTCGGACTGCTCGGTGGCGGAGGCGTCCCGGCCCTTGGACTTGATCTCATTCATGCGGGTCTTCACGTAGTCCCGACCGGAGAGGATGGCGTGGGCATCCAGGTCTTCGCCGCGGACGGTGAGGAACGTGGCGTAGTATTCGGTCGGGCGGTACAGTTTGTACCAGGCCAGGCGGAGTGCCGCACTGACGTAGGCGGCCGCGTGGGCCTTCGGGAACATGTACTTGATTTTGTAGCAGGAGTCAATGTACCACTGCGGCACATTGTGGTCTTTCATGGCCTGGACGTGCTCCTCCGTCAGGAGTTTGCCGGCCTTGCCCTTTCGGACGATCTCCATGATTTTGAAAGCCATGTCCGGCTCCAGACCGTAGTGCATGAGGCCGACCATGATGTTGTCCCGCGTACCGATGACTTCGGAAATGGTGCAGGTGCCGTCGTGGATCAGTTCCTGGGCGTTGCCCAGCCAGACGTCCGTGCCGTGAGACAGGCCGGAAATCTGGAGCAGGTCAGAGAAGTTCTTCGGCTGGCACTCCATCAGCATGCCACGGACGAAGTTGGTGCCCATCTCCGGGATGGAGAGCGTGCCGGTTTCGCAGTCGATATCTTCGGCCGTCACGCCGAGCGGTTCGGGGCTGGTGAAGAGTTTGTAGATCTCCGGGTCACAGATGTCCACGTCCATGACCGGAATCCCGGTCATGTCCTCCAGGTACTTGTACATGGTGGGCACATCGTGTCCGAGGTTGTCGAGTTTCAGGATGGTGTCGTGCAGGAAATGGAAGTCAAAGTGCGTGGTCTTCATGCCCTTGTCCGGGTCATCCGACGGGTACTGGACCGCGGTGAAGTCCGTGACATCATAGGCATTCGGCACGACGACCATGCCGCCCGGGTGCTGACCGGTGGTCCGTTTGACGCCGGTGCAGCCGCGGGTCAGGCGGTCGATCTCCGCGCTGTTGGCGGTGACCCCCTTTTCCTCGAGGTATTTGCGTACGTAGCCGTACGCGGTCTTGTCCGCCACGGTGGCCACGGTGCCGGCTTTGAAGACGTGGTCTTCGCCGAACAGTTCAATGGTATAGAGGTGCGCCCGGTTCTGGTATTCGCCGGAGAAGTTGAGGTCAATATCCGGGGATTTGTCGCCGTGGAAGCCGAGGAAGGTCTCGAACGGAATGTCGTGGCCGTCCCGGACCATGGCGGTGCCGCAGACCGGACAGTTCTTGGGTGGAAGGTCGTAGCCGGAGCCGACTTCGCCGTTCAGGAAGAACTCGGTGTGTTTGCACTCCGGGTTCGGACAGCGGTAGTGCGGCGCCAGCGGGTTGACTTCGGAGATGCCCGAAGCGTTGGCCACGAACGACGAGCCGACAGATCCCCGAGAGCCGACGTGGTAGCCGTGCTCTTCCGAGTTCTGGACCAGTTTCTGGGCAATCATATACAGGACGGCGAAGCCGTTCTTGATGATGGAGTCCAGCTCCTTGGACAGCCGCTTTTCCACGTACTCCGGTACCGGGTCTCCGTACAGTTCTTTGGCGCGGTCCCAACAGAGCTGCTGGAGCTGTTCTTCCGCGCCGTCGATGCTGGGCGGGAAGCTGCCGGCCGGAACCGGGCGGATGGATTCCACCATATCCGCAATGCGGTTCGGGTTCGTGACGACCACTTCTTTACAGCGGTCCGGACCCAGGTACGAGAACTCTTCGAGCATCTCGTCCGTAGTCTTGAAGTACAGCGGCGGCTGGTTGTCCGCGTCCGTGAAGCCCTGGCCGGCCATGATGATGGCACGGTACTGGGCGCACTCCGGATCAATGAAGTGGACGTCTCCGGTGGCCACCGTCATCTTGCCGGCGCGGTCGGCCAGTGCCAGGATCTTGCGGTTGATATCCCGCAGGTCCTCTTCACTGCCCAGGCGCGGCGGCATCATGCGGTTTTCCTTGGTTACACGGTCCTTGACATAGTAGGGCCGCAGCAGGAAGGCATTGTTGCCGTTGGGCTGGATCTCCATGTAGTCATAGAAATCCACGATCTCCTGCAGGCGCTCGTCCGGCGCGTTGTTCAGAATGGCCCGGTACAGTTCACCGGCCTGGCAGGCCGTGCCCAGGAGCAGACCTTCCCGGTGGGCGGCCAGGTCCGACTTCAGGATAACGGGCTTTTTATAGAAGTGGTCCGTGTGGGCGCGGGACACCAGACCGTACAGGTTTTTCAGTCCCACGTTGTTTAAGACCAGAATGATCTGGTGGAAATAGTACGTCTCCCGCGCGCGCAGGCTGGCCAGGATGTTGTCCCAGCCCTGCGGAGCGCCGGCGGTGAGGTCGTCATAGCAGTAGGACTCCACGCCGTAGATGACCTTGATACCGGTCTTCTGCGAAGCGGCAAAGGCGCCCGGGTAGCCCTGCAGAACACCGTGGTCCGTAATAGCGACCGCGCGGTGGCCCCACTTGGCGGCCCGGCTGACCAGTTCGCCGGCATCCGTCATGGCGTCCATCATGGACATGTTGCTATGCATGTGGAGCTCCACGCGCTTTTCCTCCGCGTGGTCCATGCGCTCGATTTTTTTGACGCGGGCCATGGCCTTGGCGTCCAGGACGTATTCGTGCTTGTAGCTGTCAAAAATCACGTTGCCCCGGATCAGGAGCGTCAGGCCGTCCTTCAGGACGCCGCAGAGGTCCTTGACGTCCGCGGCCCGCTCGAAGATCTTGACCGGGTAGGAATCGGTGTAGTCCGTGACGTTGAAGTTGATGATTTTGCTGCGGCCGTCCCGGGTGTCCCGGATCTCCAGGCCGAAGACGTCTCCCCAGATGACGACCTGGCCGTCGTCGAAGTGGACGTCTTTGATGGGCTTCGGCTTGTGGCGGATGCCGTTGCCGTAGATCATCTTGGCGGTCTCCAGGTAGAGCGGAATGCCGTCGATGACTTTGTGCGGCTTGGCCTCCTCGGCCTCCTCCGCTTTGGCCTTCTGCTCCTCATGGGCGGCCTGTTCCGCGGCGGCCTGCATGCGCTGCAGAGAGTCGTCGTTTTCGTCGGCCTCCAGTTTGCCCTCGAAGACCGTGGTCAGCGTGGTGCCGAACCGGTCCTCAATAATCTGGGAGATGGCCTCGTTGGCGCGGATCCGGTTGAGGAGCGCGCCCCCGCCATGGGTCAGGGACACAAACAGTTTGTCTCCCTCCGTCCGCCAGGTGCTGCCGGTCAGGAAGCCGTTGGACACCGGGACATTCTGGCGCAGTTCGTCCAGAACCTCCGGCATGCGGGACAGGTCAAAACCGCCGGAAACCGGTTCGGGAACCGTGATTTCCAGCGTGATATCATTCAAATTCAGAGTGTCCTTCAGGTAGTCGGCAAGCCGGGACTGCGCGTCCTCATCCACCGGAGCGGTGGCCGTCAGCGCAATGGTCAGGTGCCGGGCAGCGCGGTTCAGACGCATGTCATCAATGACAGCGTCCGCCAGCACCGACGGCAGGTTGGCCGCCGCCGGAAGGGCAAATACTTCCGATACGCGTTTCGGGTCAGACAATGGTCAATACCTCTCGATCTCTTCGAACAGTTCGTCAATGAGCCGGTCTTCCGGCACTTTGCGGAGCACTTCGCCGTGCTTGAACAGCAGACCGACGCCGTTGCCGCCGGCAATGCCGATATCGGCGTTTTTGGCCTCTCCGGGGCCGTTTACCGGGCAGCCCATAACGGCTACACGGATGGGCTTGTGCACCGACTGAAGTCGGCGCTCCACCTCCGCGGCAATGGAGATCAGGTCGATCTGTGTGCGGCCACAGGTGGGACAGGAGACCATCTGGGGAGCGTCCGGCATGAGGTCCAAAGCCTTCAAAATGTCCTGAGCCGCTTCGATTTCCTTGACCGGGTCGTCCGTCAGGGAGACACGGATGGTGTCACCGATGCCGTCCGCCAGAAGGGAGCCGATCCCGATGGCCGACTTGATTTTCCCCATGCGGGCCGTGCCCGCTTCCGTGACGCCAAGGTGCAGCGGATAATCACACTGCTTGGCCACCAGGCGGTAGGCCGCGATCATGGTGGGGATTTCGGAGGACTTGATGGAGATGACGATGTCGTGGAAGTCGGCATCTTCCAGGATCTTGACGCTGTTCATGGCGCTTTCCGCCATGGCCTCCGGCGTGACGCCGCCGTATTTCTCCAGGAGGTCCTTTTCCACCGAGCCGGAGTTGACGCCGACCCGGATGGGCACGCCGCGGGACTTGCATTCGTCCGCCACCATGCGGACCTTGTCCGGGCCGCCCACGTAACGGGGGTTGATTCGGATCTTGTCGATTCCCGCCTCCAGGCACTGCATGGCCAGATCAGAGCGCTGATGAATGTCCGCCACCAGAGGGACCGAAACCGCGTCCTTCAGGGCACGGATGGTGTCCACGTCCGAGTCATGGGATACGGACAGGCGGATCAACTGGCAGCCGGCTGCCGCCAGTTGGCGGGCCTGCTCAACGTTGGCCGGGATATCCCCCTGCGGTGCATTGAGCATAGACTGAATGACGATGCCGGCGCCGCCGCCTATGGTGAGGTCACCGACGGTGACCGGTCGGGAAAGTCTGCGTTCCATCTGTGGAGTTCCTCCTGGAATTAAATCAATTTTGCAACGTCACTGATGGTGACGACGATCATCAGGCCGAAGAGCAGCGCCAGTCCGGTGGCGTTGACCGCAGCCTCAAATTTCTTGGAGACCGGACGGCGGGTAATGCCCTCGATCACAATGAAGACGAACCGGCCGCCGTCCAGGGCCGGGAATGGAATCAGGTTGAAGGCGCCCACATTGATGGCAATGAACGCCAGGATCATCAGAAGCGAGGAGTAGTCCGTGGACTGCACCGCTTCGGAGGTCGTCTCCGCCACAATGCCGACCGTGCCGATGGGGCCGGACAGATCCCGGATGCTGTAGTTCAGCGTGACGAGGTCCACCAGACTGTCCCAGACGATCCGGACAATGGACATGGAGTTGAGCACCGAATACTTCAGGATGTTCTTCGCGGTCGGCTTCAGGCCGATGATGCTGAAGTCGTATACGACGACCTGCTGGCCGTCCAGTTCTGTGGTCTCAAACTCCACGGAGCGGAGCACGACCCGTTTGCCGTCCCGCTCCACGACGAAGTCCATGATGCCGTCTTCGTCCCGCATCATGAAGTAACTGAGGTCGTACTGGGTGAAGATCTTATGGCCGTTGACGGAGACGATCCGGTCCCCGACTTCCAGCCCCTGTTCGTGGCTGGCGGCGTTTTCATAAAATCCGGAGATCCCGGGGGTCCCAATCAGGTCCGACTGGCCGAGGATGATGGCCATGATGATAATTCCCGTCAGGAGGTTCACCAGGGCGCCGGCCAGGATGATGATGCCCTTCTTCCAGGGCGCTTTGTAACAAAAGGCGTTGGGGTGTTCGCTGTCTCCGTCTTCGCCCTCCATGGCCACGTAGCCGCCGATGGGCAGAAGACGCACCGAGTACTGGGTCTCTTTCCCCTGCTTTTTGAAGAGGAGCGGACCCATGCCGACGGAGAATTCATTCACTTTGACCTTGAACAGTTTGGCAAAGGCGAAGTGCCCTGCTTCGTGGCTCATGATGATGAGCCCGAAGAACAGGAGCGCGGCCAGAATGGGCCAGGCCTTACCCCAGATCAGTGCAATGGATGAGATAAGCGTTCCCTCCTAAAGTTATTGGATGGATTCCATGACAAATTCCCGGGCGAGCCGGTCGGCTGCCAGGACGTCGGACAGCGTGAAGTCCGGACGGTTTTCGCAGGCCTCCATGGCCTCCCCGACCAGTTCCCCGATTTCCAGGAACCCGATGCGGCCCTGACGGAACAGCAGGTTGGCCTGTTCGTTGGCCGAGTTGGCAGCCGTGGGGTACAGTCCGCCGCGGCGGATGGCCTCGCGGCAGATGGCCAGGCAGTCGAAGGTCTCACTGTCCGGTTCGGCAAAGGTCAGGCTGCCCAGGGCGGCCAGGTCCAGTTCGCCGGTGGGACAGTCGATCCGGTCCGGATACGTCAGGGCATACTGGATGGGGATCTTCATGTCCGGAAGTCCCATCTGGCCGATCACGGCGTTGTCCGCGAACATGACGGCGCTGTGCAGGATGCTCTCCCGGTGGACGACGACCTGGATGCGGTCCTCGGGCACGCCGAAGAGCCAGCAGGCCTCGATGATCTCCAGCCCCTTGTTCATCATGGTAGCGGAGTCGATGGTGATTTTGGCGCCCATCTCCCAGTTGGGATGCTTCAGCGCCTCCTTGGCGGTCACGTGTTCCATTTCCTCACGCGTCTTGCCGAAGAACGGGCCGCCGGACGCGGTCAGTAAAATTTTGCGAATGGCCCGCGGATCCGGGGTCCCCTGCAGGGACTGGAAGATGGCGGAGTGTTCGCTGTCCACGGGCAGGATCCGGACACCGTGTTTCTCCGCGGCCTCCGTAACCAGCTTGCCGCCGGTGACCAGAGTCTCCTTATTGGCCAGCGCAATGGTGTGGCCGGACTGGATGGCCTCCAGGGTGGGCATGAGTCCGGCAATGCCGACGATGGCATTAAGGACCGTGTCCGCCGCCGGGTCCGCCGCGCAGTCACAGATGCCGGTGATCCCGGAGAGGATCTCCGTGTCCGTGTCCGCCACGCGGACTTTCAGGTCTTCGGCCGCGCGGTCCGAGAGCAATGCCGCCTTGGCGGGGTGGAATTCTCGGATCTGTTCCTCCAGGAGGTCCACATTCATGGAGGCGGTCAGCGCGCGGATGCGGATGTTGTGCGCCCGCGCCACATCCAGGGCCTGGGTGCCGATCGAGCCGGTCGACCCCAGAATGATGAGGTCCTGTGTCATATCAGAGCACCGCCAATCCGTAGCACATGAGGAAGACATACATGGCCGGTGCCGCCATCAGGACGCTGTCGAAGCGGTCCATGATGCCGCCGTGGCCGGGGATCAGGTTCGAATAGTCCTTGACGCCGTAGTAGCGTTTGATCAGAGACGCCATGAGGTCGCCGAACATGGAGAGGACGGAGACGATGACGTTCATGAGGATGTAGGCCCAGATGGGCAGGAAGAAGGTCTCCTTGGTCAGGAAATAGAAGAGCCCCAGGAACGCAAGGTTCAAAAGGACCACGCCGACCACACCGCCGACGGCGCCCTCGATGCTCTTCTTCGGGCTGAGGTTCGGGGCCATCTTGTGCTTGCCGAGCTTGCGGCCGACAAAGTAGGCAAAGACGTCTGTAAAGAGCGCTGTGGCCACACAGTTCCAGAGCAGGAGCCGGGTCTCATTGCGGTCGATCAGGGTCGGGAAGATTTTGTACATGTCCGACACCAGGGACATCGTGGAGAAGCCCAGCGGGATGATAAACGAGGCATAGATGGTGACCGCCAGGTCCGGGAATGGAATATCCGGGTAGCTGCAGACGGTCAGCAGGACCAGGCCGATGACATAGATCATGGCCATCAGGCCCACCGGGAACTTGGACGTGTAGACCACGCCAAGCAGCAGCGCGCCGGAGAAGAGAATGGCCACCACGCGGAGCGGCACATTTTTGACGCCCGCCACTTTGGTGATCTCATAGCAGGCCGCCATGGCCAGTGCGGTGGTCAGAACATCCATGACCGGGGTAAACATGAAGCCATATGCGGTAAACAGGATGGCCGCAATGACCAGTCCGGAAAGTACTCGAGTTTTCATAAGTTCCTCCTCAGTGATCTTGCTCGCTCAGGCCGCCGAACCGGCGGTCCCGTTTGGCATAGTCCAGAATGGCGCGGTCCAGGTCATCCGGAGTGAAGTCCGGCCAGGCAATGTCGTCAAACCAGAACTCGGAATAGGCGGACTGCCAGGTCAGGAAATTCGACAGCCGCAGTTCGCCGCTGGGCCGGATGATCAGGTCCGGGTCCGGAAGACCGGCCGTGTACAGGTGGTCCGAAATGGTGTCTTCGGTGATCTCCTTCGGGTTGAGCTTCCCCTTGCGCACCAGTTCCGCAATTTCCCGCACCGCATGAGTGATTTCTTCCCGGCCGCCATAGTTGATGGCCATGTTGACCACCATGGCGTCCTTGTTGTTCATGACAAGCTGGGCGGACTTGGCCAGAAGCTGCAGGGATTTCGGCAGCCCGGCGACGTCCCCGATCACGCGCAGGTAATACCCGTTCTGTTCCCGCTCGTACTTCTTTTCGTCCGCACGGGTCAGGTAGTCCTGGAACAGCTTCATCAGCATTTCCACTTCGTGCTTGGGACGCTTCCAGTTTTCGGTGGAAAACGCGTAGAACGTCATGGCCTTGAGGCCGATGTCGTGGCCGTAGTCCATGATTTTCAGGAAGGTCTTCGCGCCTTCAATATGGCCGTCCGTGCGCTCCAGCCCGCGTTCGCGGGCCCAGCGGCCGTTCCCGTCCATGATGAGGCCGATATGCTGCGGCATAAACTCTTTCGGCGGCAGATTGGACATGGTCCGATCCTCCTTTGGGGTGCTCAAGATACAAATTCAAGGCGCAAGAGTTCCTGCGCCTTGAACCATTCATTTTCAGAGGGGCGCGGGATCAGAGAGACATAATCTCCTTGGTCTTGGCGTCCGCAATTTCGTCGACCTTGTCCGTGTACTTGTCGGTCAGTTTCTGAAGCCGCTTTTCCTCGTCCTTCTGGTCGTCCTCGGTGATCTCGTTGGCCTTCTTGGCCTTTTTGATGTCATCCATGCCGTCCCGGCGGATGTTGCGGATGGCCACCTTGGCCTCCTCCGCGCGTTTGGCCACGTCCTTGGAGAGCTCCTTACGGCGGTCCTCGGTCAGGGTCGGGAAGGTCAGGCGGATGACGCTGCCGTCATTCTGCGGGTTGATGCCGATATCCGACTTCTGGATGGCCTTGGAGATCTCCTTCAGCAGGCCCTTGTCCCACGGTTGAATGACCAGGATGCGGGCCTCCTGCACGGTGACGGAACCCACCTGGTTGATGGGAGTCGGCGTGCCGTAGTAGTCGACCATGACGCGGTCCAGGATACTGGGATTGGCGCGGCCGGCACGAATGTCGGCGTAGTCCCCGGTGAGTGAGTTGATGGCCTTTTCCATGCGGCCTTCGGCTCTTTCGTATGCTTCCATGAGGGTTCCTCCTTATTGACTGGATACGAGTGTTCCGATATTGTCTCCCAAAACGGCGCGGACGATATTCTCCGGGTCATTGAGGTTGAATACTAAAATATCGATTCCGTTGTCCCGGCAGAGCGAGGCAGCGGCGGCGTCCATGACGGTCAGACCTTTGTTGAGCAGGTCAGTCTGGGTCAGGGTGTCGAATTTGACGGCGTCGTCAAATTTGTTGGGGTCCTTGTCGTAGACCCCGTCCACGTTGGTGGCCTTGAAGATGACTTCGGCCCCGATCTGCGCGGCGCGGAGGGCTCCGGCGGAGTCCGTGGAGAAGAACGGATTCCCGGTGCCGGCACCAAAGACCGTGACCACGCCGTTGGCAAGGTCGGCCTTGGCCTTGTCCGTGCTGTAGAGCTCTGCAATGGGCTCCATGCCGATGGCCGAATACACTTTGGCCGGGACGCCCTGAGCAATCAGGGTGTCTGCCACGGCAATGGCGTTCATGACCGTGCCGAGCATGCCGATGGAGTCCGCGCGGCTGCGGTCCATGCTGCCGCTGGAGCGGCCTCTCCAGAAGTTGCCGCCGCCGATGACGACGCCGACCTGGACGCCCATCTCCGTAATTTTGCGGATGGCGTCACAGATGGATTCGATGACGTCAAAGTCGAAGCCGTGGCCCTGTTCGCCGGCCAGGACTTCGCCGCTGAGCTTCAGCAGGATGCGTTCAAATTTGCAGGCCATAGAAATCTTCCTTTCTGCAAATCAGTAGATTATCAAAATTTATTATAAAGGAATTGACTTTCTCTGTAAAGATAAAGCGCGCCAGTTTCGGGTGGTTTTCAGGACGTAGTCCGACGCCTCTTTGCGCTCCCGCAAAAGGAGCCCGGTCCGGGCGTAACGCTCCCGGAACACCAGATCCAGGTAGTCGGCATATTCCGGTCCCAGGACTGAAATCAGCCGTTCCGGATGCCGTTCGTCCGGATGGAACCGCAGGAGCCGCAGCACCCGCATCAGATAGCGGTAACCCAGGTATGTGGCCTCCTCCGTATCCGCACGGGCAATCCGCTTGCGAATCCACAGATGGGCCAGGACAAGCGCCAGAAGGGCCAGGAGCAGAAGCCCGGCAACAATGGCCAGTACGAGCCAGAGGAATTTCCGGCTGCTGCCCGACGATTCCGCAGCCTCTTCCTCGCCGATCCCGGCAGAGGCCGTGCCTTCTGGGCTCTCATCCGAAGTACCGGCTCCGGCACCCTCTTCCTGGTCGCCGCCGGAACTGCCGGTGGAATAGTAGGCCGGGGTGACCTCCACCGGAATCCAGCCCACGCCGTCCTGGTAAATTTCGACCCAGGCGTGGGAGTCCCAGTCGGAGACGGTGACGGTGAGGGCGTTGCCGTCCTTGTAATCCGCGGCGTCCGCTTTGGCCGCTTTCAGATCCTCTTTGGTAATGCAGTACCCCTCCACATAGCGGGCGGGAATTCCGGCCTCCCGGAACAGCAAGGCCGCCAGGGTGGCAAACTGCGGGTCATATCCCTTCTTTTCCTGAACAAAGGTCAGCAAAGGATCTGTGCCGTCCGCGGCGCCGGAGGAGTAATCGAACGTGTAGCCCTGGCCGTCGTAATAGTCCCGGATCCAGGCCAGCACGGAGACGGCATCCCGGCCGCGCCACTGGCTGGCTCCATGCCCTTCGGCCAGGAAGTCGCCGATTTGAGATACGACGTCCTGATAGGGTTCATCGATAGCCAGATAGTTGTGCTTCACATATTCCTGATAGACCTGCTCGTCTTCGCTCCACTGTTCATAACCTTCGGTGCGCCCCAGAGAGCGGAGATGCCCCAGCAGGCTGGTCGTCAGGTAATCCGACACCTTCGGCGTGAAGGTGGTCAGCGTGTAGTCCCGGCGGCCGTTGAGGCCGGAGGCGTAGATTTTGGTCGGGGTCACATCCATGCTGAGGAGGAACTCCTCGTCGGCCGCGGCCTCATAAGGGACGTAGAGGACGTCGCTGTACGCGCCCACGTTTTCAATGGTGATCGAGGCGGTTTGGGTGCGGGAAAAGCCCTTCTGGGTGTCCAGCTCATACAGCTGGCCGATCATCAGATAGGGATAGAAGGCGTCGTCGTCCAGCTGGATCAGCCTGGACTGGTCCTCTTCGGACAGAGAGGCCGCCGCGAGTTCGCCCCAGGCGCCGTCCTGGAAATCTTCGCCAATGTAGCCGCGCAGGTACTGGGTGGCCGGATCCTGCATGGTGACTTTCAGGATGTCGTGGTCTTCGTAGGATACGCCGTTGGCGTTGTGCAGATCCCCATTGGGCATGCCGTCCGACTCCTCGTCCGGGGCATACCGCATCTCATGCAGCTTCTCGTTCAGATTCTGACTCCACTGCTCCGCTTTCGGGGACTGGTCGTAGTTCATGAACAGAACCGAGAACAGCACCAGGAAGACCGCCAGGGCCGCCGTGACCTGAAACGTCTGTGAATGGATGGATAACGTCCCGCCGCCGTTGCGCAGCTGGCACAGCAGAAGGAAGAACGTCAGGGAGAGGATCAGGCCGGCAAACAGGATCAATCGGGGCGTCAGACCCAGGATCAGGCCCAGGCCGACAGGAATGGCCACATAGAGCCCGGCCAGAAGGCCGCGGCTCATCCGGATGCTGGCTGCAAAGACCGCGGAGGACAGGAAGATCAGCAGGCAGACGGCCGCAAAGACCTCCGGGGTGGACATGGCCTTTCCGGTCACCGCCCGGCTGAAGAACAGGACCGGCTGGTCCGTTTCGGAGACGGCCCGCTCCACCCCGTGGAGCAGCGCGGTAAAGGACCGGCCGAAGAGACGGAATCCCAGGAGCAGGGCCAGAGCCACTGCCATCAGGGAGTAAAAGATCTGATACCGGCCGAAGGTCTTGAGCCCGCCCAGAAGGTACAGCGCAATGGGCAAGAGCAAGATCAGCAAAAACAGCAGGACCGTCAGTTCCAGGCCGATCATCGTGCTCTGCACCAGCCAGAAAAACGCACTGAGCAGGACGGTTGCCAGAAGGTCTTCGGCAACCATCCGTCCGCTGCGGCGGGATCCGGTTTTCAGAACACGTAATTTCATAACAATTCCTTACAGAGTGAGGTCCAGGGTCTGGACCTGGTCGAGCGTTTCGGGGAGCATCTCCAGGGGAAGGTCCTCCGCATCACCTGCAGAAGCCGGGTCTCCGCCGACCCAGAGGATCCGGGTGGGCATGGCCACAGCCGCCTGCGGAAGTGCAGGACTTTCCACCGTGGGGGTGATATAGATGAGCACCGTCTCCGGGTCCGCGGCGTCCGACTCCAGGAACCGGAGCAGGGCCGAGTCGGGGTGCTGGTGCGGGGCAGACGATAAGAGCTGCAGAGTGGCCTGCTCCAGTTCATCGAATGTGGTCAGGTTGCAGCTGCAATACTGATCGGTGCGCTTGTCATACCAGGCCAGGGTGTGCAGGATGCCCGCTTCCAACAGGCCGCGGGACAGATTGACCGCATAGCCGGCACAGGCCTCCAGCGCATCCGACTTGTCCCCGGCCAGTTCCACCAGAAGCACGGCGGAGTAGTTGAGAGGCTTTCCGAATTCCCGGACCACGAGCCGGTCCAGCTTGGCCGACTGTTTCCAGTGAATGGCGCGGACTTCGTCCCCCGGGGCATAGTCCCGGAGGTCGTAGAGTTCGCTGACGTCCCGTCCGGGCTCATTTTCCGAGTACTTTTCGGAGTCTCCGGAGGTCTCCCGCGCTTCCAGCGCCACGACATTCGTGGGGAAGACCGGCGGGACCACGACAAACGAGTCCTTGAGCGCCGGGCCGACCGGGAACGAGACCAGACGAAACAGATCGGAGACTTTCAACTGGGAGACCGCTATGTCGATCTCTCCGAGTTCCACCTGGTCGACCGCGATTCCCACCAGCCGGACCGAACGGCCGCTGACGGTACGGTGAATGTTCTGCGTCAGGGAAGTGCCGGTCAGGACGTTGGTCATGGAGACCTCCACCGACACGTCCGCCGCCGAGATCCAGGAGCGGTTCCGGAACCGCAGGATGACCGGCTGGTCTCCACCGGAACCGCGCTCCAGCTCCACCGGAGCCGTCAGTTCCGCCGAGACCCGGCGGTGCATCAGGACACAAAGCAACACCGACAACGCCGGCAGGAAAATACCCACGGCCAGCGTCATCAGTGAAAATCGATTATTAACGTAAAGCTGCAGCAACACGAGGACCAGGAGGATCAGCGCCAGCGCAATTCGCGAACGGCGCATGGTCAGCTCTCCTGTTTCCGGTCTGCCGGAGACGGCGCGCGCACACTGCCCAGGACGTCCTTCAGGACGGCGGACGCCGTGCGTTTGCGGATCTTGGCACGGGGCGTCAGAATCAGGCGGTGGCCGCAGACATCCGCGAACATGGCGGAGATGTCGTCCGGCACCACATAGTCCCGTCCCGCCAGATACGCGCTGGCCTTGGCCATCTGGACCAGGGCCAGAACGGCACGCGGGCTGACGCCCTGTTCAATGTCTCCGTGGCTGCGGGTGGCTTCGCAGAGCTGTGAAGCATAGCGGATCAGTTCGTCCGCAATGTAGACGCCTGACACCTTCTGTCTCATGCGGCGGATGTCCTCTACGGAAACCACCGCGCGGACGGCGTCCAGCGGACTGGAGGATTCCCGCTCCTTGACGATCCGGAGCGTGTCCTCCACCGTGGGGTACCCCATGGAGAGACGGATCATAAAGCGGTCCAGCTGGGAATCCGGCAGGCTGTGCGTGCCGACACTGCCCAGCGGGTTCTGGGTGGCAATGCAGACAAACGGGTCCGGCAGGACATAGGTCTTGCCGTCCACGGTCACCTGCAGTTCTTCCATGACCTGGAGAAGAGCCGCCTGGGTCTTCGCCGAGGTGCGGTTGATTTCGTCGCCCAGGAAGAAATTGCAGAAGACGGCGCCGGGGCGGTAGTCAAACGCTCCGGTGGTCTTGTTGTAGACGGAGAAGCCGACAATGTCACTGGCCATGGTGTCCGGGGTAAACTGGACCCGGCCATACGACAGTCCCATGGCTTTGGAAAACGCGAGGGCGAGCTGGGTCTTTCCGACTCCGGGCACGTCCTCCAGCAGCACATGGCCCCCCGCCAGGACTGCCATCAGCACTTTCCGAACCACGTCATCTTTGCCGACGATCACTTTTTTCACTTCATTCAGAATGGCATCGATCCGATTGTCCATAAAGTCCTCCTATCCCTTCCGGGAGAATACTACCGAATATTCTACCAGAAAAGCCCTGTCGACACCAGTGTCGACAGGGCTTTGACGCGTCATAATGGTTGTTCAGCCGAGGAATTTGTAGCCGGCGGCTGTGACCGCTTTTTCCAATTTGGAATCCTTGACGTCCTTGCTGAGTTCCAGGACGACCTGATTCTTCTCGTGGTCCGGAGCCGCGGACTCCACGCCCTTGACGCCTTCCAGCGCCTCTTTGACACGGGCCTCGCAGTGCTCGCACATCATGCCTTCGACCTGAATGGTTTTTTCCATGTTTGAACTTCCTTTCGTTTGCTGTTGGATGGATTTATCGTGTTTCGTGCTTCGGATGTCAAACAGGTTGAGCCGAAGCGCGTTGGTCACCACGCAGAAGCTGGACAGGCTCATGGCCGCCGCGCCGATCATCGGGCTGAGGGTCCAGCCGAAGAGCGGTTCGTAGACACCCGCCGCCAGCGGAATGCAGATGATGTTGTAGAAGAACGCCCAGAAGAGGTTCTCCTTGATGTTTTTCAGCGTCTGCCGGCTGAGCCGGATGGCGGCCGGAACATCCGAAAGACGGCTGTTGGTGAGGACAATATCCGCCGCGTCGATTGCCACGTCCGTGCCGGCACCGATGGCGATTCCGGTGTCTGCCAGGGTCAGTGCCGGGGCGTCGTTGATGCCGTCTCCGACCATAGCCACTTTTCCGTACTTCTTCTGCAGGTCCCGGATGACCGCCGCCTTGCCGTCCGGCAGGACGCCGGCCACGACTTCGTCGACGCCGGCCAGTTTGCCGATCGCGCGGGCGGTCTTTTCGTTGTCGCCGGTCAGCATGACTACGCGGATGCCCATGTTCTGCAGCTGCCGGATGGCCTCCGGGCTGTCGTCCTTCATGACATCCGCCACGGCAATCAGACCGAGGAACGTTCCGTCGAGCACAAAGAACAGCGGGGTCTTGCCGGCCTCCGCCAGTTCGTCCGCCTGCTGCCTGGCCGTATCCGGAATGGCACAAATCGATTCCACAAACCGCAGATTTCCGCCGGCGGCAGTCTTGCCATCCAGGGTTCCCCGGAGCCCGTTGCCGGGCACCGCGGCAAATTCCGTAAGGTCTGCCGGAGTCCGTTGCATCTCTTCACTGTACTGCAGCACCGCCTTGGCCAGGGGGTGTTCGCTGCGGCTTTCCAGTGCAGCAGCCACGTCCAGCAGGGTCTCCTTAGAAGTGCCCTCTGCCGGCAGCAGATCGGTGACTTCCGGCGTGCCGCGGGTAATGGTCCCGGTCTTGTCCAGAGCTACAGCGGCTACCTTGCCGCTCTGCTCCAGCGTCTCTGCCGTTTTGAACAGAATGCCGTTCCGGGCGCCCATGCCGTTGCCCACCATAATGGCCACCGGCGTGGCCAGGCCCAGCGCGCAGGGGCAGCTGATGACCAGCACCGAGATGCCGCGCAGAAGGGAAAACTCAAAGCCGCGGCCCAGCAGGAGCCAGACCACCGTAGTGACCAGAGCAATGCCCATGACGACCGGCACAAAGACGCCGGCCACCTTGTCGGCAATTTTGGCAATAGGAGCCTTTCCGGCCGAGGCGTCCGACACCATCCGGATGATCTTGGCCAGGGACGTGTCTTCCCCTACCGCCGTGGCACGGCACTGCAGGTACCCGTCCTGGTTGATCGTGGCGGCGGAGACCTTGTCCCCGGGCTCTTTATCCACGGGGATGCTCTCTCCGGTCAGAGCCGATTCGTCCACGGCGCCGGAGCCTTCCACGACAATGCCGTCCACCGGGATGCTGCCGCCGGGACGGACCACAAAGATGGTGTCCGGTTCCACCTCGTCGATCGGCACCTCCGTCTCCTGGCCGTCCCGGAGGACGACCGCGGTTTTCGGCGCCAGTTTGACCAGGCTCTTCAGAGCGTCCGTGGTGCGGCCCTTGGAGTAGGACTCGAGAGTCTTCCCCACGGTGATCAGAGCGAGGATCATGGCCGCGGACTCAAAGTAAAAGCTGTTCATATACGCCATGGCCGCGGAGGATCCGCCGTCCACCTGGGCGCGCGTCATGAGGAACAGCGCGTAAAGGCTGTAGAGGAACGAGGCTGCGGAGCCGAGCGCCACCAGGGAGTCCATGTTCGGCGCGCGGTGCAGCAGGCCCTTAAAGCCGCTCGTGAAAAATTTGCGGTTGATCGCCATGACGATCAGAGCCAGAAGCATCTGGACCAGACCCATGGCCACATGGTTGTCGTCAAAGAAATGCGGTAGCGGCCAGCCCCACATCATGTGTCCCATGGAGAAGTACATAAGGACCAGCAGGACGCCGACCGACCAGATCAGCCGTTTGATCAGCTGTGGAGTCGTCTTGTCCTTCAGCAGTTCCTCCTCTTCCTGAAGATAGGACGAGGAACTCTTCCGCTCGCCGGAGCCGCCGCGCAGCGCGGCGCCGTACCCGGCATCCTCCACTGCGCGAATGACCGCGGCGGGGTCGGCTGTACCCTCCACATTCATGGAGTTGGTCAGAAGGTTGACCTCCGCCGAGGTCACGCCGGGGACTTCCCCGGCAGCCTTCTGGACCCGGGCACTGCAGGCCGCACAGCTCATTCCGGTAATTGTGTATTGATCCATAACGGACCTTCTTTCTATGCGTGTGCTTACTTCATCAGTTTCTGCAGGACGGCGACGAGTTCTTCAATGGTCTCGTCGTTTCCCGCCTTGATATCCTCCGCCACACAGCCGCGGATATGGGCGGCCAGCAGTTCCTTGTTGAACGAGTTCAGAGCCGCGTTGGCCGCAGAGGCCTGGACCAGAATGTCCGGGCAGTAGGCGTCGTTCTCCACCATGTTCTTGAGGCCGCGGATCTGACCCTCGATCCGGCTGAGCCGGTTGATCAGGCACTTCTTCTCCTCGTCCGTGCGGTGTTTGTGTTCGTGGATTCCATGTTCCATGAAATTCCTCCTTTCGCCGGGCATAAAAATACCCGGAAGGGGTATCTGTTGTCACCAACAGAATATACCCCCTCCGGGTATTTGTCAAGTTGTCAGGCAAGCTGCCCGTCGGTCTGCAGAAGGTCGAGGAATTCCATGACCTTCCGACCCCATTTTTCCGGCTCTTCGTGATAGGGCGAATGCGCGGATTCACGGAACCAGACCCATTTTTTATACGGCGCCTTCAGCTGATCGAACCACTTCTCCGACAGTTCAAAGGGCGTGTTGTAATCGTGCTTGCCAATGGTCAGAAGCACGGGGACGGTGATCTCTTTGGCCGATTCGAAGAAGTTGGTCTTCATGGCCTCCGGCCAGAGGATATCCGTCAGATAGAGCGCTCCATGCACATACTTGGAGAGATCTTTCAGGTGATAGCCGTCGTAAAGGATGAAGGGGACCGCAATCGACTGGATGATCCCGCTCCGCTCTTTCCAGCAGGCACCGCCGTAGCGGGTCAGATAATCCCGCTGTTTGGTCATGGCCTTCTGGCTGGGATACATGCCGTTGACCGGTTCGCACTCTTCCAGCGTCTTGATAGCTTTGGTGTCCCCCAGTCGTTTGGCCTCATCCAGGCAGAACTGCCAGGAGAGCTGTTCGTTCTGGATGCCCTCCACAAACTGGCCGGAGCCAATGTAGGCGGCTATGTGTTCGGGGTACCGTACGACCAGCGGGGTGCCGATGATGGTGCCCCAGGACTGGCCCATGACCACAATTTTCTCCTTGCCAAACTTCTGGCACAGGTATTCCACCATGGCCTTGCAGTCCTGAATATAGGTCTCCACGTGGAGCTCCTGCTCCTTGCTGTCCTTTTTCCAGCTCTTGCCCGAGGCGCGCTGGTCCCAGACGACAATGGTGTACTTTTCGGCCAGTGGTTTCTGGTTGTGCAGGACCTGGTTGCGGTTCGGCATGCCGGGACCGCCGTGCAGGAACAGAATGACCGGTGCACCCTCGTCCTGGGTCCGGACCCGGATGTTCTGCCGGTCACCGTTGATGTCCACCCACTCTTCATAGTCAAAGGCGAACGCTGGGTTGCTCATAATAGTTCCTCCCTTATGACATCCAATCTCCAGCCTTCAGTATAACACAGAAAAAACCGACCTGCACGAAGTTGTGCAGGGCGGGTTTGCTGGAGGCACCACCCAGATTTGAACTGGGGCATAAAGGTTTTGCAGACCTCTGCCTTACCACTTGGCTATGGTGCCACACCGGGAAATAAGTCCCGATAAAAAAATGGAGCGGATGACGGGGCTCGAACCCGCTACCTCCACCTTGGCAAGGTGGCGCTCTACCAGATGAGCTACATCCGCACGATGGTGCCTTCGGACGGAATCGAACCATCGACACGGGGATTTTCAGTCCCCTGCTCTACCAACTGAGCTACAAAGGCATAGAAAGCGGTTTTTTTCGAAAAACCGCCAAAAAACATGGCGACCCGGAACGGGATCGAACCGTCGACCTCTAGCGCGACAGGCTAGAGTGCTAA
>Ga0181612_126499_pt1 | contig 23361 bp, 12 predicted proteins | sample HoacroProtozoa21_FD_119630 | JGI IMG/M metagenome (GOLD analysis project Ga0181612, IMG submission 119630) | Hoatzin crop microbial communities from Cojedes, Venezuel. Combined Assembly of Gp0051906, Gp0051904, Gp0051908
ATGGCTTTTTCTGAAGTCTTCTGCTTCTTTCTTATTCTGTCCTTGTGGAGTGTACTTCGTGCAATGAATAGTTTATCAATGAGTAAACTCACAGAGAGGAGCACGCATCAGCTTTCTGCTCCCCCGTATTCACTTAGGCATGGCTTTTTCTGAAGTCTTCTGCTTCTTTCTTATTCTGTCCTTGTGGAGTGTACTTCGTGCAATGAATAGTTTATCAAGTAAATACACAATGTCAATTCTGTAATTTCATAATGCAACATATATTTTCCTTAGGAATAGCATAGCATTGGAAGTTACTTTTCAAAAGTAACTCCATGGGTTTCAAAGGGCCATTATCCTTGTAGAAAAGGTGGTGTCTTAAAATGGCTCCTACTTTGCATTTCAAGGGAGCGTAAGGACAACCTTCCTCAGTCTCATTGACAGAGTAAGACAAACACCTCCCTACAGCAGTTATGCAGCTGAAGTTAATTCCGACCACAACTCTGTCCAGAGCAACTGGAGATGGAAGCTATTTTCAAAGATGGCAGTTCTACTACAGGAGTTTTGATTTACTGTGAAATGCAAAAAACAAACATTCAATTACAGTGTGGTTTTGGTCTGTCTTTTGACCTCCCCTGCCCTGTCTCCAGTGACTGAATATTTGGTGAGATCTAGTTAGTCCTTGCTACCCTGCTCCCCGCAGTATATTTTCAGTTCCATCAGTTCCATCATTAAAATACTTTTTTGTTTTGTTTGAATGGGATATAATATTTTAAAACCAAAGACTTGGAGATTTGGGTGCAATCCTTTTTCTTGACCTCAGTTCAAAGAAGCACTTAGAGGAAATCTGGGCAATAATGACTGTATGGAAAGGCAGAGCTTTTCCTATTGAAACCCTACCTTAAGACCTAAGCCTTTTACAAAAAATTAGCAGTGGAGTTGAATAATAATATTTAGTTTTGTCTGTTCCACAAGAAGACAGCTTCTGACGAGAACATGACTTAATTAAGTCACTGAAGTTTAACTAAGTCATTTAAGTTTAGTAGGCATGGTGGAGTTGGGTTGACGGTTGGACTTGACCTTAGAGATCTTTGCCAACCGTAATGATTCTATGATTCTGTGATTCTATGATAAATTCTGTTCCATTTGTCATGCAGTGCTTCACATGCAAAGCTTGCAGCCGCTCATGGCTATTGACTTCTTTATTTAAATAAATACTCATTCCAAGGGAGAAGGTCTAAGTAATTAGAAAATTACAAAGAAGATCTTCTGCATATTCATTTTCATCCGTAAAAATCTCCATTCCTTATTTCTGTTTTGTTTTTATGGCTGTAATATAACCTATGTATTGTAAAAGCTTTTTGTACCCAGAGGAAAACAAACAAAATCAGCCGAGCAGAGGTGAATCACAGGTGTTGTAAGATCACCTAGCAACGCTGCACAACAAGTGGAGATGGGAAATTGATAACCACATTAAACAGCTTACAAAATTAATTAGAAACTTACTAAGGCAAAATACAGTTATCATAGTTGGCCTTTGTCCAGAGCATACAGTTTATAGTAATTAGGTATTCGGTCTCAGCTAAGAGTTCTTTGTTGATCGAAAAAGAACAAAACTTTTACATAAGTTAGAAACTAAAGACAGAAAGGACACATGGGATTTTATGGTAGAATTCTTGCTGAAACTGATTTTTTAAAGATTCTATTCTGTTTTGCTCTGCATCTGTGAGTGTATCCGGGGTTATTCATGTGGCAGGTACTCAAACGATGTCATGGTTAATGTTTAGCATCATTTTCTCATAGGTTAAATCCTTTCACACCCTTTTCAAACAAAAAGTTGGCCTTAAACCACACGGTACTGCACAAGGAGTCAAGATTGTATGCCATTCACACAACGTCACATTGCCAAGAGGAAGCTCTGTAAAAGAAAAAAAAAATGGTTTCAGTGTGTAAATTAAGTGTAATAAAATACCATCATCAGAAAACCAACATAAGACATGGTAGGCCGGGTCCTGTTATACCTGGACTTGTTCAGGAATCAGCAAAGAGCTACTTGTGCGTCAGACTTAACAAATATGAATGAACACAGAAGGGTTTTGAAATTCAAAATGTGCTTAATCAATTTCATCTGGAAATACGAACTATACTATAAATGTGGATAGGTTGGGACTGAAATGTAAACAAATTAACTTTAAAAGCCTCCAGTGGTGCTGCTTGAGTTTCCAACTATCTGTTACAGTAACATTAGAGAAGATCAAGCAAAAGCTACCTTCTTAAACTTTACCTCATGCGTGTGTCCCATTAATACAGAATGTGAGGTTTTTTAATGATTACCTTTTACATGCTAGTAAGTCAAAACACATTCAAGTTCAAAGCAGCCACCAGTTCACCGTGTTAAGGCAAATTCAGCTTTAAACCAAGAACAGAATATATTTTCTTGCTGCCAGTGTTTTGTTCCACATAATTAGCATAGCTGTCCACTCTGAGTAAATCATTGCCATCCCCATAGACAGAAATACCAGATTCCAGCTGCCAAGTCAAAAAGAAACTGATGGTACCATGGGATGAGACTTAAAAAGAAAAGAAACAGATTAAAAGCATTTTCACTGGTTTCAGAATGGTCCTGCTTGTTTCCAGAAGAAAGAACTGGAACAAATTCCACCCCAGCTGTATGCCACCATGATTTTGTTGCAGGCATCTTTATCCTGTTTCATTAAATGTCACCGTTAATGCTAAACTGATGAAGGTGGGCTTGGACAGTGAAAGTCACTAAGGGAGCTTCCAAAACGATATCAAACCAGCACTTAGGAAACCTTTCCAACAGTACTTTGTAAAGCCCTGTTTCTGGCTGGTGGTCTGCCCGGGAGCCCTGTGCGTGCCTGACACACCCCTTGCCGTGGAAGACGCCCAGGGAACGTGTGACGAGGCCCTGACCAAGGCAGTCAATGAACCTTTGTTTTAGCTTTTTGCTTATACCTGATGTAATGGAAAGCTTTTACAAAACAATGCCTATGGGATAGAACAGACAATAAAGAATTAATGGACTAAGCACATGACAGAGGTACTGTGTTTACTGAAAGTTGTGCTTTATGGTAATACTAACATTGTATTTGCCATGTGGACCATTACTTTATCAGAAATATGTATCTACCCAATGAGGGAATTATGTAAGGTCATTTCCTCGTCATCAGTGAGGTGAGTGCTTCACAGTCCCTTTGCAAAATTAACTTTTTGTCGGTTATAATTCTGAAAACTACCAGACTTTCATGAAAGTATTAAAAAGCCAGACAAACAGTGATATTATTTTAATTTCATTAAAAACTGTTCATATGTCATGTTTGGACTGCTGGTGAGGACTGTTTTTTAAAGACTCTTCTGCAGGCCAGCAAACTGAAGAAATAAAGAAAACCACGTTTTCATTCATCTTCAGCAGTAATCAAACTTGTAAGATATGCAGGTTGCATCTGAGCACATTCTTAGTGCTTCAGTGTTTTACAGAGGTGTTAACATGTTGCTGGGCAGTCTAAAACATTGAAGCAAATATTTTCTAGCCAAAACTTCCTTGTCTTCTGTGATAACACGAGTATTCAGTTCATCCCTAGCAGACATAGAGAACAGTCATTCTCTGTCCTCCTTTTCAACAGCTTTTGCATATCAGAATATTAGAATTTTATCTCCATGCTTTCTCTTTTCCAGGCTAAACAACCCAATACCTTTACTCCTTACTCACAGGTCAGATTTTCTTGTTCTTAATCTCGTCATTTCCTCTAAACTCTCCATTTTGTCTGTATCTGTCTTGAAAAGTGATGACTACAGCTCGACGCCATCCTGCAGCTGGGGCTTTCCCAGCACCACGTGAAGCAATGCATAGCTCTGTGTCATCTGTGCAAAACTCTTGGTCTCAGGATGGTATATCCCATTTTTGCAACACTACTATGTTGCCAGTTCAAATAGCTTTATTCTGAAGCACAAAATGCCAGTTTCACCCTCTGAAAATGTGCATGTGCCCATTTCTGTTTTCAGTATGAACCCTCAGATGTTACTGTGCTATAGTGTTGTCTTTACTACCTCCTTCTGGTAAATTCCAGCAGCAGGCTAATTTATTCCAGATATCAGGAAACGTTTCAGTGTTTTTAAAGTAAGTGTAATTTGGAGGCCTGCATCACCTTGGGTAAACAGCAGCTAAGCACTTAACCTCAGCACCCTGGAGTATTATCCCTGGTGTAATTGCACACTCCAAATTGAGTGGAATATGAAGAATCAATGCCATTGTATCAAACCCCAGCGGCTGGGATGGAGGTACCAAGACATGCCTTCCCTGGTCTGATCGTTGGCTGAGTCTGTGGTGTCCCCATACCTGACACTGCAAACGTGATACTGAGCTATGCTCCCTTTGCAGCTCATGTTATTTTGCACCTTCTTTCTACATTTACAACCAATGTAAGAAAAAGACCTGCTGCCGAAGCGCTGGACAGCCTTTTCTACGGAAGTACTCAGCGTATGCTTGTGGGGGCTCTGTCTCTGGAACTGAATGACTGCCAGCTTGATATTTATACAGAAAGATGCCAGCTTCACTGGGGGAGAGGATATGAATTTTGGCTCCCTGGGAAAAATGTGCTGTTTAGCTGTGTGGGATTTGAAGGAAGTGTCACCTTCTTTTTTGGCTGGTTTATTTCTACTCACAGTAACAAGCTCACTCAACAACAGGACCACCTCTTAGGATGCTGCTGCCAAGACCGTTTGTTTCCCAGTCTATGTGTGCATCAATATGTATATATATGTGTGTGTGTGTTATGTAAATGCATGTCTGACGCCAAGTAAGTGACAGGTCCCAGAACTCCTGAATATCAGGGTTTTTCCTCTTTGCCATCTGTGGCTCTAACTGATGCCCAGGCAGTTGAATGCCAGTTTCCAACATAAGCACAGTCCCAGTAGCTTCTCAGCTTTCACTCTGTGACTCTGTTTAGTAGTAGTCAGTAGCCAGTGAGTATCCGTGAGGACTGTGTGCTCTACCTGTTACAACACGGCTCCTGATCCTTCCCCCATGAAGAATTTCTTTGTGGTAGCAACGCCGCTGTCTTCATCTGCACGCAGGGTACTGGCATGAGGGAACTCCTGTGTGGCTGTACAATCTACTGCAGTTTTTGCATTTTCATCAAAATACTGAGCATTGCCTTAGCTTCTCCCATTTGCTACAGCATCAGGAATCAGTATGGTTTTTTTCCTGTGACCTTCGTTAGTGTTGCATGCCTTTATTCTTTAACCTTTTCTTCTTGTATTTGGGATCACCTATTACAAGCATTCTGTCGTAGCCTTAGTAATTTTGCCAGACCTTCTGTGAGCTGGATGACTGCCACTGCTTTGCAAAGTTCAATGGTTTTATCACAAATTAATTGCAGAGTTTGTAGTGTCACAGTTTCTTATCTTCATTTCCAGGTATGATCTGGTCTCTTCCTGAGACCTTAGTGAACTCCTCTAAATTGAAAGATTGTAATATACTTCACCTTCTCTTTCAAAAAATGTGAATTTAGTAATTTTCACTTTTACATGTAGTGCAGTCCTTTTAATTCTGTAAGATGGTTTCATAGACAGCCTAAGTTAATCTCTATTAATTAGAAAATAGATCTCCATTAAGAAGTAGTAAAAGGCTCAAGCACTGCATTGTCAGGTGTGCTCTCAGGGGGCTGTGGCACCAAAATGCCAGGCTTCCCCGATTTCCAGACTCCCACTTCCCTGGGCATGCTTTGAAATGACTGCAGCCTTTATGTGTTGCAGATTTAAAACCTTTCACATTCTTGCTAGTGAAATATTTTTTAATCATAGAATCATTAAGATTGGAAAAGACCTCTAAGATCATCAAGCCCAACTGTCAACTCATCACCACCATGCCTGCTAAATAAATATTGCTAAATAATGTTCCAAATTCTCAAAATTCCATCCTTGGAAGTAAGATTTGCTGCATAGCTCTACTTGGCTATCGGTTTGGGATACCTATGAGGCTGTGCACTGCGGAGCTCCTTAAATCCCAGGGAGGGTTGCTGGGCTAATTGTTTAGCAGATGCATTTCCAAGCCTGAATTGTTGGCTCCTCTGTAAAAGACTGAGGATCACAGAAACCCATAATCACTCTGCTGCATAAAAGCAGTTCATGGGAACATTTGCAAGCTTATTATTAGATTATTCTGTATTACGATGTAAGTCTTGTGACTGGCAACAGAGTTGGAGAACAAAGTCCTTTGATTTGGCACAAAATTCATGCAGCATGGGTAGCATTTGATGCATCTCTGCTGTGTCTCAAGTCTGACTCAAAAGGTCCATGGTCGAACAATAATCCCGGTTTCATTCTTGTCTTTCCCATTGTTTCTTTTAACAGCTGCGGACACCTTCTGGGAGGAGGAGGAGGCACCCTTGGACTGAAAGCATCGCATTGTTTTGCACAGATTTGAACAACCTCAAACACTTAACCACTTCCAGGGATAATCAGCTAGGGTTGTATTTGAACTTGCTAGAACTACAACTCGGTAATCAGTTCTGCATCCTTCAAGACCTACCCTTCCTGTAAATGCTTTGCCACCTTTGCTTCTGACAACCTATATAATTTTTATTTGGCATACTGCAGATAAATAGGCAATACAATATTAAAATGAAACCAAAATTCAGATTTTAGATCAAATTCAGTCAACAAAAGAGGTTATTAAACATCCTCTACAGAAAACCAGGTATTGAATGAATACTGCATGAAGGAAATTCAGTTTTGCTCAAAGTAAATATGGATAATTTACTTACATTGCCCAAAGTCAGAAATGCAGGAGCTTATATGAAGAAAAAGCAAATGTCTGAAAAATCATTGCTGTTTTAACTCTTTGAGGTATTTAGGAACATAGGTAAGGACAGATAATACTATATGTTAATTAATAAGCAATACCTTTTGTGTATTTATTGATTTAGGTCTCTTCTGTAAGGTAAGAAAGAATTATCTCTGTTGCATCACATGAAGAAACAGACTTGATGTCAGTGTCAAAGACTTGAATTGATCCATTTTTTTCTGAGTTCAGTATCTTAACCTTTTCTATTAGGGTAAAAGTGGCTTCCCACTTGCAGCTCACAGACAACCAGTTCAAAGAAATATTAAAGCAGCTTATTGGAGTCTTGACAAGGATCACAGCAAATATTCTTCCGCTCTAGCTCCATCTCCACGCATCACAAAATTCTATTTAGTAAGACACAACAAATGGGTAAGGCTTCTTAGTTGATCATGAAGCTGTACTTAATCAGGAAATACTAAAACTGAGAAAGCAAATCATGGATCTCCAGGGGTATGAAAGGCCATGCAGAATAACTCTGCATCAGCCCAGGCTATAGGTGAGGTTCATCTTTCCCATTTTCACGTGAGCTGCTGAAAGTGTATTTCCAGCCCTGAACACTTTTCTGGGACCCTGATGCAGCCTGCTGAAGCTTTCCAAGGGATGAACAGCAGCAGTCAACAATCTTCTTACTTTTTAGCAGAAGACTGTAGTTTCTGTGGCTTTCATGTCCAGACGCCCAGCTAAGATGAGCTGGCTCAGATCTACCAGTGCACAGTCCAGTTTACGCTGCCCCAGCTGAGGATCTGCACCTGAATATTGGATTCATGGCTTGTTCTGCCAAAATTGCTGCTGAAGTGTTGAGGCAGTTGGCGTGACTGATGCGCTCGTTGCTTTTGTTGACCAGTGCTTTGATCTGCTCATACAGAGGGACATTTCCAAACAGACTTGACATCCGTTTCCAAAGCACAAGGGGAAAGCTGTCATTCCGATGACCTTCCAGGGGCTGATTAAAGGAAGTGAAACAGCTGGATGTGTTTGACTATGCTTTGTCTCTTAGGCAACGAAGAGAGGTGCAGGCAGGGAAAGGGAACTAAGTGCTGATGAAATAAAGTAGCTGAGAACAAGTGGATGCCATAAATGCCACTCAGTTCAACTAGAATATCAACACCTGCTGTATTTTTTAAAAAGAGTATTTCTAGGAGTTGTACTCCCACAGCAAGGAACAGTGTTGCTAGACAAAGAATACTGAATCCACACTGATGTTACATTTCCTTTTCTATGAATTTTGGCATGACATGCAGACTTAATACCAGAAATCCCATTGTGGTATACTTTTGAATCCATCACACTTAAGGCTTTAATTTGTACTCACAATGCAGTTTGTCTACACGAAAGAATCATGATCAGCAGGGTTGCATTTGGTCTACAAAAAGTATCATGTGGAGAGACAGAAAAGTCTAACAAACCACACCAACGGACTAGAGCCTCAGAGCTCCCCTTCTATGCCCAACATCTACTTCACCTTAGCACAAGAGCTTGGTTGAAGTGCCCTACCTCCACCAAGACTCTACTTCCTTGCCTTTGAAATTAAGGGAGTGTATTCATCCTGATTTTTGCAGCCCTTTCTCTCTCTATTTATCCAATTTTCCCTACTCTTCTTTCATGGGCATTCTGACCCACTTTTTTCCCCATACAGGCTTATCAGCTTGAGCCAGTCATGTTAATCACAAATGCAGATTTCAGTTTCATCCAGAGTTCCTTGGGTTGATCTGTCCTGCTCTTAAAAAAAACCCTCTAAAACTTTTTATTTGAGTCATCATCCAATTAACCAGTTCTTTGGGGATGTTTGTGCAGTAAATCTAGATCCACAGACTCACAACTCTGAATAAGGTACATGCTCCAAAAGCAAGTCAGGCTACCTGAAATGAAGGTAATTCCATTGGTGAATTTTTTTGATGTTCTGCACAAGTCACAGGATAGATCTGAAAACAATGGCGAGAAATCTCAGATCCTGCTCCCAAGGTTCAGGACGGTTTGTAGCTGCCAGAGTCAACCCTCCGCCAGTGGAACACAGAGCTTTTCAACCTCAGCGCCGAGTTAAATATAGCAAGGGTAGTGGTTTGAAAGAGGCAATATTATTGCCTGTGAGCTTTAATGAAGTGCTAATTAGATGTACATGCTGGAGATCAGAAGGGGACTTGACGTCTGCTGCTAGTGGTTATTTTATTATCTAAAAACAAAGCTTTAAAAGCATTTCTTCATACTAGCTTTAATTAAACCTCTGCTTCTGCTTTTAGTCAATGGTAGTTTCAAAGTACATCAAAACTCTGTTCACCCAGACCTCTAGAACTCGGTTACTGTGAAACCCCAGCAAGTGGCCAGCTCCCCAGCATACTGCTACAAAATACCTGTGCTTTAACAAATGTGTCTTCAGAAAAACTGCTTGAGCTGCCTTGAGAACTAGTATTGTTGGAGTCATGATCAGCAATGATCTGAAAAGCTTCTCTGGCCTGTGGCAGGACAGAGGAAAACACAGCTGAGCCCCGGGGTCCTGAAGCAGTGTAGCTTGTTTTCTCTCTTTCTCTCCAAGGCCCACAAAAATTTTTGAGCCCATTAGTCGTTGCAGCCAAATTTGACTGATGGTAGAGATGTCACAGATATAGTTCTGTTTCCAAAGGTTTCAAGAAAACCCAGCAATGTTCAGGTAACAAGCCAGCTCCCAGTTTCCCAGGTGAAGGAATAGCTGTCATGAGCTCTCATTAGCAATCAGAGAATCCATCTGGGAGAGAAACTTTGTAACTACCTGGTGTGCAGAAAAAAGATTCAAGAAGGTCTACCCTGATTTACACGCCAAAGTCAATCAGCCACGAGGGACGAATCCATAGGAAATCAGGCATAATTAGGTCTAGAGCTCAAAGGTCAATGAACACAGCAGAATGAAGCATTATTTAAATACAAAGAGGATGAATACAATCTCATGCCAGGGCAGTATTGAAAGAACCTAAGCAAATACCTAAATGCGTAATCATCTATCTTCAGTCACATCAAATAAAAGCTTTGTCAATAGTTACAGGCACGTTACATATTGCTTTAAAAAGCAATGCTTTTCTAAACAAAAGCGCTGCTTTTATTTTACCTCCTTCACTACCTGTCCTTAATGATCCCCCTCCCAGCCTGTCCTTACTGCAGGAAAAGGGGCGGATAAGTGTGTGTAGTTTCACCTCAGTGTTTGCAGGACTAACGAAGACTAATGCAAAGGAGACCCAGCCCTGCTTTGGGTGTACGTGCCATTTTCTTGTGCTGTTATGTATCACAAACTAAGAATTCACTCCTCTCCTAGGACAAGTGACAAAGCTTGGCTATATTTAAAACTAACAAGTACATTCCTATGACTGTTTTTTTTCAAAGACTCCCAAGATCTTTCAGTCAATGGTCTGCTTCATGGAAATCTGGGAACCATACCCTTCCTCCTATGGAAAATTTCCCTATTTAGCTGCTCCATAGCTCCAGAGAGTTTTCCAAGATCAGGATAAAAATTACAACATAATGACCCCTCCCTTTGGGCACATGGCAAGGGATTCCAGTCCCCAGGCTAATAAGCGTTTCCCAGATCATATATACAGGAGGTACAAGCCTCCCTCCACCTGGAGGTGCAGCTTTTCACAACTCTTCCTTGAGCCTTCCGCTTTGTCTCACAGCACAGATGATGGCAGTCAGACAACTGTACTGTCCTTAAAGGTCAGAAGCACAAACAGCTTGCTCCTTCTCATCACCCAAAATGATTTCCTAAGGTAATTTTTGGAGGAGGAGAAAGGCAGGTGAAGATACCCAGGTACACATAAGAAATTACAATTGATTTGTCCCATTGTTGTATTCAGTGGTGGTGGACAACACATAAATTCAAGGAGCTCCAAAAGATCCACACCATCAAATCTGCGAGCAAAGGTAGCTCGGAAGTGCAGAGCATCAGACAGGATCCAAGCCCCAGGATCGAAAGCCTCCTGCTTGTAGCTACTTCTTTAAATAGCAGAAGTAGAACATGTATAATGCTGGTCCCAATATTAGATAAAGAAGATGGGAAACATTACTAGAAAAACATAAAGTTAATTGCAAAAAGCAAACATCATTTAAAGACTTGTTTATGCTGAGGGACAAGAAGAGCAGTCTACAGGCAACTAAAAGGAAGGAAAAAGTTGCACAGTCAGAAATACAGGCAAAAAAAAATCACCACAGAGGACTTGTTTTTAAGCCACTGAAATCTATGGGAAGAACTGCATCATATTTCAGAGATGCAGATCCACTTTCAATGAAATTCAGTTTCTACAGAAACATCATCCTGAACAGATTTTTATTTTAAAAATCCAAAAAAAAATTAGGCTGTGTGTAACCTTTTGTTAGGTAAATCATACCATCACATTACTGAAATAACTCAAAAAGCTTTGAAGACTGGTTGCTTCTGTTGAACGCAGTGGGAGTTTTGCCATAGATTGTGAGAGATGGCCTGTCCCTCAGTGCAAGCTAGAGAAAAGAATGTAAATCTGCTGGACCAGTGTTTGTGGAACATGGTGCTGATTTTAGTGATGGCTTTTTCCATGCACCAAGCATGAGATCATGTACAGGGCTGTATTTGCATGGTGATGTAATTTTGCAGCAGAAGCTGGAAAAACAAGGAGGGTATATCACGTCCAGCATGATTTATGCCAAGCTTTCCACAACTATGCAGCCTCCCTCCCATGTCGTACATATGTTGGCAGGATGAAAGTCAGAACTGGGACAACCCTGCCCCCAACTTCTAGACAACCTTATGCTTTGGCTGCAAAACCAACTCATAACTCAAAAAGCAACCTCCGTCGGGCAGACAGTTTTCAAGTCAAACAGCATATGAGCTTAATTGAATGCTTACAAAATGACCTCTTGTTTTATACAAATGTCCTGCCAACAAAAGAACGAACCAGGGATATCTAATGGGTTTAGCAATATGGCACTATTTATGTTGCGATCACAAAATATCGGATACTCAAATACAGCTATTTTCCAAGTAGTGTCTTATGATAATCTGATTTACAAACTGTTCCACCGACTCATCTTTTGAGGTAGAATTACATTTTTTTCCTTAAAAGGAATGCCATTCCATGGCATTGAGATGTAAAGACTCGAAAAATAAATTTGTTGGCCTCGTTTACATACAGAATGCTATTAGTCGTAAACAAATAAACTTAGAATTGTTTGATTAACCAGTGAAATTATATACACATATTCTGGAAAATCTGATTAAGTTTAGTCTATGGTTGGTTTCTAACTAAGCAGGCACAGATCTCTGTATGAATAACATTTAATGTAAGATCATAAAGGTTGCGCCAGTTCACCTACATCCATTTCGGAACTGACTGAAATAAAACTAATGCTGCTTCTGAACCTCTGCTGCTATCACAATTGTTTTAAGTTAGGAAGCTGAGTGATTCACTAACTAGAAGCAACAGCAAATCCAACTATAAACCATGTGTGCCTTATATCTACAAATTAAGTGAACTGACAGAATAGTTTTCATAACAATATTTTCAATGACAGTAAACTTGGATGTAACAATCAAAATAGTGGCTGAACGTGCATTAAATGGACAACATACAGCTGTCACCATTAGAAGAGTGCTCTGAGACACCTTTTTTTCTTCTTCTTGCATGTATCCTGGAGTACATAAAGTTCCTTGCTAGTTTATGTTGTGGATTGGTCTTCAAATGCTGCATCATTTTCCTTTTCCGGAAAACTGCCTTAGTCTCACATAAGCCAGGACCTGGATTTGGAGGAGCCAAAGTCTCACATGCATTTACAGTCAGGCAGTCACTAAGTCATAAAGCAAAATAAAGGCACCTCAGTGTCTTCTCAACGTGCACTTGGAAGAAAAATCTACAAAGACTTTTCCTTCCAGCCATTTTCCATTCCCATATATCCTCTGCAATGCCTCTTATACAGATAACCTCACATAATTAACTCGCTGGCAGCCCCCATCCTCCAAACCAGTTCCATTTTCCAGCCCACTGTAAGCAATCCTCTGGACAACCCCTCCACCCTGCAGGCATCCTCAGAAGCACAAAGATGGGCATTATTATGAGGACTGGACTCTTGTTTCAGGTGACAATGGGTTGTTCGAAGCACAGCTTTGGTCTGCTTGCAAGGTAAATGCTGACGCCATGAATGGGCACTTTTTGGTTCTTGAGCTGGGCAGGTCTCTCTCCATCCCTAGATGATTTTCCTCAGCAGTGAAAGCAAAGAGAATTCCTGGTTTCCTCCCAGGATCTTGGGAGCCAGTAATTAGGGCACAAGTAGGATGCAGCAGTTGATTTTTTTTTTTTTTAAGAAAAAGCTGGAACAGTGCAACATAAGTTTCTTTTCCTCATCATCTTATTGCGACCGAGTATTGCCTGTTTCTCTTTCTACCCCACTGCGTAATACAAGGCTGCACAGAGATGGACATCCCAATGCTCCGCTGCCGTGCTCTCAGTAATGGAGTATGCATGGAGTTGGCTGAGACTACAAAGAGCAGAGCCACATTTTGTGTGGTGGGGCAAATAAAGGACTTTCTGCTTTCTAAGCCTGAAATACCATCAGTTTCCTCAAGAACACTGTAGTGCTCTGGGCAAACTGAGGAACAAATCTTGTCAACAAGCAACTTAAATCCTCCAATTTTGTAGAAAAAAAAGTGCAGTGTCTTTAGCCAACTATTAAGACTTCATTAAATTGTTACATGAAGGCACACAGCAATGCAGACAACCCCGACGCCTGGGAATGTGCACAGGCTGAAGCAGTGCCTCAGAGCACGTTCTTCAGAGCGCTCTCGTACCCGTGCGCATCTTGCAAAGAGAGGCCTTACACACTTCCTCAATGTGTTAGCACTCAACCCCCCTACATGCAATGCTACATGAAATATAGTTCCTTAGCTGGCATTTTCTCAGAGAAAAAGGTAGGATTTGAACTTCAGTTTGAGATGCTGGTAAACACTGGTATAAACAACTAGGGGAAGGGGGAATATTTTCTATTTTCTGTTCATAACTTTTATTATAAACATGTAGATTAAATATTAACATAGGAAAGAAGAGACATTACCAGTTAGGCCTTTAAACTGTCCTAAAACAGCCCAAAAAGTCCATTTTACGCAGTATCCACTGAGTTGGCAATCTCTGTAGAACCACTTTCATGGTAATCAAAGCCTCCAAAACACAGGGATATTTATTTAATTTAAAGATATTCCAGGAATATCAGCTCTGTCCAGTTCCTTTTTTCATTTGACCCAACAGGCCAGGCTCGTCCCAAGTGTCGTAACTGGCTGGAAGTTAACACTGTCAGTCAAGATCCTCTGGGCCTACTGGGAGCTTTGCAAAGAGCGTCAGTAAGAGCTAGAACTGATGTTTGTTCTCCGAGTAACATGAAAAAACTTTTCCAGTTCATTTAAATAAACTGGTCAAAAAGCAGAACATTTGTTCTGGAACAACAAAAATCCGGATGGTTAAAGTTTTAAAAGCTTCAATTATCAGTTCATAAAAAAAAATATATCTAAGAGATTCCATTTTTTTCTTGATCCTTAGTATATGAACATACGTATTTGTACAGTCCAGACAGCCAACAGTAAATGTGTAAGCACCGGATTTAATGGAATATATGTATTTTTTAAATCCAGTAGTTGAAGTAGTGCAAAGAGGTCTGTGCTTTTAGACGCATAAATTATTAACTAGATACCTGACATTTTCCTGCCTGAAAAATAACTGTGAATAAATGCCTGAAAATATGGGGACTAATAGAAAAAATAATCTTAGGATTTTGTAGAGAAAAATATAATTTGCAATAAAAATATGGTAATTTCTCCTTGCCAGAAACAAGTAACAAAAACATACTCCCACACATAATTTTTTCAGCATCCTAGACATGTAACAAATACTTCTGCAGTAGTAGCCCATCTTTTAAACAAAGTCTGAGTCCCTCACTGTGCTACGTTTTAATGACTACTGGCTTTTAGCAATGTAAGCAAATGCTAGAACATTGTTGATTAGATAGGAAGTGGTTTACATATAAGAATTCTATATAAGAAAGTAATTTATCTGAAAGTATTGGCCCTGATCCTATGCAGGGCTGTTGCCTCTTTGTATTATTCTATTGATTTCAGTCAGAATTTACCCAAACAGAGCAAGTCGGGAGGGCTCCACTTGCAAAGATCAGTCAGTCAAAGAAACACTTATCTTTCAACCTCTCTGTTTAGACAGAAGGATGGGGGAAAACCCAAGCTACAGGCATGTCAGGGTACTGAACAGCCCTTCGTCAGAGATGGAGACTGGAAAAGCCTTTGGGTACTGTCTTATTGCGTAGCTCCCTTTATGCCTTCTCCTGCTGCCACAGCTTTCCCACTTGCTGAGTTGCACGTTACTCTGATCAAATGGTGTCAACACAGGTGCAACCCCAGAGGCTCAGAGGCACCTAGGATCAGGCCACTGATCAGACTGATGCCCATGGACTTTGGAGTCTGCCAAAGACAAGACTGTAGATGAGGATGATGCCAGTGACTAGTGGACAAGATGCTGATTCAAGCTGCTTCTCTCCAAGACTGGATTTCTGTGCTTTTATGGAGCCGGAAAGGGGCAAAAACATATTTTTCAAGGTGGAGTTTTAAAATCAAATAAGCACTTTCCCCAGCTCCTTAATCCTCTTAATAACATTTAGCCAGTATTTCTCTTGGTGAAACTGAATTTTCCCAGTTACCATCGAGGTGTGATGCAGTGGAGAACTTCTGAAGAACTTGTGTAGACAATATCTTTTTATTTGTACTATTTTAAGCAGCATATGAATATCTTTGTAGAAAAATCAGTCCTGAGTTTCATCTCCTGTCTTCAAGATGGACCAATGCTGTACCATTTAACAACAACTTTTTCAGGGTTGGCAATAGTATCTTTCCACTGCTCTACTGCTTCGCTGTTACTGCTATCAGAACTTATCCAGATCTGCAGTAAGAAACAAAAGAAAAAATTGAGTTTACCTGACAGAACACAGAGGCCTAGTCTTTATTAGTTCCAAATAAATATCACGCAAGTGTAGAACGAGATACAACATGTAGACTGCGACTAAAGCATAAGAGCAACAAAGACAGTTCTGTTAGGACTAACATATTTTGGCTTTCGGCTGGGAACACAGGGAGTCTGGGTTTAAATTTAGCCTCTAAAATAGTTTACAGAACTCACTACATGCTAATGTTTCTCTGCTTAATAAGATGTTTTAAGTCAAGCATTCCTTGCTCCATTCAAATGCATGTGCTGGGGTCAAGGGCTCATCGAGGCCGGTGATGGCTCCATGCGCTCAAACTCCAGTTGGCTGCAAGCCATCTGGCATCCCTAGCTAGCTGTCCAGCATTTTCATGAGCATTTAAAATTGCATACTCCTACAGACAGGGCCAAAGCTGCATTCCACAGAGGTTACTAACATGCCCATACCACACATAGTCACGCAGTAAGAGTCCGTTTCTTCTCAGTATTCAATTAATGGATAGTGGCCATTAAATGAGGAAATGAGGTACAAGTAGGAAATTTTCCCCCTGAACATTATCACCAGCCTTCATTGCCAAAAGAATTCTGCTTATGTAAGTAGGTATCATTATTTACAGGACTCTATTTCCTCAAGTCTTCCAAGAATGAGTCCTTTTAAGACTTCTCAGAAACCTTCACCGTGAAGTACATTTAGCCTACACTGCTGAGGCATGATTCCTCAAGAAGTGAGAATAATGTCTTCCAGAATACCACAGACAGCTGATGTTTCATCTACATAGATTCAATATACATCTTGCTCATGATTAAAGACATGCCTGTAAAAGCAGCCTAATCTAAGTATTGTCTACTTAGAACAGCATCCAATTAAACATCATTCTCTGAAGAACAAAGTTAATAGGTCCAGCTATATTCGTCTTTTTCCAGCTACCCAGCCAATTGCTCAAAGTGCATTTTCCCCTGAGCCATATTTTATGTCTTCATGTGTTATGTGGCAGTGTCTGCCTACATAAGCTGTGACAACTTTTTCCAAATAACCTTTTAGGAGCAGAAGTAGCTCATTTCCTCCCCCCAAAAAATAAGATTCATGATTAAATGTAACTCGCCAGATTGAGATGACCTCATATATTGCTAAGTGACTGCAAAATCATACCCAGTTATTTTCACCCCAAGGCAGCACAACTAAAAAGAACAATTTATTTCTTTTCCTATTTCAAATCCAGTTCCACCAACAGGAATCACAGAAAGATGGAACATGTGTGACATGAGGCTGACAATTCTTGTAAGCACATCATTTCTATAGCACCTCAGCATCTCCTATAACTGCATGTCTGCAGCAGGTGTGAGAAACATCACCAGAATGGGACAGTACCATTTTCTGTACCTAAGGATAGCACAGTTCTTCATCTGACAAGGGACATTACAGTTGGGGTCTCAAAATCAATTCTACATTATTAATCTATGCATATATTAAAATTCTGCTACTAAATCTAGCTGGGTCAGGAAAAGCACAGAACATTAAGAACAGCTACGGCTCACTATACCAAGAAGAAAAGGAGAGAAAGAAGGGACAGGATGATGGCAAATTAGAAAAACCAGGGGAAGAGGACAGAGAGAATAAAAAGAGACCAGACTACCAGGTGTTGTGGTGGTTAAATAAATAAGATCACACAGATGCTTTCAAAGAGATATTACTGAAGTTCCAGTTGTTAAAAAAAAAAAAAAAGGAAAAAAGAAAAAAAAAGGAAAAAAGCACTCTACTAAAAAATAATTTTGTGTTTGGTCACCTATGTTATCACTTGATCATACATATTTAGAATATTTTGCTGATTTCAGCATGGTTTTACCTACAAAGGCAGTCTGATACTGTAGCTGTTGATACTTCCTTTTACACACACCTGTTTGTAAGGGTATTGGTATGATTAGTCAACACACCCCCTTTCTGTACAGTACATTGTAGGTTGTGGAGCTCCTGTGAGTGCTATGTTTGTTTTCCTTACAAAGCCTAGAGGCAAGGAGGAGACAGTATATCTGTAGGAAGGAATCTTTCACATAGTAATACTCCACACAAAAATGACTTAAGGATTTCTTTTTAAAAGAAAAATCAAATGTCAACTCCCATTCTGATGTTAATGCATGTTTAAGAGAGCCCAGTACTATTCTTTCTTCAGTTACATCCAGAAAAGTTTATTAGAATTTACTATTTTGCTACACACCACCTTATTTAAAGTATTTTAAAACTCATACCAAGAAACCTGTGGAACTGGATTTTAAGTAAAGGATATCACGCTAGTTAGCAGAAACCTACCTGTCCTAGGAAGTGTTTTCTTCTCACTGAGCTTCTGCTGTAGAGCTTTATGAGAAAGCTAATTCCTTGTTCAGCTTGGCTAACTGGAAAAATCATCATTTCTCCCCACTTCACTTGGCCATTAGTGGACTTCAGAAGACGAGTCTTCTTCTTATAGATCAAGCCTTCTGTACTAAACATTCCGACTTTCACAAAGAAATCTAGCACAAAAGGGAGGGGAAAAAGGCATAGCACACAAAGGGTTACTCACAAACACACCCAAAAAGGAACTGACAAGATCCACATGTATGGTTCAAATTGCAACAGTTTCCCAAAAGTCTGGCCAAAAGAACTGTACCATAGCTTTCCTGACTAGTCACACAGAGTATGTTCAATAATACTGAATTCATTAACACAGTATCCAAACAGCAAGTGCAAGCTAATGCTTTTGTATGTCAGAATTAATATTGGGATAAAAATCTTCCAAAATACATAAACACATAGCTTCAAACCAAACAAAAATTAATCAAGTAAGACATCTGTGGAAACAAGCCTTGGCAATGGAAATCTGCTGCACAATATGTTAGTCTGAGGTTTGTAAGGAATGTTATGAATTGCCAACCCATCTGAGCAGCAATTTACCTGTTACAAATGCTTTTAGACAGGAGGCAAGAGACAGCTGATGTAACTTACTTGAAGACAGCAGTGTAGATGAAACTGGAAGGTTTTGTGCTTCAAGAATCTGTAACTGAATCCTCCTGTTTATTGCTTGAAAACAAGTTCCTACTTGAAGTTCTGTGCGGCACACCTACAAGCAGAAGAATATTGCCATAACATCTGGATTAAGTTGCTTACAAACTCAGGAAACACCGGAATTCTGTCATACGTTGGGCTCCCACATTTCTATCTGGGATTTCCTGCACAGAAATATAAGCCTGTGTTGTATACACAACCTGCAGATGCACAGTAAGTAAATGCATCTTGCACTTGTCATAGCTGCAGTACGTGTGTTCCAGTGACGGACTGCTTACGTGCAGCGCACATACGGCCCCTGTGGGCTGCAGCCAGAGATACTGGACAGATAAACGGGTCCTCAGTTTTCACCTGGGAAAGATTCCTCAATAGTAAAGCAAAGACATGTAGGGAAAACCGGACATGCAGTTGTAGCTCTACTAAACCTGGGTGTGGAAGTGAGAGACCAGGTACGCTCCACTAACACAAAAGCTTTGGAGTTCTCCTCCCACACTTTTGAATTTTGCAATACAGAGATACCAGCAATGCTTTCCACAGATACAAGGCCCAGCCACTTAATGTTATGAATGTTTAGGGTGACTGCACGCTGTGGCGTTTCCTATGTCATGGAAGTACTTGTGTTTTACGTGGCTACAGGCATACACCGCCTCCCCCCACCCCCAAATGTACTGAGAACTCCAGTCTGACTTTTTTTTTAGAATTTCTGCTAGTGGCAAAGTTGCATTGAGACATCCTTGTTACTCTCATGTCAGACGCTAACGTACTCTGAACACTGTAAGAACAGCAAGAGAAGGCCAGTGGAGAGCCAGCTTTCCTGACAACTTCCATTTAAAAAGACTTTGCTAGTCCTAGTTCTCTTCAAGTTTTAACGCACTTCAGTAAAGCAAAATGCACAAAGCGAGAGAACAACAGGTCAGATAAAGAGAAGTCAGGCTCCAGTTCATGGAACGAGACCCAATTTCTCTTTGCAGCTCAGCCACGAAATTTCTGTGTAACCCTGAGAGGAAGCCGCTTACTCGACGCTGACCTTTGGCTCCTCATTGGCAAGTAAGGGTAGTTTGCTGCCTCATGGGGTAGTGCAGGGACAAATTCAGCAGTGTCTGGAGGGCTCTTGGATAAAATGGTGAGGAAAGCCAACACAGAGAGAGAAACTACGAGATGATTCAGGAATTTACATTGGGATGAAGCAGTTTCTAAAAGAGCTTCCTCTTTCACTTAATCTTATTGCTTTTGAAGCAATATGGTTATGCTTGTTAGAATTAAAAAATGTCAAGTATAACTTATGTTAGAAATTAAGAGTATCACTTGTATTACTCTGACACACTTAGATAAAATTTGCTTTTGAATTGCTAATTCAAGTTTAATTTGTTGAAAATACAAATGTCTAGACACAATCTGTAAAAGAAACAAACAAAGTGAGGGTAGGGGGAAAGGAAATCCCACTGCGAAAACCACCTGCTTCTTATTACACTAATGGAAAAGAACTGTCTGAATTATTACTTCACAGCATGCAGTCTGAACATTAAATATATAGCTATCTCTGCAGTTTCAAGCCACTAGAAAATCTTAGCACTTTTTTCCCATAACAAAAGCAGATTCCATTTGCTCTGAGCTCTTGCTGTGAGTCCTAAGGATCTTCTGATGCATTTTTGGTCGGAAAAGGCCATTACCCGGTGTCTTTTGCTGAACATTTCCCCAGAATGCCCCTCCCTCAAGCTGTGGGCCATGGTGTGGAAGAGCTTGCTCTAGCTCTTTTCCCAGAAACAGCTGCAGTTTATGACCAGAAGAGCTACGTGCAGAGTTCAAAAGTCTGCATTTTTTTCCCCATCAAAATGCCTTTACCCAAGAAAGTGGGGGCGAGGACAAAAAAGAAAAAGAGAAAAAAAAAAGAAAAAAACTGTTTGTTCATTGAATTAGTGCTGAATTATTTTACTTTCATCTCCAACAACTATTTCTAGGTGACAGAACAACATAATTTTGCAGTATTGGCACTTACAGGTGCTTTGGAAGGAGGAGATATATCCAGCCAATGACTTGACTCCTCCGAGCTGAGCTCCCGCAGTGCCAAGGAGCATTCTCCAATTGTTTTTTTCCTAGGAGTCTGCATCTGGATTTTAAATACCAATCTGACAGCCTGCAGGCTTTGCAGCTTAATAGCAAACACAAAAGTTTCCATAAATTTGATGTCCTAGAAAGAAAAACAGAGAGGTAACATCACAATTGCAAGAGATTTGCACCAAGCCCAAAACCTAGCAGCCAAGACTTCCTGGTCCTGTAGCCCCTGCTCCCAGCTACCATTTTAGGTTGCCATGGAATAGTGTGCTTTTACAGTGGTAAGCCCCCAGAGACTCACCACCTCACTGCCACACCCTGGCAGGGACAAAACTCTGGATTATTTTTCACTACTATAACAAGTTGAAGCCATCTCTTCTGGAACTTTACAACAGCATACACACATTGTCACAGCAAATTCTCCTGCGCCTTTTGCTTCAGTCTCTCCTCCTAATTTTATTTTCTTTCACCTTTGACTCACATTGTGGGAGGTTTACGTTGCTTTACCTTCCACCCCCTTAACACTGCTTTACTGCTACTATCAAGAGTCTTGTCCCATGTGACCAATTCTCATTACTTTCTATAGAGAGGATGTATGAACTTTGACTCCTGCCCTAGTGAGAGGCAGTACATCACTGACTTTCCCTGGGGCAAATGTGCACCTACAGGTACGCCAGGTCTTCCTCCGGTCCCCCACCACTGAGTTGCCAAGGCCAGCAGCTCACGGTTCAGTCACCTGTGAGTGTTATCTGTCCTGCAGACTTGGGAGAGAGGGAGGGCAAGAGTACAATGCAGGAGAGGACGCAGGGGGAGGAAGTGGAACAAGGCTTTTAATAGGATATGAGAAGTTGTGGGGGAGGGAAGTAACCAAAAACTAGGCAACTACCACAGCAAATATGGCACAGGAGTGGATGTTTGGTCCATTTAAAAAATCCATTTACATTTCACTTTTAGTTTTTGGGAGAAAAACATTTCGTGTTGTTTTCCCTGCCTCTACTTACATTGCACCCTTCCTTGGCAGAAGATTTGAAATGCACTGGTTTGGGCAGTGTGAGGATTCCCTTGATGTAGATACGAGGATTTTCCCCACAGCTAGAAGGCCAGCTCAGGTCTTTGCACTGCAACATTGAAAACACAATCAGTTTAGACAATGCAAGACTCTGGCCTTCAGACACCTTAGAAACAGTCTTCTACACTGTTCTAGAATTATGTGTAATTCCTGTAACACTGAATATAAATCAGAGCCAGTGTAATGATTGTGTCACTTCGGATCATTTAATAATTTATTTTTACAACCAGAGGGTAAAATGTTTTTCAGTAGATTTTAATGATTTCACGATGTGGCAATTTGACAACAGATAAATCATGAAATCCCTTACATAGTATTTATCACTTCATGTATTTATGAGGTTTCTGACTACTCAAAGTTCCATTGCGTAAAAATTATTCACAGTTCCTGGAAGTGTGTAAAATAGCCAGCATAGCAGCATCATATTAGCTAGCAAAAAAGCCACAAGAAACTACACGTCCTCAAAGTGCTATTACAGTTCTGTCCTGAAGGAACTGTTAGATTTAAAGTCAGTTAAATGCTGCCTCCAAAGCTGCTCCAATTTGCTGCCTTCAAATTTCCACAGGAAAATTTCCACAGCAGGACCAGCCTATGACCAGCTCAGCTTTCTTATCTATGCTGAACAATTCCTCACCCCACAATCAGAAGATATATATAGTAACATAAAGAGTTATATACTACTTTTTACTATTGACTGCAGCAGAACAGAGATTGCTGGGGAGAGAGGAAAAAAAATAGAGAGGAAGATACTTTGAATGAAGCCCAGTATTACATTTGACTGAACTTTGTTTACACGAATACATAGACGTAATTTTCATTTTCTCCTAACAGTATTCCTTAAAGTAACAGAGAGCCAAATTTAATGAGAATTAACACTAAGTATAGTAAAATAGCCATTTGAGTAAATAATGATCACATTATTTATATTTGCTCACATGTAAAACTGTGATCCAAATCTGTTCTACAGAAGAAACATAACACAACTTCACATTCAGTCTTCCAAAGTCTCGTTCATCACCTGATAATGTAATAGTATCTATGGAAGAAAGCGAATTAAGTGTTTTTAGAAGTAATGCAGTATCTTAAAAGGTCATTCCAAGAATAAGGGAACTCATTAGTAGGTGGACTGCCTATCTTTGAAAACTTCTCTCAAAATAAGTTTGAAATATCTTAACACCTACATTTTAAGGACAAAATACCCATGAAGTCCTGGAGCCTGACCTTCTGCACAGCTAAAAGCCTTGACATTTACCTCAGTTATCTCTACTGAGTTTAGTAACTTGTGCTGTATTTGAACAACTTTTAGAAAGAAAAAAAGCATGTGCCTGAGACACCCAGAACACATTTATAATCTATCACTTCCCTTAATCACTTTCACTGCTAAGTTTATAAATTG